>Ga0208938_1000036_pt1 | contig 146573 bp, 121 predicted proteins | sample AD_UKC125_MetaG_FD_184434 | JGI IMG/M metagenome (GOLD analysis project Ga0208938, IMG submission 184434) | Active sludge microbial communities of municipal wastewater-treating anaerobic digesters from USA - AD_UKC125_MetaG (SPAdes) (version 2) | ecosystem: Engineered > Bioreactor > Anaerobic...
TCGTCGTTCATTTGCAGAAGGTCGTGCTTGCGCAGGTGCATTGCGTCGAGTCGTCGTTATGTTACGCGGATTATGACATAGAACTTGACCCCGTGGCGCGAATTGTTGAGGGGGTGTGAACGGTTACCTTTTCTCGGCATCTTTATCTGGCCGCCTCCGTCATCTTGCTCAATTGATGACACACCCTAGCGCCGCTGCTGCGCAAAGAGTGGCTTGAGCAGCATATCCTCCTGGAAGATGTGGTTGACCAGCCAGTGCCGGAGAAGCTGCGCGATCTCTCCGGCGATTGCCGCGGCCGCATCGGGTGTCGCCAACGTCTGGACGCGGCTGCGGATCTGATCGAGTTCACGCAACAACTCACGGTGTCGCTGCGCGTGTTGGTCATACCTGATGTAGCGCAGTTCCACCTGCAACTTTTCTTCCCGATCAAAATGCTCGCGGGCGTATTGCTCCAGTTGCTCCAGGACGATATCGATGACATCCCGGTAAGACTCGCTGCGCAGCGCCAGTTCCACCGTGTTGATCAGGCACATCAGATAGCGATGGTCCGCGTCGATCATGGTGTTCCCGACGCTCATCTTCTGTTCACGCCAAACGATCATTGCCGTAACTCCCTGCGCCCCGTGCGCACTGTGCTCCGATGCTGCCATTGGCAGTGTAAACCAATACGGTAACGTATCCGGTCATGAAATTCCGAATACGGCCTGCCACAGGGCGCGAACCGCGTCGATGCGACGCGCGACAGTGGCACGTTCCACGCGTGCGCGGCGCCCGGCGTTCAACCGCAGGGCGTGCTGCATGCGTCGAAAGTCCCGGTAGGCGCTGCGCGTGCCGGCGGCCAGATCGCCGGGAATCAGCCCCAGTTCGGCAGCGATTCCGAGCAACGCGAGGTTGCCGAGGTTGCCGCAAAGACGCGGGTGCGCGTGCGCGTGCCCCAGGACCAGGTACTGGACGATGAACTCGACATCGATCAGTCCACCACGGTCGTGCTTGATATCGAAATCTTCCTCGCTGCGTGAAGCATGCTGGTCGAGCATGCGCTTGCGCATCGACAGCACCTCTTCCCGCAATCGGGTCAGATCACGCGGCCGACGCAGGATCTCGACGCGGATCGCTTCGAATTGCTCGCCGACGGCCGGGTCGCCGGCGCAGAAACGGGCGCGCGTCAGCGCCTGGTGTTCCCAGACCCAGGCGTGTTGCAGTTGATAGTCCCGGAAAGCCTGGATGGGACAGACCAGCATCCCCGCATCGCCGTTCGGGCGCAGTCGCAGGTCGACTTCGAAGAGCGTGCCGGCGGACGTCTGGGTCGACATCCAGGTACTCATCCGCTGGCCGAGGCGGGCGTAAAGTTCGCCAGCGCCGGGTTCCGGGTCATCGTGCAGATAGACGAGGTCGAGGTCGGAGGCAAATCCGAGTTCCTTGCCGCCCAGCTTGCCATAGGCAATGACCGCGAAGCACGGCGACCGCTCGGGATGCGGGTGACGCTGGCGCAACTTCTGCCAGCACAGGTCCATCGTCGTCTGCACCATGATGTCGGCGAGTTCGCTGAGCCGGTCGGCAAGGTGTTCTACGCTGTGCATTCCGGCCATGTCCTGAGCCAGGAAATGAAAGACCTGCGCGTGGTGGGTTTCCCGCAGGATGTCCATTTCGCGCTCGATATCGTCACGGTGCTGCGCCAGGCGTGCCTGCAGTCCTTTCTGGAAACCTTGCCAGTCGATGGCCACGTCGAAGATTCGCGAGTCAAGCAATTCATCGAGCAGGATCGGGTGGCGCGTCAGATAGTCTGCAGCCCACGACGAACTGCCGATCAGTTCGGCAAGTTTCATCAGTACCTGTGGATACTGCTGCAGCAGGGCCAGGTAGGCACCGCGACGGCTGATCGTAGCCAGGAAGTCGAGGCCACGCTGCCAGGTCGCGTCGGGTATCGGCGTGGCCGCAGCGGCATCGATCAGACGCGGGCCGAGGGCGTCGAGGCGCTCGCGGTTGCTGGCCGGCAGTTGCAGGTAGCGGCTGCTCTGGCGAAAACCCTGCAGGCGTTCGAGCATCACCTGCGGCTGTCGGAATCCGAGAGTAGACAGCCGCTCGAGGGGGTCGTCGCCACCGACCGGGCCATCCCAGAGTGCCGCCAATGGATGTCGGCCCTCCTCCGGATCGGAGAAAACCTGTTCGAAATGCCTGCCAACGGCCGAACGGTGCGTGTCGAGGACGGTCAACAGCGCCGACCAGTCGGCAAAACCCAGCGACCGTGCAATCTGCAGGCGCTCGTCGTCGCCGGTCGGCAGGCGGTGCGTCTGGGCATCATTGACGTATTGCAGGCGATGTTCGAGTCGGCGCAGAAACTCGTAGGCCACTGCCAGTTCGCGCTCGCTGTCGGCAGGCAGCAAGCGACGCTCGGCGAGCAGGGCGAGGACCTGCAAGGTCGGCCGTGCCTGCAGGGCCGGCTCACGGCCGCCGCGTATCAGTTGGAAGACCTGGGCAATGAATTCGATCTCGCGTATTCCGCCAGGGCCCAGTTTGATGTGCTCGGCCATGTCCTTGCGCGCCACCTCGCGGCGAATCTGGGCGTGCAGTTCGCGCATGGCGTTGATCGCGCCAAAATCGAGATATTTCCGGAAAACGAAGGGGCGGCAGATCTCCTGCAAACCGTCGACCCATTCGGGCTGCAGATTGACGCCTTCATTCATCACACGCGCCTTGATCCAGGCGTAACGCTCCCATTCACGGCCTTGCGCGATGAAGTAGTTTTCGAGCGAGCCGAGCGAGCCGACCAGCGCCCCGGAGTCGCCGTTGGGTCGCAGGCGCATGTCCACCCGGAAAACCTGGCCGTCTCCCGTGGGGTCCCCGAGGGCGCCGATCAGGCGTTTGCCCAGGCGCAGGAAGAAGTCGTAGTTGTCGATGCGGCGACGCCCGTTGGTTTGCCCTTCCTCCGGATAGACAAAGATGTAGTCGACGTCGGACGACACATTGAGCTCTCGTCCTCCAAGTTTGCCCATGCCGATGACCAGCAGCCGTTGCGGCTGACCGCGACTGTCGAGCGGCTCACCGAACAACTCGCCCAGTTGCCGATGGACAAAGTCGAGCGCGAAGTTGGTCGTCACGTCCGCGAGTTGAGTCATGCTTTCGACGACTTCGCTCAACGGCGCCACGCCCGCCATGTCGCGGACGATCAGCGTGGCCATCACGCGCTGACGAAGGCGACGTAGAGCGCGCTTCAGGCTCTCTTCGCTGCCCGGCGCTTCCTGTGCCAGGAAATCGCTCATCTGCCTGGCCCCAACCGGCAGCACGGCGTGTTCGTCGAGCCAGGACGCGATCTCCGGACGGGCGGCGAGCAGTTGGCGCAGGTAGCGGCTGTGGTTCTGGGCAGCCTGCCAGGGTGAATCGAGAGCACTCGGGAAGGCCGCGTGGGCATTGATCGTGGTATTCATGATGTCTCGCAGGGTGGCCGTCAGCCGAGGCGGCGCGCCCGGCACTGAAGACCCGGGGAAAGCCGTTACAATTGTCGGCTCGATCGTCTGTCCAGGTATTCCGACATTCTAGTGACGCTGACCGACTGTTGGCAAAAGTCTCTGTGCCCCGGCCCAATCTGATGCGCCCGGAGGACTTGCGCCCGGCGCTCTACCATCGCTGGCATTACCTGATGCCGGTGGTCTCGCACCCCGGCGTTCGCCTGCTCGGGCGGGCGGCGGTACGCAGCCTGGTGGTGCTCTATTTCGGCTTCGTGCTGCTGGTCCTGGCCTTGCGCTACCTGATCCTGCCGAACATCGAGAGCTACCGCCCCGAAATCGAGCGCCACGTCAGCCAAACGCTGGGCCTGACCGTCGCCATCGGGAAAATCGAGGCCAGCTGGCAGGGGATCAACCCCGATCTGATCCTCTCCGATGTGCGCATTGCCGATCGACAGGGGCAACCGGCGCTGGCCTTTACCCGCGTCGAGAGCGTTCTCTCTTGGTCGTCGCTGCCACGGCTGCAAATACGTCTGCGCTTGTTGCGCATCGACGCGCCGACGCTGCACCTGCGGCGTGACGCCGACGGGCAATTCTTCGTCGCAGGAATTGCGGTCGCGCAGGAGGGCAGTGACAGCGGGGTGGCGGATTGGGTGTTGGCGCAGAAGCGCATCCGCATCAACGGCGCAACGGTGGTCTGGGATGACGCACGCCGCGGAGCGCCGCCCCTGATTCTCGAGGACCTGAATTTCGCCCTCGACAATCAGGGGCGACAGCACCGCTTCGGCCTGACGGCCCTGCCGCCAGCCGAACTGGCTTCAAAAGTCGATCTGCGGGGCGATCTTCAAGGCAAGGATGTTGCTCACACGTCGTCCTGGCACGGTCGGATCTTCGCCCAGATCGACTACGCAGATCTGGCCATCTGGTCCACCTGGCTCGACTACCCGATCGCACTCCCGCATGGCCGTGGCGCCGTGCGTGCCTGGGCGGGTTTTGCCGACGGCAAGCTGTCGGAACTGACCGCCGACCTCTCTCTCGACGAGGTCAATCTTCGCCTGGCGAGGCATCTGCCGGCCCTGGAACTGGACCACATGTCCGGACGCATTGGCGCCCGCTTTGCGCAGGGGCGAGTCAGCGTCGACGGGCAACGGGTCGAACTCGTGACGCGCAGGCTCCACGGCGAGAGCGACGCCCCTCTGGAGAACATCCACATCGAGCCAACCGATTTCCACGTGGACTGGCAGCGCCCGGCAGAAGGCAGTTCAGTACGCGGCAGCCTTACTGCCAGCACGCTGGAACTGGCGGCGCTCGCCGGCCTGGCCGCCTATCTGCCGCTCGACACCGGGTCACGCCAGTTGTTGAACGATTATGCGCCGCGCGGCCGGGTCAGCGAGTTGCGCGCGAGTTTTCAGGGTGACGCGGAGGGTTTGCAGAGCTATTCGCTGAAAAGCCGTTTCCACGATCTGGCGCTCAAGCCGAGGGAACACATGCCAGGGATCAGCGGGTTTTCCGGCTCTCTCGACGCCAGTGAGCAGGGCGGGACGGTGCAGTTGCGTTCGCAGAAGGTCGGGTTCGAATTCCCGGACGTCCTGCCGGAGTCAGAGATTGCACTTGAGACCCTGACTGCGCAAGCCAGATGGAAACTCAGCAAGGGGCGACTCGACGCCGAACTATTGCGTGCTGAATTTGCCGGACCAGACGCCGCGGGTTCAGCGCAGGGCGTGTACCAGAGAAGTGGTGAGGGACCAGGCAGCATTGACCTGACGGCCATGCTGACGCGTGCCGACGCGCGCGCGGTCTGGCGCTACCTGCCGGCGGCGATCAACGTGGATGCCCGTCACTGGGTCCGTGATGCCCTGAAAAGCGGCGCGGCCAGCGAGGCGAGACTAGCCCTCAAGGGCGACCTGGCAAAGTTCCCTTTCCTCGACCGCAAAGAGGGGCAGTTTCTGGTCACCGTCAAGGCACATGACGTGACCCTGGATTACGGCGTGGGCTGGCCGATGATCACCGGCATTGACGCCGACCTTCGTTTCGAGGGCGTAGGCATGGCGGTACAGGCCCGGCGCGGCTCGATTCTTGGCGCCAGGCTATCGCAGACGCGCGCAGAGATCGCCGATTTCGATGCGCCGGTGTCGACGCTGAGTGTCAAGGGTCACGCCGAGGGCGACACGTCCGAATTCCTGGCGTTCATCAAGCAGAGTCCGGTGGCGAACCAGATCGATCACTTCACCGACCACATGAGCGCCAGCGGCAAGGGCCGCCTGGACATCGCGCTGCTCATTCCTCTGGCCGAGGCACGACTCGGCGAGTCGAAGGTCGAGGGGACATACACCTTTCTGGCCAACGAGGTGAACGTCGACCCCGCGTTGCCGCCCTTGCGACAGCTCGGTGGCAGTCTGCAGTTCTCGGAGAAGGATTTGCGCATACCCGAGATCAACGCCACTTTGTTCGGCGGACCCCTCAAGATCAAGGGCGGCGTGCAGGGCGGCAAGGTGCTGGTGATCGCCGACGGTACTGTCGGCATGGACGAGGTGCGGCGACGCGTCGAATTCCCGCTTCTCGACCAGCTGTCCGGAACCGCCACCTACCGTGCCGAGATAGGGGTCCGGAAACGCAACGTCGAGCTGGTGCTGGACTCGAATCTGGTCGGCGTCGCATCGGCTCTGGCTGCGCCATTCGGCAAGAACGCCAGCGAAGCGATGCCCCTGCATTTAGAAAATGCGGCGCTGCCGACGGCGGCCGCCCCGCGCACCGGTCAGCCGGTACTGCGCGACCAGCTACGCGCCACCCTCGGCAACATCCTCGGTGTGCAACTGATTCGGCGCAAACAGGGCGAAGACAGCGTTCCCGAACGCGGTACGGTGATGATCGGTCGGCCTCTTGCGCAGTTACCGGAACGTGGGATCAGCATCGGCATCAGTGGCAAGATCGTCGATCTCGATTACTGGCAGCGAATCCTGCGCAGCGGCGTCAGGGATGGCACCCCCGGCGCAGGCCCTGGCGTTCCCGTTGCGGTGGACCTCAAGGCCGAAGAAGCGATCCTGCTCGGCAGGTACTACACCGACGTCAGCGTCGGCGTCACCGGTACGTCACCCCAGTGGCGAGGTACAGTGCAGTCGCGGGAAGCGGTGGGTGGCTTCCAGTGGGACAGCGCGGGAGCCGGCAAGCTGACGGCGCGCTTCAAGAAATGGCGACGGCCGGACAAGGCGGGCAGCGGCACCGAGCCCGGCGAGCTTCTCAAGGAGCTGCCTGCGCTGGACATCGTGGTCGACGATTTTACCGTCGGCGCCCGTCGCTTCGGACGTCTCGATGTCCAGGCCCATAACGAGGGCGGTATCTGGCGGCTGGACAGGATCGAACTGCTCAACCCTTACGGGAGCCTGTCCGGCAGCGGGCAGTGGCAGATCAGCAATGCCAATCGCACGCAACTCGATTTCACGCTGGACAGCAGTGATGTCGGCAAATTGCTGGACCGCCTGGGTTACGGCGGTGCGGTACGCGGCGGCAGCGCGACCCTGAAGGGCAAGATCGGCTGGAACGGGCCGCCGACCGAGCTTGACTACGCCACCTTGAGCGGTGAGATGAAGCTTGACGCCAGCAAGGGCCAGTTCGTGAAGCTCGATCCCGGCGCCGGCAAGCTGCTCGGATTGATCAGCCTGCAAGGGCTGCCGCGTCGGTTTTCGCTTGATTTCGGCGATGTCTTCAGTGAAGGCTTCGGTTTCGACGCCATCCACGGGAAGATGACCGTGAAGAGCGGGTTGATGCACACCGACCGTCTTCAGATCGAAGGGCCGGCGGCGCGAGTGGTGATGCGCGGCGACGCCGACCTGAAGCATGAAACCCAGAACCTCAACGTAACCGTGCAACCCGATCTCGGTGGCAGCGCCGCGCTGGGCATCGCAGTGGTCAACCCGCTGGCCGGTGTTGCCACCCTGCTGGCGCACAAACTGTTGCAGAATCCGCTCAACAAAGTCTTCAGCTTCGAGTATCTGGTAACCGGCAAGTGGGACGACCCGAAAGTCGAGAAGATTTCCAGATCGGCCACTCCCGGGGGCGCATCGCCCGAACTGCCCAATCCTTCCAACTCGACCGGAGCGAGCAATGAATCCACCCAGCAATGATTTGCCGTACGCGTCGCAAAACCGCCCCCGCGTCCGGGTGGCAGCGGTGCAGATGGTGTCAACGCCGCGCGTTGACGAGAACCTGCGTACCGCTGCGACCCTGATCGACGAGGCGGTGGCAGGGGGGGCTGCGCTGGTCGCTCTGCCCGAGTACTTCCCGATCATGGGTATCAGCGATGCGGACAAGGTCAGGGTGCGTGAATTTGATGGCCACGGGCCGATTCAGGATTTTCTCGCCACCAGCGCCCGTGAACACGCGATCTGGCTGATCGGAGGTTCGCTCCCGCTGTCGGCCGAGCACCCCGAGAAGGTGCTCAATTCCTGCCTGGCGTACAATCCACAAGGGCAGCGCGTCGCGCGCTACGACAAGATCCATCTTTTCGGCTTCCGGCAGGGTGACGAATGCTACGACGAGAGTGCGACCATCGAGGCCGGCCGGCAGGCCGTCAGCTTTGCCACGCCGTTTGGGCGGGTCGGCTTGTCCATCTGCTACGACCTCAGATTTCCGGAGCTTTATCGAGCGCTCGGTGTCACAGACCTGCTGGTGATACCTGCCGCCTTCACGGAAACGACCGGGCGGGCACACTGGGAAATCCTGTTGCGGGCGCGGGCGATCGAAAACCAGTGTTATGTGCTGGCCGTGGCACAGGCCGGACGCCATGAGAATGGCCGCGAGACGCACGGCAACAGCATGTTGATCGATCCCTGGGGTGTCATCGTCGCTCGCCAGGCGAAAGGACCGGGGGTGATCATTGGTGATCTTGACCCGGACCGCCTCGCCGAGGTCCGGGCCAACCTGCCGGCGCTCGGACACCGTGTCATGTGATCGGCGGACGGTCGAGACCTTCCGCGCACCGGCCTCGGGAAGCGCCAGACCTTTTTTCGATTCCCGCCATGTGCGGGGCAAGCACCCCCGCACTTGGTGGGGGACGCCATTCGTGAGTCGCTGCAGCGATGTTCACGGCAACGGCAGTAGCCATGGAAACCAGATGAACGCAAAAGCTCAGACCCTTCTCGCACATGCGCGGAAAACCCTGCTCACGCCGTATGGCCTCGACGTCGCCGACCTGACGCAGGTGTTCGGCAAGATCATGACGCACCAGGTCGATTATGCCGACCTCTATTTCCAGTACAGCCGTTCCGAAGGCTGGAGCCTTGAGGAGGGGATCGTCAAGGCGGGGAGTTTCAGCATCGATGAAGGCGTCGGGGTGCGTGCCCTGGCCGGCGAGAAAACCGCCTTTGCCTATTCCGACGACATCAGTGCCCAGGCGCTCGGTGATGCTGCCGGGGCGGTGCGGGCGATTGCCGCCGCCGGGCAGGAGCGCGGCGTACCGGCGCTGAAAAGGCGCAGCGGACACCAGCTCTATGTACCGCACGACCCGCTGGCTTCGCTCGACGCCGCCAGCAAGGTCAAGCTGCTCGAGAAGCTCGAAGCCATGGCCCGCGCCGAAGATGCGCGCGTCACGCAGGTCATGGCGCATCTGGCCGGCGAATACGAGGTGATCCTGGTTGCCGGCAGCGACGGGCGGCTGGCCGCGGACGCCCGGCCTCTTGTGCGCGTCTCGTTGACGGTCATTGTCGAAGAAGGCGGGCAGCGCGAGCAGGGTTCGGCGGGCGGCGGCGGGCGCACCGATTACGGCTGTTTCACTGACGCCGTGCTGCAGGGCTACGCCCGCGAAGCGGTGCATCAGGCGGTGACCAATCTCGCCGCTCGCCCGGCGCCGGCCGGGACGATGACCGTGGTGCTGGGACCCGGCTGGCCCGGCATCCTGTTGCACGAGGCGGTTGGCCACGGGCTGGAGGGTGACTTCAATCGCAAGGGCAGTTCGACCTTCGCCGGCCGCATCGGCAGCCGCGTTGCCGCCAGTGGGGTGACGGTCATCGACGACGGTACGCTTGCCGAGCGGCGCGGCTCGCTGAACATCGACGACGAAGGCAATCCGACGCAGCGCACGGTATTGATCGAGGACGGCATCCTCAAGGGCTATATGCAGGACGGTCTCAACGCCCGGTTGATGGGTGTCGCGCCCACCGGCAATGGCCGCCGTGAATCCTTTGCCCACCTGCCGCTGCCGCGGATGACCAATACCACGATGTTGAATGGTGACAGGAGCCCCGAAGAGATCATCAAATCGGTCAAGAAGGGCATCTACGCGGTCAATTTCGGCGGTGGGCAGGTCGATATCACCAACGGCAAGTTCGTTTTCTCGATGTCCGAGGCCTACCTGATCGAAGATGGCAAGGTCACCTCGCCGGTCAAGGGCGCGACGCTCATCGGCAGCGGGCCCGACGCGATGAACCAGGTCTCGATGATCGGCAACGACATGCGTCTCGACCCCGGCGTCGGGACCTGCGGCAAGGAAGGCCAGAGCGTGCCGGTGGGAGTCGGCCAGCCAACCCTGCGCATCGACGGACTGACGGTTGGCGGTACCGCCTAGTCCCCGACTGCAGGCATGCAGGTGAAAGCCAGCCGCGGTGGAGACGCGACACGCTCACTCCAGCCAAAAGGCTATCGCCGAGTGTGAGCGGCAGCTATTTGGGTGGAGCGGCCGATCCTCAGAAAAGCGAGGAGGAACACTGGCCGCGGCGCGCACCGACGGAGACTGCGAACTCGACAGGCGGCTTTGCCCCCGGCCGGCGCCCGTGACACCGGCGCGAGCACGCGAAAAAAGTGTCGCTCAGAAGTCGTACCGGTAGCTCGCGTAGGCCCAGTAGCTCGGGCCGTTGGTTTCGGTGGTGGCGTTGAGAATCACGGCGGCAACGCCTGGGCCGACCTTGCCTTCGACACCGATGTTGGCCCGCCCCCAATTTTCCTTGTAGTTCAGCCCGTCGGTGGTGAAGTTGCCCAAGCCGAGGATGGTGCCAGAGGCGCCGGTGCTCTGCGAGCCGAAGCGATGCACGTATTCGAGCTTGCCGAGGAGCATCCAGCTTTCACCCAGCACGTATGCGGCGTCCGCACCGAGGCGGCCGAGGGTGGAATACTCCGTGCGTCCATCCCAGCGTACCGGGAAGCCACCACCGGTCTCGGTGTAGCCGTCGATGCGTCCGCGGTAACGGCTGACGCTGCCGTACGGGGTGAGGCGCAGGTCGCCCGCCTGCACGGCATTGAGCCAGTCAAGCCGCAGGCGCAGGGCGCTCGTCGTGGAGTCGGGCGAGCCGACGGACTTTACAGGGGTGCCGGCATTGCGATAGCCGCGCTGGATGTCGGCATCACCGGCATTGTAGTAGCCGGTAGCCGTGACGAACAGAGATGAGTCGGGGATCGCGGCAACGATTTCAGGCACGACGTAAGTGCCCGTGAGGGTGGCCTCGCCATCGTAGGCCAGACTCTGGTTATTGTAGGTTCGCCCGACGGCAACCTTGATCCGGATGGCCTCATTCACCCCGTAGGCCAAACCCACCTCGCCGGCGCCAACATCACCGTCGCCGGCTGTATTTTTCTGCCGGCCCCAGTCGCCCGTCACCCACGTGTTGAACCGTCCGGCTGCCGGCAAGCCGCGCAGCGGGTTGCCACTCAGACCGTTCAGCACGAGGTCGGCCTGGCCGATGGCCTGCACTGGGATGTAGCCGGCGCCCTGAAGGGTGCGGTTGAAGTCCGCGACGTCGATTAGGCCGGCAAGGGGCGCCACCCGGGCCACGAAGGCATTTGAGTTCGCTAACTGCCCCACCACCACGCTGCCGTCGGCGCTGGCGGCAGTCGCAGATCGAGTCGCGAGTTCGGGCGCCACCGTCACGCCGTTAGCGGCGAGCCACTGCTCGACGCTCTGCATGCCGCTGGCCTGCGTCCAGCGGAAGGCGCGCTGGGCGTTGCCGGTGTCGGCATATCCCACCACTACTCTGCCGTCGGCGGAGACTGCATTGGCATAAGAATACATTCCGCCCAGGGTGCCGAGGTCGGCCATGCCGCCGGTCTGCGTCCAGCGGAAGGCATGGTAGACCCCTTTGAAGAAGGTGGTGTCGGCGTCACCCACCACTACGCTGCCGTCGGCGGAGACGGCATTGGCACTGGAAGGTCCTCCGCCCAGGGTACCAAGATCGGCCATGCCGCCGGCCTGCGTCCAGCGGAAGGCGTTCCCTATCCCCACGGGGCTGTCGCGGGTCTGGGACCTGCCCACCACCACGCTGCCGTCGGCGGAGACTGCCCTGGCAGAAGAAAACGCTCCACCCAGGGTGCCCAGGTCGGCCATGCCGACCGACTGTGTCCAGCGGAAGGCGTGAGAGGCCGCATTGCTGGTGATATCGGAATTCCCCACCACCACGCTGCCATCGGCGGAGACTGCGGTGGCAGAGCTATTCCTGCCACCGAGTGTGCCGAGATCTGGAATGGCGGAGCCGCTCCAGCGGGTGGCATGGTACGAGCCAATAGGAGTGTCGGCTTGTCCCACCACCACCTTCCCGTCGGCGGAGACGGCTTGAGCAAGGCTATTGCCTACCCATTTGCTAAACAAGGAAGGGTACTCCTCTAGGGTGTTGGAGGCAGCGGACCAGCGGAATCCGTGTCGAAAACCTGTGTGTGTATCGCTCCATCCCACTACCACTGATCCATCGGCGGATACGGCGTTGGCCCTGGAATTGGTTCCGCCCACCAGAGTGCCGAGACCGGCCATGCCGCCGGACTGCGTCCAACGGAAGGCGTGATGGCCCGCATTGTTAGTAGTTTCCGAGTTTCCCACCACCACCTTCCCGTCAGCGGAGACGGCAGTAGCGCCGGAAGATGTCCCACCCAGTGTACCCAGATCGAAAAGCCCGTCGGCGGCAGGGGAGATGGCTGGCAGCAGGGCTGCCGCCAGGGCCACAGCAGCCGGCCGTAGGCGGAGGGAATCAGGAACGGGCGAGAGGGTAAGAAAGGAATTTCGGGTCGAACGCACGATTAGTTCTTGGAAAAATGGCATTGCAAGAGTTGATTGACATCGGGCTGCCATGGAATTTTGCCGCGACGGTAACCTAAGAAACTAATTGTATATCCAAGGGCACCCGGCATATCGTGAATTCCTTTTCTGAGGCAGAAACCGCCAGCGCACGTTGTACCGATGCAAATGTCACAGCGGAAAGGGAAACGCGGTCTGCCATCGCCGGCCGGCCCCGTGAACAGTCGCCATGCTTGCCCCGCATACCGTCAGCGCAAAACCAGAACAACCGATTTTCTGATCAGCACTTGCACAACATGAGAGAACTGCTGGACAAATGGCCTGAGCTTCATGCCTGCCCGCTGTCGGCGTAACATGTACAAAATATTGCACATCTTGTGCGGCACAGGTGGTATTCATGGGAATTTCAGCAAGCGACGTTACTCCGCTCTTGCACGCCCGAGCCAACTTCTTGGAACTAGCTGAAGATGTCAAAGCCGGTGCCGAGAAGATCATTACCAAGAACGGCGAAAGCTACATCGCACTGATCGACGCCAGCAGATTGGACTACAACCACCAGTTGGAGCGCGAACGCATTCACCTGCTGCTGATTGACGAGGCATCCAAGGGGCTCGATGACGTTGTCGCTGGCAAGGTGAAGTACGCCCTCAGCACGATCCAGTCCATCAAGCGCCGTCGCAGTGCCTAAGCCGCGGCGGCGTTTACCTGTGGCAGGAAAACCTGTTGTCTAAATTCACTGCGAACTTTTCGATATTTCGACTCACTGGGAGACTTCTTGGCCAATGTCATAGTGCGATGCTGCCGTAAAGCGAGTCAGCGGCGAGAAGAACAAGCATTGCCAACGAAGCAAAAGCCAGAATCATGACGAAATGGCGACCGGCACCGGCAAGACGCTACGCTCGCCGCTGCGGCAGTCATCCAGTTATTCCTGCGTACCCGCAACGCCCGGCGCGTGCTGTTCCTCGTCGACCGGCTAGAACTCGAAGTATGGCGTAAGCTACACGCGGCGCTACCAGTTGGGATCGCGCTCGGGTTCGGCCGTGATCTTGTGGATCGAAAGATCCGCGCCGTTGTATTCCTGCTCCTGGTCGAGGCGCAATCCAAAGGCCGCTCGCAGCAGGCCATAGACCAGACAACTGCCGACCAGGGCGACGGCAACCGCCAGTCCGGTCATCAGCAATTGCGGCATGAACGCCACGCCGCCAACACCGGCCATGGCGCGACTGCCGAAGATGCCGGCGGCAATGCCACCCCAGGCGCCGCAAAGACCATGCAGGGGCCAGACGCCGAGAACGTCGTCGATCTTCCAGCGGTTCTGGGTCAGCGTGAACATGACGACGAACAGGCCGCCGGCGACACCGCCAACGAACAGCGCACCGATCGGATGCATGACGTCCGAGCCGGCGCAAACCGCCACCAGACCGGCAAGCGGGCCGTTGTGCACGAAGCCGGGGTCGTTCCTGCCCGCCACCAGAGCCACCAGCGTACCCCCAACCATGGCCATCAGCGAGTTCATGGCGACCAGGCCGGAGATTTTGTCGATGGTCTGTGCGCTCATGACGTTGAAGCCGAACCAGCCAACCGTCAGAATCCAGGCTCCGAGCGCAAGAAACGGTATCGATGACGGGGGGTGCGCCGACAGGCGGCCTTCCTTCGTATAGCGCCCGTGACGTGCCCCGAGCAGGACAACAGCCGGGAGGGCGATCCAGCCGCCCATCGCATGCACGACGACCGATCCGGCGAAATCGTGGAATTCTTCACCGTAAGTCGCCTTCAGCCAGGCCTGGATACCGTACGCCTGATTCCAGGCGATGCCTTCGAAGAACGGATAAATGAAGCCGACGATCAGAAAGGTTGCCGCGAGTTGTGGATAGAAGCGCGCGCGTTCGGCAATGCCGCCGGAAACGATGGCGGGAATCGCCGCCGCGAAAGTGAGCAGGAAAAAGAAGCGCGTCAGTTCGAAACCGTTCTTCTGCAGCAGGGTTTCGGCGCCGGAGAAGAAGTTGACGCCGTAGGCAAGACTGTAGCCGATGAAGAAATAGGCGATCGTCGAAACCGAGAAATCGGTCAGGATCTTCACCAGCGCGTTGACCTGGCTCTTCTTGCGTACGGTGCCGAGTTCGAGAAATGCAAAGCCGGAATGCATCGCCAACACCATGATGCCGCCAAGCAGAATGAACAGAACGTCGGTACCAGACTTGAGTGCTTCCATGACTCCTCCTGAAATTCGGGTCGAAGCCATCAAGCAATTTATGTGCCCTATGTGCATGCACCAGGATTCAATGACTTGCGCCGTCCCGGGTCACAAAAATCCCTGTTGTGGTGCATTTAGCCTCAAACACGCACCAACATAAAGCAGGAATGCACCAGTCTGTGTTGCCGCCGGCCTACTTTGGTGCGGCTCCCGGCGGCAGGAGAACCCACATCTGACCCTGCTGTTTCATGCGTCCGGCCTGGCTCCCGGCCTGCGCGCCAAAACCCCAGAAGAAGTCGGCGCGCACGACACCACGGATCGCCCCGCCGGTGTCCTGTGCCACGACCAGGCGACGCAGCGCTGTCGCCGAGTCGGGCTGGCTGGTGGACAGGAACACCGGGGCACCCAGCGGCAGGTAGCGCGCATCGACGGCGATGCTGCGCTCGGGAGTCAGCGGCACCCCCAGGGCGCCGCTTGGACCATCGCCCTCGTTGCCCTTGAACGGCTGTTCGCGAAAGAACACATAACTCGGGTTGGCGTTCAACAGTTCATTGACCCGGCTCGGGTTGGCCCGCGCCCATTGCTTGATTCCCGGCATCGAAGCCTGGTCGAGGGTCAACTCGCCGCGCTCGACGAGCAGGCGTCCGATCGACTGGTAGGGGTGGCCGTTCTGGTCGGCATAGGCCAGCCGCACCGTGCTGCCATCCGGAAGTCTGACGCGCCCCGAACCCTGCACCTGCAGAAAGAACAGCTCAACCGGATCGTCGACATAGAGCAGGGTCCGGTCGGCGTAGTCCTGCTCATGACTGCTGATTTCCGCACGCGAAAAATAGGGAACGACCTTGCCGCCCTGCAGGCGGCCGCGCAGACGCAGGTTTTTCAGATCCGGGAGTACCGTACCAAGATCGATGGTCAACAGATCCGCCGGGACACCGAGCACGGGCGACAGATAAGGCTTGCCGCGGGTCCGCGAGCCGCGCAACAGCGGCTCGTAGTAGCCGGTCACCAGCCCCTTCGTCGTGCCATCCGGATTGGTCATCAACCAGGGCTGGAAACGCGATTCGAAGAAACGCCGTACGGCGGCCGTTGTCGGCCCGTTCAGAGTTCTGGCTTCGGCACAGACGGCCTGCCACTGCGGCCACTGTGGGCGGCTGGAGAGCGCACGACACGACTGCAGGAATGCCGGCCAGGCCGCCGCGAGGTCATCTTCACTCCAACCCGGCAGATCGCTCCAGCGCGCCGCCTGGAGCGGTTTGCTGGCCGTCGCTGGTGGTACGGCCGCGCCGGCGGCGCATTGCGGACAGACCGGACAGCTAGCCGGGGCGGGACATGCGCCACTTGCCCCTTCTCTGGTGGTAGCACAGGCGCTGAGCAGCGCCGCCAGCAGCGTGACAAGAATCAGGAGCAAGCGCCGTGGTTGGCTTTTATGCATGGTTTGGCTAGAGTGTCGGGTTGGTCAACCTCCGAAGTATACTGTCCGATGATCGATTCCTTCCGGCAACTTGCGCGTTTTCTCGTCCGCGCCGAGCAATTCCTCGATCGTCTCGAGCCCTTGCTGCCACCCGCATCGGCCGGCCCGGACTGGGCTGCGGCCTGCGCTTTTCGCTGGCGTACGCAGCGCGGGACGGGTTATCTGCAGCCGATCACTCGCCTGCCCGGCATCCGGCTCAGCGACCTGCAGGACATCGATGAGCAGAAGGCGAGGATCGACGCCAATACGCGTCATTTCGTCGCCGGCCTGCCGGCCAACAATGTGTTGCTCACGGGCGCCCGCGGCTCGGGCAAGTCTTCGCTGATCAAGGCCCTGCTCAACGAGTACGCGCCGCAGGGCCTGCGCGTCATCGAGGTCGAGAAAGGCGACCTGACCGATCTGCCGGACATCGTCGAAATGATCGACGGACGCCCGGAACGCTTTCTCATCTTCTGTGACGATCTTTCCTTCGATGCCGGCGACGCGCGCTACAAGGCGCTGAAGGTCGTGCTCGACGGGTCGTTCGCGGCAGCGCCGGAAAATGTGCTGGTCTACGCCACGTCGAACCGCCGCCATCTGATGCCCGAGTATTTTGCCGAGAACCTCGACCACCAGCACCAGGGTGAAGAAATCCATCCCGGTGAGGCCATCGAGGAAAAGATCTCGCTGTCGGAGCGTTTCGGCCTGTGGATTTCTTTCTATCCCTTCGATCAGGAGGCCTATCTCAAGATCGTTGCGCACTGGCTGGGCGCCTTCGGCTGTCACCAGGACGAGATCGTGTCTGCCGAACGCGACGCACTCAACTGGGCACTTGAACGCGGTTCGCGCAGCGGGCGCGTTGCCTGGCAGTTCGCCAGGGATTGGGCCGGTCGGCAGCGGGTGGCGCCGAGCCGCGCGAAACGTCGACGTACCGCAGCACTGCCCGTCGCCGCACCGCCGTCTGCCCGAAAACGCTCGGGGGACGGCGCGTGAGCCATATCCTGCTGGGGCGCGCGGCGCCAGGCGACCGATGAAACAGATTACCGAAGTTGCAGCGGCGGTCATGCTGCGCGGTGACCCGGCACGACCCGAGTTCCTGCTCGCGCAACGGCCTCCGGGAAAGGTGTACGCCGGCTATTGGGAATTTCCCGGTGGCAAGGTCGAGCCCGGCGAGACAGCGCGCGCGGCCCTGATTCGCGAATTGCAGGAAGAGTTGGGGGTCACCGTCGACCGTGCCTGGCCGTGGCTATGCCGCGAGTTCAGCTATCCGCACGCGACCGTCCGCCTGCGTTTTTTTCGCGTCAGTGCATGGCAGGGTGAACTGACCGCGGTCGAACACAGCGCTCTGGTATGGCTGAAAGCTGGCCAGCCCGCGGACGTCAGCCCGATCCTGCCGGCCAATGGTCCGATCCTCGGCGCGCTTGCGCTCGCGCCGGTCTATGCGCTGACCAATGCCGAAGAATACGGCATCGACGCCGAGCTGCTGCGGCTGGAGAGGGCGCTGTGCAACGGCCTGCGCCTGCTGCAGGTACGCGACAAGGGGCTGGCGCCCGCTCGGCGCGAAGCCTTTGCCGAGGCGGTGCTGGCGCTGGCCAGAAACCACGACGGGACCACCGTCCTGATCAACGATGACCCACGCCTAGCCCGTAATGTCGGCGCGGCTGGAGTGCATCTCTCGTCGAGACTGCTCTGGCAGACCGATCGGCGGCCGGATTTCGAGCGCGTCGCAGCTTCGTGCCATAGCGCTGCCGACCTGGCAAGAGCGGCGGAACTCGGGCTGGACTTTGTCGTCCTCGGCCCGGTATTGCCCACCGCAAGCCACCCCGAAGTGAGCGGCATGGGATGGCAAGCGTTCTCGCGTCTGATCGACGGTTCGCCGCTGCCCGTTTATGCGCTTGGCGGACTGCAGCCGGAGATGCTCGACCTCGCCATGAGCCATGCTGGGCACGGCATTGCCCTGATGCGCGGTTGGCAGTGAAGTTCCTGCCGGGCCGCGACCCTTTCAGGCGTCCGACAGACTTCCTGCCTGCCGGCTGAGGATCTGCACGCTGCGCGCCGGCACCAGGCTGGCCTTCTCGCGCTCAAGAGGTGCGAAGGGCGCCTGAGCACTGCTGTCGAAAACCTGCAACCACACCCCCTCGCCAGGCAACAGAAAGGAAACCGGGATCTCGTCGCGGTTGAACAGGCAGAGCAGGGTGTCCTGGGTAGCGCCGACGGTGCTGCTGTCGGCAGCGGCGAGTTGCATGGCAAAGGCGCCAAGCTTCTTGGACTGCCAGTCGGCGACGCGCATGGCGCGTCCCGCCGGATGCCACCAGACGACATCCGGCTGGTCATCGCCCACAGCCTGGCCGGTGAGCCAGTTATTTCGCCGCAGTTGCGGATAACGGCGGCGCAGGTCTAACAGCCCGGCGACGAAATCGATCAACCCGGCATCCGCATCACGCCAGTCAAGCCAGGTCAGGGCATTGTCCTGGCAATAGGCGTTGTTGTTGCCACGCTGCGTGCGCCCGAGTTCGTCGCCCCCCTGCAGCATCGGCACACCCTGGGCGACCAGCAGCGTCGTCAATAGCGCGCGCTGCAGGCGACGACGTCTTTCGAGCACCGCCGGATCCGTGCTCTCCCCTTCTTCACCACAGTTCCAGGAACAGTTGTGGCCGTGCCCGTCGCGGTTGCCCTCGCCATTCAGTTCATTGTGCTTCGCTTGATAGCTGACGAGATCGCGCAAGGTGAAGCCGTCGTGCGCGGTGATGAAGTTGACACTCGCCTGCGGCGCGCGTCCCGCGACGTGGAAAACCTCGCTCGATCCGGCAAGGCGCTGCGCCAGTTCCGCCACACCCGCGTGGTGGGTCAGCCAGAACGCCCGTACGTCGTCCCGGAAGCGGTCATTCCACTCGCTCCAACCGGGCAGAAAACGCCCGAGACGGTACCCATCCGGTCCGATATCCCAGGGTTCGGCGATCAACTTGACCCGCTGCAGCACGGGATCCTGCCTGATCGCGGCGAGAAACGCGCTGTCGCGGGTCAGCGTCGCAGCGAGATCGAAGCGGAAGCCGTCTACGTGCATCACGCCAACCCAGTAGCGCAGTGCATCCATGACCAGTTGCAGAACGCGCGGGTGGGCGAGATTGACCGTGTTGCCACAACCGGTGAAATTTTCGTAGTGCGCGAGATGGCCGGCCGGCAGGCGGTAGTAGCTCAGGTTGTCGATGCCGCGGAACGAGAGTGTGGGACCTTTCTCGTCGCTTTCGGCGGTATGATTGAAGACCACGTCAAGAATGACTTCAAGGCCGGCGGCGTGCAGCGACCGGACCATGGTCTTGAACTCGGCAATCACCGATTGCCCACCGATGCGTGCCGCGTAGCGCGGCTCCGGGGCAAAGAAACCGATTGAGTTGTAACCCCAGTAATTGACGCGACCTTCGCTGATCAGCCGTTGTTCGTCGAGAAAGTGGTGCACCGGCAGCAGGCTGAGGGCCGTCACTCCGAGGCGATGAAAGTGTTCGATCATGGCCGGCGCGGCGAGACCGGCGTAGGTGCCGCGCAGCACCTCGGGAACGCCCGGATGTTGGCGGGTCATTCCCTTGACATGGGCTTCGTAAAGCACCGTATCGGCCAGGGGGATCGCCGGCGCCTGATCGCCGCCCCAGTCGAATTCTTCATCGACGACACAGGCCTTGAGGCCATGCGCTGGATCATCCGGCTGCCGCGAAAAGCGACCGACGATCTCGCGCGCGTAGGGATCGATCAACAGTCGCCGTGAATCGAAGCGATGGCCGTGCCCATGACCGTGTCCATGACCATGCCTGTGCGCGGGTCCTTGCACGCGGTAGGCGTAGTGCAGCCCGGGCGCTGCGCCGACCAGGTAGCCATGCCACACCTCGTCGGTGCATTCTCGCAAGAGCAGGGTGCGCATCCGCAGGCCATCGAAAACGCACAATTCAACCGCCTCGGCATGCGCAGAAAACAGGGCGAAGTTTACGCCGCGGCCATCCCAATGGGCACCGAGCGGCCACGGCCGCCCGGCTTCGAGGCCGTTGTCGTCGGTCACGGCGTCCATTCGAGGAATAGCGCGGCGAGTGGCGGCAGTGTCAGATTGAGAGACCACTCGCGACCGTGCGCCGCAATCTGCTCCGCACACACCGGGTACAGCCCGTTGCCGACGTTACTGCCGCCGTAAAATTCCGAATCGGTATTGATCCGCTCGATGTACTGGCCGGGCATGGGCACTCCGATCCGGTAGCCGTGCCGGACTACGGGGGTAAAGTTGCCGACGTAAAGGATGGCGCGCGAACGGTCGCGCGCCCAGCGGACGAAGGCGACCACCGAGCACTCGGCATCGTCGGCGGCGATCCATTCGAAACCGGCCGGCTCGAAGTCCAGCTGGTGCAGCGCCGGATTGCTGCGGTAGATGCCGTTGAGATCGCGGATCAGATCACGAACGCCGGCATGCAGGGGGAAGTCCAGCAAACCCCAGTCGAGGGACGCATCGTGATTCCACTCGTTCCACTGGCCGATTTCGCCGCCCATGAACAGCAGCTTCTTGCCCGGGTGAGCCCACATGTAGCCGTAAAGGGCGCGCAGGTTGGCGAATTTCTGCCAGTAATCGCCGGCCATCTTGCTGATCAGCGAGCCCTTGCCATGCACGACCTCGTCGTGCGATAGCGGCAGGATGAAGTTCTCGGTGAAAGCGTACATCATCCCGAAACTGAGCTGATTGTGGTGGAATCGCCGGTGCACCGGGTCCTTGGTCATGTAGTCGAGCACGTCGTGCATCCAGCCCATGTTCCATTTGTAGTGGAAACCGAGGCCGCCCATTTCCGGCGGACGACTGACCATCGGCCAGGCGGTCGACTCCTCGGCATGCGTGGAAGCCGAGGGATGCTCCTGACCCAGGACCTCGTTCATCCGCCGCAGAAAGGCGACCGCTTCGAGATTCTCCCGACCACCATGCACGTTCGGCAGCCACTGCCCCGGCTCACGACTGTAGTCGCGATACAGCATCGAGGCCACGGCATCGACCCGCAGGCCGTCGACCCCGTAGCGTTCGATCCAGAACAAGGCATTGCCGATCAGATAATTACTGACTTCGCGACGGCCGAAGTTATAGATCAGCGTGCCCCAGTCCTGATGCATGCCCTCGCGTGGATCGGCATGCTCATAAAGCGCCGTACCGTCGAAACGACCGAGACCATGCTCGTCGGTGGGGAAATGCGCGGGCACCCAGTCCACGATGACGCGCAGTCCGGCCGCGTGGCAGGAACCGACGAAGTTGCGGAAACCGGTCGGGTCACCATGGCGCGCGGTCGGGGCGTAAAGTCCCAGGGGCTGGTAACCCCAAGAACCATCGAAGGGGTGCTCCGATATCGGCAGCAGTTCCAGATGCGTGAATCCCAGATCGACAACATAGGGAATCAGCGTTTCGGTCAGCCGCTGCCAGTCCGGAAAACCGCCATCGTCTGCGCGACGCCAGGAGGCCAGGTGCACCTCATAAACCGAAAGCGGCGCGCCCAGTTCCTCACCCGCCGGCACCGGTGCCGGCTCCACGGGTTGCGGCAGCGCACAGACGATCGACGCCGTGGATGGCCGCATCTCGCCCTGGAAGCCGTAGGGATCGGCCTTGAGTGGCAGCAGACGGCCATCGCGGGAGCGTATTTCGTACTTGTAGCGTGCCCCAGCGGTTACCCCCGGCAGGAAGATCTCCCAGACGCCGCATTCCCGCCGCAGGCGCATCGGATGCCGACGACCGTCCCAGGTATTGAAGTCGCCGACGACACTGACGCGTTGCGCATCCGGCGCCCAGACGGCAAAGACGGTACCCGCAACGCCGTCGATTTCACACAGATGCGCCCCGAGGCGTTCGAAGGGGCGCAGGTGCGAGCCTTCGGCCAGTAGCCAGACGTCCATCTCGCCAAGCACCGTGGGAAAGCGGTAGGGATCATCGGTTTCCTGCACGCCGCTGTCCCAGGTAATCCGCAGGCGATAGGCAAAACTGTTGCGACGGCGGGGAATCAGGCCCTCGAAAAAGCCTTCCACGCCCTCGACAGGGCGTTGCGCAAGCTGGGCAATCTGCCGCCCGGTCCTGGCCTCGATGACGGCGACCGTGTGCGCGCCCGGTTGCAGGCTGCGAACCCACAGCCCTCCGTCAGCGTCGGTGTGCATTCCGAGGACCGCGTAAGGGTCGCCGTGTTCTGCCCGGCAAAGGGCGATGATCTCTGCATGGTCAAGCATTTGAGACTTCCTTACTTAGAGTGTGCGTAGATTCCAGGTATCGTTGGCGTAGTCGCGGATCGTCCGGTCGGCCGAGAAGGGACCCATTCCGGCCACATTGAGAATGGCCTTGCGCTGCCACTCGTCGGGGCTCAGGTAAAGCGCATCGACACGCGCCTGGGTGGCCACGTAGTCGGCGTAGTCCGCCAGCAGCAGATAGTGATCGCCGTAGTGCAGCAGGCTGTTGAAGATGTCGTGGTAGCGCGGCCGTTCACCGGGCGAAAAGAAGCCACTGTCGATCCGGTCGAGCGCTTCCTTGAGGGCGGGATCCGCCTGGTACAGGGCCAGTGGTTGGTGACCGGCCTGCCGGATGGCGTTGACCTGGGCCGTGTTGTTGCCAAAGATGAAAATATTCTCGGCGCCGACGTTGTCGCGAATCTCGATGTTGGCGCCATCCTCGGTACCGATGGTCAATGCGCCGTTGAGCGAGAGTTTCATGTTGCCGGTACCCGAGGCTTCGGTGCCGGCCGTCGAAATCTGCTCCGAGAGATTGGCCGCCGGCATGATCAACTCGGCGACGGAAACGCCGTAGTTGGGAATGAAGACGACCTGCAGGAGGTCGCGCGTCCGCGGGTCGTTGTTGACTACCGCCGCGACATCATGGATCAGGCGGATCACCTGTTTGGCCATGTGATACGACGACGCGGCCTTGCCGGCGAAGATCACGCTGCGCGGCGCATAATCCTTTGCCGAGCCGTCCAGAAGCGCGTTGTAGCGGGTGATCACGTGCAGCACGTTGAGCAGCTGCCGCTTGTATTCGTGAATGCGCTTGACCTGCACATCGAACAGGCTGTCCGGGTCCAGGGTGACGCCCACCTCACGAGCCACGTAATTGGCCAGGCGCACCTTGTTGCCGCGCTTGGCAGCCGCGAAAGCGGCGCGGAAAGCGACGTCGTCGGCGCTCGCCCGCAGATCCTCCAGACGGTCCAGATTGAGCCGCCAATCCTTGCCGCCAAGGCGTTCGTCGAGCAGTGCGGACAGGGCAGGGTTGGCCTGTGCCAGCCAGCGCCGCGGCGTAACGCCATTGGTCTTGTTGTGGAATCGCTCGGGGTATAGACGGGCGAAGTCGGCAAAAATGGTCTGTACCATCAGGTCGGAGTGCAGTTGTGATACGCCATTGACGCGATGACTGCCGACAATGCACAGGTGTGCCATGCGCACCCGCTTGTCCTTGTCGTGACCACCCCCGTCGTCGATCAGCGAGACCCGTCGCATCAGGTCGACATCACCGGGGTAGAGACGGATCACCTCATCGAGGAACTCCTGGTTGATGCGGTAGATGATCAGGATGTGACGCGGCAACACGCGCTGGATCAGCGTCACCTTCCAGGTTTCCAGCGCCTCCGGCATCAGGGTGTGGTTGGTGTACGAGAAAATGCGCCGACATTGATCCCAGGCGGCGTCCCAGGTCATGCCCTGCTCGTCGACCAGGAGGCGCATCAATTCCGCAACGCCGATCGCCGGGTGCGTATCGTTGAGGTGGATCGCCACATGTTCGGCGAGATTGTTGAAGGTCCCGTGCTCGGCCATGTGGCGCTCGAGGATGTCCTGCATCGACGCCGAGACGAAGAAATACTCCTGGCGCAGACGCAGTTCGCGACCCGCAGCGGTGCTGTCGTTCGGGTAGAGCACCCAGGAAATGTTTTCGAAGCGGTTCTTGAACTCGGCGGCGCGCTGGTAGTCCCCGGTATTGAACGCCCCGAGGTCGATTTCCGACGGCGCCGCCGCTTTCCACAGGCGCAGGGTGCTGACCCGGTCCGTACCATGACCGGGAATCACGTAGTCGAAGGCCTTGGCTTCGACCGAATCGGCGGCATGCCATTCCGCCCACTCGCCATGATGCTCGGCGTGACCACCGAAGCGCACCGTGTGGTGCTTGTTGGCGCGTGGGAACTCCCATGGCGAACGGTCCTGCAGCCAGGCTTCCGGCTTCTCGACCTGCTGCCCGTTGAGAATCGACTGCGCGAACATCCCATACTCATAGCGAACGCCGTAGCCCCAGGAAGGAAGTCCCACGGTTGCCATCGAATCGAGAAAACAGGCCGCCAACCGACCCAGGCCGCCGTTGCCGAGCGCTGCATCGGGTTCGCATTCCATGACCTCATCGAGCGAGGGACCAGGCGCGCTGAACGCCTCCGCCGCCGACTCGCGAAGCCCCAGCGCGGACAGGGCATTGTTCATTGCGCGGCCAATCAGGAATTCCATCGACAGGTAATAGACGCGCCGCGCCTTGCTGCCACGGTCGGCATTTTGGGTGTCAACCCAGCGTTGCGCCAGTTGCTCGCGGGCCACCTGCGACAGTGCCTGATAAAGGTCCGCCTTGCTGGCTCTGGTTGGCTCGGCAGCGACCGTGCGCAGCAGTCTGCGGTCGATTTCAGCGCGCAGTTGTTCGCCTTTGGGATGGGGTTGAGCGACATCGGACATCAGGCTGGTACTCCAGTAAGGTTCATGGACAATCCTCGCTCTCGGCAAGGGCATGGGCAGCGCCAAGCAGGGCCGGCGTGGGAGAAAGCATTACATAGGTCGGAATTGCGGCCAAGTAGGAAGCGAAACGCCCCTTGGCTTCGAAGCGTGGACGAAAAGCCGAGCGATCGAAGATCTCCCCGAGTCTGGGAATGATACCACCGCCGACATAGACGCCACCCTGGGCGCCAAGGGTCAGTGCAAGATTTCCCGCCAACGAACCGAGCATCGCGCAAAAGGTATCGATCACCACTCGGCACTGGATGTCGTCGCCGGTGCGGGCATGCGCGACAATTTCGGCAGTCGCCAGGGATGCAGCATGGCGCCCGTCGACCGCGGCGACCAGACGATGCAGCAGCGGCAAACCGCTGCCCGAAAGCAGCCGTTCGGCCGAGACGTGCCCAAGCTCGCGCCAGGCGAGGGCGAGAATGGCCGCCTCGCGTTCGTCCGCCGGTGCCAGCGAGCAGTGACCTCCCTCGCCAGTCAAGGCCAGCCAGCGCCCATGGTCGTGAAGCACGCCCGAGACGCCGAGGCCGGTCCCCGGCCCAAGCACTGCTTTCGGCGCCAACTCGACGGGGACGCCAGGACCCACCTGACGCCGGTCGGCAACACCCAGGTGCGGCAGGGACAGCGCCAGGGCTGTGAAATCGTTGAGCAACAACAGGCGCTGCAGCCCCAGTCCGGACTTGAGTTTTGCGCGCGAGAAGGTCCACGGCGCGTTGGTCAGCTGAAACTCATCGTGATGCACCGGGCCGGCAAGAGCGATCGCCGCTGCCCGCAGAACCGGCCGACCCCACTCCGCGAGATAGGTCTGGATCGCCTCCAGGGGCCCCGCAAAGTCGCCTACCGAGAGAATCCGCACCAGATCCGGCAAGCCCGAGTCGTCGAGCAGGGCGAAGCGCGCGCGGGTGCCGCCGATGTCGGCAACCAGAGTCGCGGGTTCCTTCATGGCCATCCCCAGGTCATCAGCGGTTGCGCGGCGCGGGTGCGCAGTCTTGAGTCGCACGCGTCCGGGTGCCGACCACGGCGAAGCGTGGAATCATCCGGACGCCAGCCGCGTCGGGTAGCTTTGAAAGCCTGGAACTGGAGGTTCAAGATTGAATGCCCCGTGGCCGCATAGGGAATAAGGATGCTCGGGATCTTCGCACCAAATGCGAGATTTATCAAAGACCCTGCTACCATCTGTGTGCCCTCACTGGAAATGCTGTCAGCCGCCCGGGAGTCTCCTCGGTCGACGCGGGTTCTGTCAAGGCGGGCGCAGACCGTCGCTGCCCCTGCCGCCCGGCAGGCGGCAGACGCGCCACTGGCCAGCTGCAGTATTTCCCGCAATGAATTCCGGATCGGCCTCGCCTGCTGGCCATCTTTTTACGTCCAAGGATTGCCTGTGCAACATGCGAACCTGATCACGAAGCTCGCCGAAATTGTCGGCACGGAGCAGGTGCTGACGGCGCCTGAAGACATGTCCGCATATCTGTGCGACTGGCGCGGTCGCTACCGTGGCAACGCCATCTGCGTCGTCCGACCGGCAAGCACCGCTGCCGTCTCGGCGGTGGTCCGCAGCTGCGCCGAAGCTGGCGTGGCGATGGTGCCGCAGGGCGGCAATACCAGCCTGTGCGGCGCGGCAACGCCGGCACCTGACGGCCAGGCGGTGCTGATCAGCCTGGCCAGGCTCCGACGTGTGCGCGCGATCGATCCCGCGAACAATACGCTGACCGCCGAGGCCGGCTGCGTGCTGCAAGCCCTGCAGGAGGCAGCCGGCGAGGTCGGACGACTGTTCCCGCTGTCGCTGGCCGCCGAGGGCAGTTGTCAGATCGGCGGCAATCTGTCTACCAACGCCGGTGGAGTGCAGGTCCTGCGTTACGGCAACACGCGCGAGTTGACGCTCGGTCTGGAGGTGGTTCTGCCGAACGGGGAGATCTGGGATGGCTTGCGCGGCCTGCGCAAGGACAATACCGGTTATGACCTCAAGCATCTGTTCATCGGCGCTGAGGGCACCCTCGGAATCATCACCGCCGCCGTCCTGAAACTCTTCCCCTTGCCGCGGGCAACGGTGACCGCCTGGCTGGCCATCGGCTCTCCGGCACTCGCGGTGCGCTTGCTGGGTGAGTTGCAGGCGCATTTCGGCGCCAGCCTGACGGCCTGCGAACTGGTTTCCGAAGAGGCTCTTGGTCTGGTCCGCAAACACCTGCCAGGCTCGTCGCCGGCGTTGTCGGCAAGCCCCTGGCACCTGTTGATCGAGTTGTCCGGAGGCGGGGAGGATGCCGCCCTGCGCGAAGCTGTGACCGCATTCCTCGCTGCGGCACTCGACAGTGGCAACCTCGGCGACGTGGTGCTGGCGCAGAACGGCGAGCAGGCCAGGCGTCTATGGGCGCTGCGCGAGAATATCGGCGAAGCACAGAAGATCGAAGGCCCGAGTATCAAACACGACGTTTCGGTACCGATCTCGCGCATTCCGGAGTTCATCGAGCGTGCTGGTCAGGCGCTCGCGCTGGCTTTTCCGGAGATTCGCATCGTCGCCTTCGGTCACATCGGTGACGGCAATCTGCATTACAACCAGTCGAAATCCGAGGCCGGCGAGAATGCCATGTTCCTGGCCTTGCAACCGCAGGTCAACCGCATCGTCCACGATCTGGTGCATGCACTGGGAGGCAGCATCAGTGCCGAACATGGTATCGGGCAGCTGAAGCGCGAAGAACTTCTGCGCTACAAGAGCCCGCTCGAGATCGAGATGATGCGCGGTATCAAACGCGCCCTTGACCCATGGGGCCTGATGAATCCCGGCAAGGTGCTCTGACCGGTTTGCCGCCGTCAATGCAGCGTCGGAGGCGACGGCGAATCGCGGAAGAGTTCGTCGATCGCCAGCGCGTCGAAACGGTAGTCGCGGTTGCAGATGTCGTCCTTGACGACGACTTCGCCCTGTTCCCGCAACGCCGCATAGACTTCGCCGGGCCCGAGGGCGCGCAGCATCGAACGTACTTTCTCCCAGTTCTCGGGACAGTTATGGGTCACCGCCCGCGCCGGAAAGAGGCGCACGATTTCCTCCGGGAAGAGGCGGCGCAGCAGTTCTTCGGCCGGCACCGACAACAGCTCGGCATCCTGCACGGTCGCCGCCAGGGCTTCGACGCGCGCCCAGCCATCGAGGTCGCGCTCTGCTGCAGCAGGCAACTTCTGGAGAAAGAGTCCGGCTGCCGCCACCGACGAAGCGGCCAGGAAGAAGCGCGCGGGCATCTGGTCAGACTGCCGGAGATAATGCTCGAAGACCTCGGCGATGTTTTCGCCGTCAAGCGGCACGATGCTCTGATAGGGCTCGTGCATTGACGCCGTCTCCAGCGAGAGCTGCAATTGCCCCTGCCCGAGCAGTTGCAGGCCTGAATTGGGCTGCGTCTGCTCGGCACACTTGGCCATGCCGCGAATCTGCAGTGTTTCATTGCAATCGATGACCAGCAGGGCGATGGGCCCGCTGCCCCGCATCTGGATGGTCAGGCGCCCGGGCTGCTTGAGCTGGCCACTCAGGAGAACGGTCGTGGCGCTCATTTCACCCAGCAGCTGGACGACCGGTGCAGGGTAGGCACGGTTCTCGATCATCGCCCTCCACGCCGGACCGAGGCGCACCAGAGCGCCGCGAATGTCCAGATCGTCGAACAGGAAACGGTGCAGGCAATCGTCGGTCATGGGCCTCGTCCCAACAGTTCTCTGGCATAACGGTCCGGGTCGAATCCGACCAGCAAGGCCGTACCGGTGTCGATTACCGGTCTCCTGATCAGGCTTGGATGTGCCTGGCCATCAGCGTCAGCGCCCGGGCTTCGTCAACGTCGGCACGGTCTTCCTCGCCGAGCCGCCGCCATGTCGTCCCGCGCGTGTTGAGCAGCGCCTTCCAGCCGACGCGGAGGTTCCAGTCGGCCAGTTGCGCGGCGCTTGGTGCCGCTTGGCGATAGTCAACGAAGTCACAGACCACAGCATGCTCCGCCAGCCAGACGAAGGCCTTCTGCATGCTGTCGCAGTTCCTGATCCCGTAGATTCGGACGACCACCTGCAGCTTGCCGTGCATGCCCTGCCCCCGGTTTGCCTCAGGATACGGCCAGCATCCGGTCCAGCGCCAGCCTGGCCAGGTCTTTCTCGTGCTCCGCAACCCGAATCTGGTTGACCACCTTGCCATCGGCCAGATTCTCGAGCGTCCATGCCAGGTGCTGCGGGTCGATGCGCTGCATCGTCGAACACATGCAGACCGTTGGTGCCATGAACTGCACGATCTTGCCCTCGTGCCTGACCTCCTCGGCCAGACGGTTGACGAGATTGAGCTCGGTGCCGACCAGCCAGCGCGTATTCGGCGCGGCTTCCTTGATCGTCCGGACGATATGTTCCGTCGAGCCGACGAAATCCGATTGCCGGCACACCTCGAAGCTGCACTCGGGATGGGCAATCACCAGCCCCTCCGGGTAGTGGTTGCGGAAACGCATGATGTGCGCCGGCTGGAACATCTGATGTACCGAGCAATGGCCTTTCCAGAGCAGCAGTCTGGCCCGCCGGATCTGCTCGCTGGTAAGCCCACCGTTTTCGAGATCCGGGTCCCAGACCATCATCTCATCGAGCGGAATGCCCATCCTGAAGCCGGTCCAGCGCCCCAGGTGCTGGTCGGGAAAGAATAGAATTTTCTGGCGACGCTCGAATGCCCAGGCGGCAATCGTGCCGGCATTGGACGAGGTGCACACGATGCCGCCGTGGGCGCCGCAAAAGGCCTTCAGATCGGCGGCGGAATTGATGTAGGTCACCGGCGTGACTTCCTGCTCGGCATCCAGGACCTCGCCGAGTTCACGCCAGCAGCGTTCGACCTTGGCCAGGTTGGCCATGTCCGCCATCGAACAGCCCGCCGCCAGATCCGGCAGGATCGCCAGCTGCTCCGGCTTCGACATGATGTCGGCGACTTCAGCCATGAAATGCACACCGCAAAACACGATGTAGCGGGAATCGGTTTGTGAGGCGAGACGCGAGAGTTTCAGCGAGTCGCCCGTCAGGTCGGCGTACTGGTACACGTCGGCGCGTTGGTAGTGATGGCAGAGTAACACCGCTTCCCGGCCGAGCCGCTCACGGGCGACGCGGATGCGCTGGTGACAGGCATCGTCCTGGAGGTGGTTGAAACTGTCGAAGCTGATGGTCGAGGTTTGCATGCGGTAATACTCAAATCGATGTCCAGGAAGCCAGACCGGGCTGGCGGCAAAAGGTTCAGCTACGCCATGGCAAACCGGCGTGACGCCACCCTCCCAGCTGGCCGCGCTGGCCGTTGGCATCCTTGTCGCCTTCAAAGCCCTCCAGCACGTTGTAGCAGTCGTTACGCAGCGCTTCGCCAACCAGCGCGGCGGCGTTGTGCGAACGCGCCCCGCTGCGACAGATGAACATCAGCAGCGCCTCACGATCGACCTGTTGTTTCAAGTGCGACAGGAAATGGCTGTTGGGCCGATTGTCCGGATAGCTCATCCACTCAATCTCGATCGCACCGGGAATGCGGCCGACCCAATCCCATTCCGCGCGCGTACGGACATCGACCAGCTTGGCGCCTGGCGCAAGCCGCCAAACCGCATGCGCTTCCTGCGGCGTCAGGGCGCCAGCATAAGGTAGACCAAGTTCGCGCCCGCGTTCCTGCGCAAGTTGCAGCAGATCGGTCAGTTTTCCCATAGTGTGTGTGGCGAGAGCCTGTCCCAAGAGGGTTTATCAAAGCAAGGAGTATAAATCACATGACTGCCGAGAGGCGCTCGGAACCAGCTCCCTGCAACGCACCAGAAATGTGCCGCCCGGATTCGTACGCACCGCCGCGGTGCATCGAAAAAAGCCCAATAATGCGCCAGACCCTTGTGGCACAATAAACGCTCAGCAGGGCATGGTTTGGCACGTTTTCTGCTAGTACCCCCGCGCACTTATTGTTCTATTGTCGCCGGTTGAACCGGCAACCTGTTCAGGAGACTCCGCAATGGCAAGCCCGCAAGACGTCATCAATATGGTCAAGGAAAACGAGGCGAAGTTCGTCGACTTTCGTTTCACAGACACCCGTGGCAAGGAACAGCACGTGACCGTGCCGGTCAGCGCTTTCGACGAAGACAAGTTCGAGAACGGCCACGCTTTCGATGGTTCGTCGATCGCCGGCTGGAAAGGCATTCAGGCTTCGGATATGCAGTTGATGCCCGATCCGAGCACCGCGTACATCGACCCCTTTTTCGATGAAACCACGGTGGTCATCACCTGTGACGTCGTCGACCCTGCCGATGGCCGCGGCTACGACCGGGATCCGCGGTCGATCGCCAAGCGTGCCGAAGCCTACCTGAAGTCCTGTGGCATTGGTGACACCGCTTATTTTGGACCGGAACCCGAATTCTTCATCTTTGATTCGGTGTCCTGGAGCGTCGACATGTCGGGCTGCACCCTGAAAATCTTTTCGCAGGAAGCCGCCTGGACGAGTGGCGAAAAAACTGAAGGTGAGGGTGGAACCGGTCACCGCCCAGGGATCAAGGGCGGCTACTTCCCGGTGCCACCGGTCGACAGCCTGCACGACATCCGCTCGGCGATGGTCCTGACGCTCGAGACGGTCGGAGTTCCGGTCGAAGTCCACCACCACGAAGTCGCCACGGCGGGCCAGTGCGAGATTGGCACCCTGTTCAGCACGCTGGTCAAGCGCGCCGACTGGACGCAGGTGCTCAAGTATGTGGTCCACAACGTCGCCCATCAATACGGCAAGACCGCGACCTTCATGCCGAAGCCCATCGTTGGCGACAATGGTTCGGGCATGCACGTCCATCAGTCGATCTGGAAGGATGGCAAGAACCTGTTCGCCGGCAGCGGTTATGCCGGCCTTTCCGAAATGGCGCTCTTCTATATCGGCGGCATCATCAAGCACGCCAAGGCGCTGAACGCGATCACCAATCCCGGTACGAATTCGTACAAGCGGCTGGTCCCGCACTACGAGGCGCCGGTCAAGCTCGCTTACTCGGCCAAGAACCGCTCGGCTTCGATCCGCGTGCCGCATGTGGCTTCGGACAAGGCGCGGCGCATCGAAACGCGCTTCCCGGACCCGATCGCCAATCCCTACCTGTGCTTCTCGGCACTGCTGATGGCCGGCCTCGATGGCATTCAGAACCGGATTCATCCTGGCGATCCGGCAGACAAGAACCTCTACGATCTGCCGCCGGAAGAGGATGCGAAGATCCCGACCGTGTGTGCCAGCCTCGAAGAAGCACTCGCCTCGCTGGACAAGGACCGCGAGTTCCTGACCCGCGGCGGTGTCTTTTCCGACGACTGGATCGACGCCTATCTTGAATTGAAGATGGACGAGGTCAACAAGGTGCGCATGACCACCCACCCCGTGGAATTCGAACTGTACTACAGCTGCTGATCAGGCGGCACAGAGAGGAGGACGGGCTTGCCCGTCCTTTTTTTGTCTACCGATCGTCTTCCCACCGCGTTAGTATTGCTTTGCCCGTCTCCACCGGCGAGTTGGTCGCGACCAAGGAATACGAATACGATGAAACTGCAAGACCTGTGTCTTTCGATCGCACTCCCATTGCTGGCGACCGTACCCGTGCACGCGCAGGACATCTACAAGTGTGCCGACGGTGACGGGCGTATCACCTACTCCAATGTGCCGACCAAGATGTGCAGGAATCTCAATCTCGCGCCGGCAGCGAAACCGCCGGCGCATTCTCGATGGCGAACTGGCCGCCGAGCTGAAAAATGCCGAGCAGGCAAAGAAGGACCTCGCCGAATAGGAAGCGATTGTCCTGCCAAGCGAACGTATGCAGGGTGGTGCACCGCGGCAGTGTCTTTTCCGACGACTGGATCGACGCCTACCTTGAATTGAAGATGGACGAGGTCAACAAGGTGCGCATGACCACCCACCCGGTGGATTTCGAACTGTACTACATCTGCTGACCTGGCAGCCAAGCGGAAAGGACGGGCGAGCCCGTCCTTTTTTTGTCTGCCGATCGCCTGGTTTTGGCGTTTGTATTCATTTCGGTCATCCAATACACTGATGCCTGATCGCGAGTGCAAGGTTGCGCATGAGGGTGGCCGGTCCATGAGCGGGGTGATTTGCCAAGAGGAAATGGGACGACGATGAAACAGCAAGACCTGTGTATTTCGTTCGCACTGCTGTCGCTGCTCGCCCTCGGGGCTTATGCACAGGATATATATAGGTGCGATTCGGACGGGCAGTCGCCTTTACTCACGACCGCACCGACCAAGAATTGCAGAAAGATCCTGCTCAACCCCGTCAATCTAACGCCCTCTGCCAAGTCCGCGCCCAAGTCATCGACTTCGACCCCGACGCCGGGCAGTTTCCCGAAGGTGGACGACCAGACACAGAAATCGCGCGACACCGACCGCCGGCGCATTCTCGAGGGCGAATTGGCCGCCGAGCAGAAAAATGCCGAGCAGGCGAAGAAGGACCTCGCCGAACAGGAAGCGATCGTCCTGCCAAGCGAACGTATGCAGGGTGGTGCGATCAGCGGCGGCAAGGTGCAGGAGCGTATCCAGCAATACCGCGACAAGGTGGCCTTGCACCAGCGCAACATCGAAGCCATCCAGAAAGAGATCGGCAATCTGCGCTGAGCGTCGAGGTGTGCCGATGTGGCCACCGGGCCGGTGCACCTGACTTTCCGGGAGACGCAGCATCGCGGGTGTTGTCGTTTCCTGTCGCCCTGTTTTCCGCCGGCACCCCCCGGATGGATCGACGGACATCGGGGGATTGCGCCCCTGCCGCCCGGCGGATCTTCCGGGTCACAGGCCAGACAGAAAGGACACAGTGGTGAGCGGCAGGCACGGCGGTAATGGCAAGCGAATTCCCGAGAGTTCGGGGAATCCGTTCGGAGGGCTTGACCTGCTGTCGTCGGCGGTGGTTCTACTCGACGAGCGCCTGGCCATCCGCTACCTGAATCCTGCCGCCGAAAACCTGTTGGCGATCAGCAACAAGGTCTTCGCCGGCTGTCCGTTGGGCGGCGTCATCGAGTGCCCGCCGAAACTGCTGGCCGCGCTCCACAGCGTCCTTGACCACGGTTGGGGCTATACCGGGCAAAGTATCGAACTGCGACTCGCGGGTGGCGACGTTCTGCAACTGAACTGCACGGTCAACCCCGTCGACGCCCCGGAGGCTCGCCTGCTGGTCGAGCTTTGGTTGATCGATCAACAGCTCCGGGCCACTCGCGAAGAGCGCCTGGTCGAACAGCAACACGCCAATCGCGAGCTGATACGTAACCTGGTGCATGAGATCAAGAATCCTCTGGGTGGCATCCGCGGTGCGGCGCAGCTGCTTGAGCACGAACTCAACAATCCCGGTTTGCGCGAATACACCCAGGTCATCATCAAGGAGGCCGACCGCCTGCAGGATTTGATGCGGCGCCTGCTGTCGCCGCACCGCCCGATGCAGCCCGGCCCGGTGAACATCCACGAGATCCTGGAACGGGTACGCAGCCTGCTGACCGCCGAGTTCCCGACCACCCTCAGTGTCCGGCGTGACTACGATACCAGTCTGCCGGAACTGGTTGGCGACCGGGAACAATTGATTCAGGTTTTCCTGAATATTGCCAGGAATGCGGCGCAGGCCATCCGGCGGCAGCCTGACGGCAGCGTCTCGGCGCAAGGACAGATCACCCTGCGCACGCGTGCCGCCCGGCAGGTGACCTTGTTCAAGCGACGCCACCGTCTGGCCCTCGAAGTGCAGGTACTGGACGATGGGCCGGGAATTCCCGACGACATTCGCGAACGCATGTTTTATCCCCTGGTGTCCGGTAGAGCAGGTGGCAGCGGCCTGGGCTTGACGCTGGCGCAAAGCTTCGTGCAACAACATCAGGGAACGATTGATTGTGAAAGTCGACCGGGCCACACCTGTTTCACGATTCGCTTGCCCCTGGCCTGAGGCGGTTGGCGTGTTTTTTGCTTACGGATCATGATACTTGCCAATCCGCCTGAGGAAACAATGAAACCGGTCTGGATCGTCGACGACGATAAATCAATCCGTTGGGTCCTCGAGAAGACCCTTTCCCGCGAAAAAATCCCGTTCCAGAGTTTTTCTTCGGCGACCGAAGCACTGGCGCGCCTCGACGCTGGTGGTGAGGCGCCACAAATCCTGGTTTCCGACATCCGCATGCCGGGCCAGTCGGGCCTTGAGTTGCTGCAGTTGTTCAAGGAACGCTTTCCGGCCATTCCGGTGATCATCATGACCGCCTACTCGGATCTGGAGAGCGCCGTATCGGCGTTCCAGGGTGGCGCTTTCGAATATCTGCCAAAACCCTTCGACGTCGACCAGGCCCTGGAACTGATTCGGCGCGCGATTGGCGAGAGCCTGCACCAGACTGGTGCGCCCAATGAAGTGGAACTGACGCCGGAGATTCTCGGCCAGGCACCGGCGATGCAGGAAGTGTTCCGTGCTATTGGCCGGTTAAGCCAGTCGAGTGCGACAGTCCTGATCACCGGCGAGTCGGGCTCCGGAAAGGAGCTGGTCGCGCGCGCCGTGCATCGCCATAGTCCACGCGCCGACAAACCCTTCATTGCCATCAACACCGCGGCGATCCCGCGTGACCTGCTCGAATCGGAGCTCTTCGGCCACGAACGCGGGGCCTTCACCGGCGCCGCGGCGCAGCGACAGGGACGTTTCGAGCAGGCCGAGGGCGGCACGCTGTTCCTCGACGAAATCGGCGACATGCCGGCAGAGTTGCAGACGCGGCTGCTGCGCGTTCTTTCGGACGGCCATTATTATCGGGTTGGCGGCCATTCGCCACTGAAAACAAAGGTCCGCATCATCGCCGCGACGCACCAGGATCTCGAGGCGCGAGTCAGCCAGGGCCTGTTTCGTGAGGATCTGTTTCACCGTCTGAATGTCATCCGCGTGCGCCTGCCCAGCCTGCGGGAACGTCGCGAGGACATCCCGATCCTGGCCCGCCACTTCTTGCAGAAGAGCGCCCAGGACCTCGGGGTCGAAGGCAAGCGCTTCTCCGACGCGGCCTTGAAGCATTTGTGCGCACTCGATTTTTCCGGCAACGTCAGACAACTCGAAAATCTCTGTCACTGGCTGACCGTCATGGCGCCGGGGCAACTGGTGGAACTCGCTGACTTGCCGCCGGAACTGCGCGAGGCGCTACCAGCAGTGGGCGCCCACGATTGGGAAAACGCCCTGGCGCAGGAAGTCGATCGCCTGCTGAGCGGCGATCCCGGCCAGGTGCACGCGAAGTTGACGCACGCTTTCGAACGCGTGCTGATCAATCGTGCGCTGGCACACACCGGTGGGCGCCGCATCGAGGCGGCACTGGCCCTGGGCATCGGCCGCAACACCATCACCCGCAAGATTCAGGAACTCGGGCTGGATGGCGCCAACACCATCGAAGATCGGGAAGGCTCAATGCAACGATAATCGGCGATAATGGCGGCGTTGATCCTGATGACGAAGCCATGGACCCCTCTCTCCTCTCTTGCCAGATCGATCCCGCCCGCCTGCGGTCCCTGCTCGGTGGGGCAAGCGGTCGATTTACCATCGAGGCGTTGCGCGAATGCGGTTCGACCAGTACGCTCCTGCTCGAACGGGCACGCCAGAATGCGACGTCGGGATCGGTCCTGATTGCCGACCGACAGACAGCGGGCCGCGGCAGACGTGGCCGGAGTTGGTGGTCTTCCGCGGAATCCGGCCTGACCTTTTCCGTGTTGTGGCGTTTCACTGGCGGTGTTGCAAGGCTGGCGGGCCTGTCGCTGGCCGTTGGCGTCGCCGTGGCGCGTGCTCTCGAGAACTGCGGCGTTCCCGGTATCGGTTTGAAGTGGCCGAACGACATCCTGCTCGACGGTGGAAAACTCGGTGGCATCCTGGTTGAGCTCGATGCCCAGCCCGACGGCATGGTCGCCGTGCTGGGTATCGGCCTGAACCTGCTGCTGCCCGCTGCCGGCGCAGAGGAATTCCTGCATCGGCCGGCCTCGCTGTCGCAAGCCTCCTCGCCCCCGCCCGATCGTCATCAACTCCTGGCGCGCATCCTGCTTGAGCTGGCGGTCGTCCTCGACCGTTTCGCGGTGGCTGGTTTCAGCGTCCTGCGCGAGGAATGGCAGGCGCACCATGTCTGGCAGGAGCGCGCCGTGCGGCTGCTCAACGGCGGGCTTCTTGACCGCGAGGGCATCTGTCTCGGGGCCGACAGCGACGGCGCCCTGCTGTTGCGAACGGCTGCCGGGATCGAACGTTGTCTGTCCGGTGACCTCTCGCTGCGCGCGGCATGAACATCGCGATCGACGCCGGCAACAGCCGTATCAAGTGGGGTGTCCATGACGGAACCGGCTGGCTCGACAGCGGCGTTCTGGCGACTGCGGATGTCGCCTGGTTGAGCGAGGCCGCCGACGAGTGGCCGGTGAATGCACGCGTCATGGTCTGCAACGTCGCCGGCAGCGAGGTCGCCGCGACCCTCTCCGCACTCCTCGCCGGGCGTCACCCCATGGTCTCTTTCCTGCACGCCAGCGCCGAGGCTTGCGGCGTCCGCAATACCTACGAGTTTCCGGGACAACTCGGAGCCGATCGCTGGGCGGCACTGATCGGTGCGCGCGCGCTGCTTGGGCACGCGTGCCTGGTGGTTTGCGCCGGCACCGCGACCACGGTCGACCTGCTCGATGCAGACGGGGTGTTTCGCGGCGGCTTGATCCTTCCCGGTTTCGACCTGATGCGCGCGGCGCTGGCCGACAATACCGCACAGCTGCCGCTCGCCGATGGGGTATTTCGCAGCGAGCCGCGCAATACCATGGACGCCATCGTCAGCGGTTGCCTGCAGGCCCAACTCGGAGCGATCGAGCGCATGTTTGTGGCCATCGCCACGGCGCCCGGCGCACGTTGCCTGCTGACTGGCGGCGCCGCCGCACCGCTGGCGGCGCACTTGAAGATCCCGTTCCGGTTGGCGGACAATCTGATCCTGAACGGGCTGGTACGCTATGCCGAATCGCTGTAGCTGGTGCCATTGCCGATAAACAGGAGAAGTCACATGCCCGCGCACCTGATGACGACACTGCCCGCCTTTCTGGCGTATTTCGCCGTGGCGATGGTGTTGCTCGCCCTGTTCCTGCTGGTCTATCTCAATGTCACGCCGTACCACGAGCTGGCCCTGATTCGTGCCGGCAATAGCGCTGCCGCGGTCAGCCTGTCGGGGGCGTTGCTCGGTTTTGCCATGCCGGTAGCCAACGTCATCGCCCACAGCGACACGCTGATCGACCTGGCATCCTGGGGAGCAATCGCCGGCATCATCCAGATTCTGGCGTATCTGGTCGCCAGATTCACCCTTCCACAGCTCAATCAGGACGTTCCCGCCGGCAAGCTGGCACCGGCGATCTTTCTGGCGGCCATTTCGCTCGGGGTCGGCGTGATCAACGCGGCCTGCATGGGTTACTGACCGACCCCACCGGCAATCGGTTTCGAGCGCCGGATCATCAACGCTTGCTTTAGGGAGACCACCGTGGCCCTCATGGACTTCATCAGAAAACAGTTCATCGATGTCATTCACTGGACTGAAGAGGGCGACGGGGTGCTCGCCATGCGCTATCCGATGCGCGACTTCGAGATCCAGTACGGCGCGCAACTGACGGTACGCGAGTCGCAGATCGCCGTGTTCGTCAACGAGGGGCAGATCGCGGACGTGTTCGAGCCCGGCCAGTACCGCCTGACGACGCGGACGCTGCCGGTGCTCACCTACCTGAAGAACTGGGACAAGCTCTTCGAGTCGCCCTTCAAGTCGGACGTCTATTTCTTCTCGACGCGCCTGCAACTCGACTGCAAGTGGGGAACGCCAAATCCGATCACCATCCGCGACAAGGACTTCGGGATGGTGCGCATGCGTGCCTTCGGCATCTATTCGTACAAGCTCGCCGACGCACGCAAGTTTCACCGCGAGATTTCGGGCACTCGCGAGCAATACACGGTCACCGACCTCGATGGTCAGTTACGCAACCTGGTGATCAGCTCGATGACCGACCTCTTCGGAGAATCGGGCGTGCCGTTCATCGACATGGCGGCCAACCAGGACGAATTGAGTCGAACCCTGAAAGGCAAGCTGGAGGCGGTATTTGATCGCTACGGACTGGCGCTCGACAGCTTTGTGGTGCAGAACGTCTCGCTGCCGGAAGAACTCCAGAAGATCCTCGATACGCGCATCGGCATGAACATGATCGGCGACCTGGGCCGCTATACGCAGTATCAGGTGGCCAACAGCATTCCGCTGGCAGCGCAGAACGAAGGCGGCATTGCCGGTCTTGGCGCCGGCCTCGGCGCCGGGCTGGGCATCGGTCAGACGATGACGACAACGGTGGCACAGGCCCTGCAGACCGGCGCCAACCCACCGGTAACGGCGCCGGCATTGGTGCCTGACTCCGCCGGCAGTGCCGACGCCGTGGTCGCGACGCTGGAGAAGCTGCATGCCCTGGTGACCAAGGGGATCCTCTCGCAGGCCGAATTCGACGCCAAGAAGGCCGAGTTGCTGGCCAGGTTGCAGTAAGCCGCGTGCTCACCAGAGCAGCACTGCCTTAAGCCGGACCGGTGAAGAAAGCGAGTTGCCCGTCCTGCGGGGCGCCGGTCGCCTTCCGCTCGGCGACCTCGCTGTACGTCGTCTGCGATTTCTGCCGCAGCACGCTGTTGCGCAGTGGCGAGGATCTGCAGAACCTCGGACGCATGGCCGAGCTGCTCGAAGACAGCTCACCGATCCAGATCGGTAGCGAAGGGACCTTCCGCAGCCGGCACTTCCTGGTGATCGGGCGCATCCAGATGCAGTACGAAGCGGGGATCTGGAACGAGTGGCACATCCTGTTCGACGACGGGCGAGGCGCGTGGCTGGCCGAAGCCGCCGGCGAATGGATTGTCAGCGCCCAGGTGGCGGTCGCCGATCCCCTGCCGGCGTTCGAAACGCTGGCGCCGGACCTGCCGGTCACCCTCGACGGACGCAGCTTCCGGGTGACCGATCTCGAAACGGCGCGCTGCATCGCCGGGCAGGGAGAGTTGCCGTTCAAGGTCGCCGCCGGCTACGATGTCAACACGGCCGATCTGCGCGGCAACGGTCGTTACGTCACCCTCGACTACAGCGAGACGCCGCCACTGGTTTTCGTTGGTCAGGCGGTGTCCTTCGCCGACCTGAAACTGGAGAAACTCAAGGAACGGGGCGACCCGGCAGCCGGGGAGGCGCCGACGGTCGACGCGCGCGCCTTCAATTGTCCGCGTTGTGCCGCGCCGCTGCGCATTCATTCGCCAGCCATCGAGAGCATCGCCTGCGACAGTTGTGGGTCGATCATCGGGGTCGAGAACCAGGACTTCAGACTCCTGGCCGGCGCGGCGCAGGCTCTGCGCGAAATACCCTGGCTGCCACTCGGCAGTCAGGGCACGCTGCGCGGCGTCAACTGGGAAGTGATCGGCTTCATGCGCCGCCGCACGACATCGGATGGCACCGACTACACGTGGTCGGAATACCTGCTGTTCAATGGGCAGCAGGGCTTTGCCTGGCTGATCGAGTACCAGGGACACTGGAACCATGCGCGCACGCTCGCCAACCCGCCATCAGTCGCCCGCGGGCAGCGCGACTTCCGGCGCGGTCATCAGAAGTTCAAGCTGTTCAACAGCGGCCAGGCCGAGGTCATCTACGTCGTCGGCGAGTTCTACTGGCGGGTTGCCGTCGGAGAGACCTGCCAGGTCGACGACTTTGTCTGTCCGCCCCTGCTGCTCTCACGCGAGGTCACGGCCAAGGAAGCCAACTGGTCGCAATCCGAATACCTCGAACCCGACGAGGTCTGCGCCGCGTTTGCGATCAGGACACCCGCGCCGAAACGCATCGGGATCTATGCCAACCAGCCGAACCCCCTGCTGGAGCGGCACCGTCGCATCTGTCGCACGTTCTGGATCCTGGCCCTGGTTGCCACGGTGCTGCAACTGGCGTTCGCCTTCATCTTCGCCTCGCAGGTGGTACTCAGGCAGCAGGTGGTGCTGTCGTCGCTGAATGAGGAGGCAACGCTGAACACTCAGGAATTTATCCTGAAGGACCGTGCGCGTGCCCTGCTGGTCCGCCACGACACCGATCTGGCCAACAACTGGCTGTCGCTCAATATCACCCTGGTCGAAAAAAATACCGGCGAAGCCTATGAAGGTACGCAGGAAATCAGTTACTACAAAGGTGTCGAGGACGACGAGAGCTGGTCTGAAGGATCAGCATCCGACGAGATGGTCTTCAGGGCCGTGCCGCCGGGAACCTACTACCTGGTCATCGACTACGAATTGGGACCCGACAGTACGCTTGCCGTCGCCGACACGCTGGAAGTCGTTCGCAATCCCGCCGGATGGTCGAACTTCGTGCTGCTGCTGATCTTCCTTGCCGTTTTCCCCCTGCTTTCGCGTTGGCGGAGGAGTGCCTTCGAGGCGCGACGCTGGAGCGAGAGCGACGTCGCCGACGGCGGGAACTGACATGACCAAGGCCAACTGGGTCGTCGGTCTGCTCGCGCTGGCTTTCTTCACGCACGCGCAATACCAGGGCTGGAGTCTCTTCGAACGCGAGGCCAGTGCCCAGACCGCGCGCGTGGCGGGCGGTGGCGGCCGCGCCTTTCACAAATAGCGCTTTCCCCCGGATTATCACATCGCATGCTCTGGATCGCCCCCTCTGAAAAAGACACCGCCTCCGCCACACTTGAAAAACGATTGTGGGACGCTGCCGACCAGTTCCGCGCCAATTCCGGCCTCAAGGCCCAGGAATACTCCGGCCCGATCCTCGGCCTGATCTTCCTGCGCTTTGCCGAAGTCCGTTTCGCCATCCAGCGCGGCAAGCTCGAAGGTGCCAGCGCTTCATCGCGGCGTGGCAGCCGCGTCGATGTACCCGCCGCCTACCACGCCGAAGGCAACCTCTACCTGGCCCCCGAAGCGCGCTTCGACTATCTGCTGACGCTGCCCGAGGTGGCCGACATCGGCGCCAGGGTCAACGCGGCGATGCGCGAGATCGAGAAGCACAACCCGCAACTCGCCGGCGTGCTGCCCAAGACCTACAACCTGTTCACCAGCACCCTGCTCAAGGAACTGCTCAAGAAGGTTTCCGAGATTCCGGCGACGCTCGACTACGACGCCTTCGGCCGCATCTACGAATACTTCCTTGGCGCCTTCGCCATGACCGAGGGCCAGGGTGGCGGCGAGTTCTACACGCCCTCCAGCATCGTCAAGCTGCTGGCCGAAATCATCGAACCCTTCCACGGCCGCATCCTCGACCCGGCCTGCGGCTCCGGCGGCATGTTCGTGCAGTCGGCGCGCTTTGTCGCCGAGCACAAGAAGAACCCGGCCGCCGAGCTCGCCATCTGCGGCGTCGAAAAGACCGACGAAACCGGCCGCCTGTGCCGCCTCAACCTCGCCGTGCATGGGCTGGAAGGCGACATCAAACACGGCGGCAACGTCAACAGCTACTACGATGACCCGCATAACGCCACCGGTGCGTTCGACTTTGTCCTCGCCAATCCGCCCTTCAACGTCAATGCGGTGGACAAGGAACGGCTGAAAGACATGGTCGGCGCCGGTCGCCGCTTTCCCTTCGGCCTGCCGCGCACCGACAACGCCAACTATCTGTGGATCCAGCTCTTCCATTCGGCGCTCAACGCCAGCGGCCGCGCCGGCTTCGTCATGGCCAACTCGGCCTCCGATGCCCGCTCCAGCGAGCAGGAACTGCGCCAGAAGCTGATCGAAGCGAGAGCGGTGGATGTCATGGTCGCCGTCGGCCCCAACATGTTCTACACCGTCACGCTGCCGTGCACGCTGTGGTTCCTCGACAAGGGCAAGGCGAAAACGAAACGCGCCGACAGCGTGCTCTTCATCGACGCCCGCCACATCTATCGGCAGGTCGATCGCGCCCACCGCGACTGGACACAGGCGCAGATCGGCTTCCTCGCCAACCTCGTCCGCCTCTATCGCGGCGAGGCACTCGACACCACCGTCGGCGGTGACGAGACGGCGGCCAGGCTCGGCGAAGTCTTCGCTTCCGAGCCGGTCTACCGCGACATTCCCGGCCTGTGCAAGGCGGCGACGGTCGCCGAGATCGAAGCCCAGGGCTGGTCGCTCAACCCCGGCCGCTACGTCGGCGTCGCGCCGGGCGAGGAGGTGAGTGACGAGGATTTCAAGGAACAGCTCGAAACACTGAACGAAGAACTGGAATCGCTGAACGCCCAGGCGCGGGAACTGGAGCAGACCATCGCCGCGAATGTGGCGGGGATTCTGGAAGCGTGAGGATGGTCGTTTTCCACACCATTCGCATTGCTGACTTGGGCCGGGTAGTGACCGGCAAGACGCCACCCAGTGCACAGCCTGAGCTTTTTGGCGATACACACCCGTTTCTAACGCCGACTGACATTGACGGGTTTGCTCGCCACCTCGAACCAGACCGGTTTCTTTCCGCCGCAGGTCGTGACTACCAGCATCGGCTGATGTTGCCATCGCGTGCAGTGTGCGTTGTGTGCATTGGCGCGACGATTGGAAAGGTCTGCATGACAGACCGTCCTTCATTCACAAACCAGCAGATCAACTCTGTCGTTGTGAACGAGGCGGAACACGACCCGTTCTTTGTTTATCACCTACTCACGACGCTGCGCGACGAGCTCAAATCGAATGCGGGCGGAGCGGCTACGCCAATCATCAACAAAACAGTGTTCTCAGAAATAAAGATCAGCGTTCCCCCGCTTCGCGTCCAGCAACGCATCGCGGGCATCCTGTCGGCCTACGACGAACTCATCGAGAACAGCCAGCGGCGCATCAAGATTCTGGAGGAGATGGCCCGCGCCCTCTACCGCGAGTGGTTCGTGCACTTCCGCTTCCCCGGCCACGAACACCACCCCCGCGTCGCTTCCCCCCTCGGCGAGATTCCGCAGGGGTGGGAGGTAAAGCGCCTCGACGAAGTTTGCCGCTCAATTCAAGACGGCGACTGGATCGAAACGAAAGATCAAGGCGGTGAAGACTATCGACTATTGCAGATCTCGAACGTAGGCGTCGGCGAGTTTATTGAGACCGGCAACTTTCGGTACGTCACTCAGGCGACATTCGACCGGCTACGCTGTAACGAAATTGTTCCCGGCGACCTGCTGGTTGCACGAATGCCAACACCGATTGGACGTGGTTGGCTGGTGACAAGAATGCCGTGGAGAATGATTACGGCCGTCGATGTGGCGATCATTCGCGCGGAACCAACCGTGATTCATCCTCTTTTCTTGGTGCAGGCATGGAATGATTCCTCCAACTTGCAGCGCATCTCAGCGCAAGCATCAGGCACAACACGATTGAGGATTACGCGCCGCGAACTTGCAGCGATGGAATTTGTTATTCCACCGATTCCTGTTCAGCAGCAGTTCGCTAAAATCGCTCAACCTCAGTCAACGATGGTTGAGGCACTTCGTCAGCAAATCCAAAACCTCCGCCGCACCCGCGACCTGCTGCTGCCGCGCCTGCTCTCCGGGCAGGTTGCGGTCGACGCGATTCCTGACCCGGATTCGCCATTCGCGAATAGCGAATCGGGGCAGGGTGCATCAGCTTGAATTCTTGACTTGACCTTGTTTATTTTGTACTTTCGCATTTCGCGAAACACGAAACAGCGGTTTGCCGCCTGATCCATGCCCAGACTTCCCAACCGTCAGCCGGTGCTCAAGCCCCAGGATTTCTACCTCCTGCTGGCGCTGGCGGCGTGTCGCGATCAGGGCACGACTTACCCGGAGCTGGCGGCGTTTTCCGGGCTGTCGATGTCCGAGGTGCATGGCGCGCTGAAGCGGGCCGAGGTGGCGCGCCTGCTGTTTTTCGATGACAAGAAGCCACGCATCCTGCTGCCAGCCTTCAAGGAGTTTCTCTACCACGGCGCCCGCTACGCCTTTCCGGCCTTGCGCGGGGCGCTGGTGGTCGGGTTGCCCACGGCCTACGCGGCGGCACCGCTCGCTGCCCACATTGCGCCGTCGTCCGACCCGGTGCCGGTGTGGCCTTTCATCGGCGGCACGGTGCGCGGGGGGAGCGTGATTCCGTTGTATTCGTCGGCACCCGCTGCGGCCGCCCGCAGCCCGGCGCTGTACGAAAACCTGGCCCTGTTCGACGCGCTGCGCATGGGCAATGCCCGCGAACGGGCGCTGGCGCAAGAGTTGTTCGAGGCGCGCCTGTGATTGCCGGCGATCCCAATGTGCAGAGCGTCGAATTGGTCGCTGCCGCGCTCGGTGATCTCTGCGATGAATTGGTACTGGTCGGCGGCTGCGCGGCCAGCCTGTTGATCGACACACCGACGGCGCCACCGCCGCGCGTGACCTACGACGTGGACCTGATCGCGGTAGTGGCTGCGCTGCGCAATTACCATGCGCTGGAAGAACAGTTCGCTGAACGGGGTTTCCAGCGCGATATGTCGGCGGATGCGCCGATCTGCCGCTGGCGCATCGGCGCCATCGAGGTGGATTTGATGCCTACCGACGAAGCGGTGCTCGGCTTTTCCAACCGCTGGTATGCGGAAGCGGCGGCCACGGCGACGCGCCTGACGCTGCCCAGCGGCACGGCGATCAACCTGATTTCCGCGCCGGCTTTCCTGGCCACCAAGTTCGAGGCATTCCGCACGCGCGGCAAGGCCGACCTGCTGCTGAGCCACGATTTCGAGGACATCATCAACGTGGTCGAGGGCCGCTTCTCCATCGTCGAAGAGGTCGACGCTGGCGGAGCGGCGCTGCGCACTTACCTCTCCCAGCAGTTCGCCAGCATCATCGCGGCGCCGGATTACACGAACGTGCTGCCGGGGCTGGTCGCTTTCGACGACCTCCATTCGCAGCGCATCGAGCGCGTTCGCCAGCGCATCGCGGCGCTCGCTGCCATGGAGTCGCGATGAGCCCGCACGCCTACTCCGAAGACCAGCTCGTCGAGCAGCCCGCCATCGGGCTGTTTGGCGAACTCGGCTGGCAGACGGTGTCGGCGCTGGAGGAGACCTTCGGCGCGGGTGGCTTGCTGGGGCGCGAAACCAGGAGCGAGGTGGTGCTGGTCGAGCGCCTGCGTACCGCTTTGGTCAGGTTCAACCCGACGTTGCCGCCGGAAGCGATCGCCAACGCGGTCGACGAGTTGACGCGCGACCGCTCGGCGATGAGCCTGGAGGCGGCGAACCGCGAGGTCTACCGGCTGCTCAAGGAAGGCATCACGGTGTCGGTCCCCGACCGCGAACATGGCGGCCAGAAGACCGAGCGCCTGCGCGTGGTCGATTGGGAAACGCCGGCCAACAACGATTTCCTGCTCGTCAGCCAGTTGACCGTGACCGGCCCGCTGTACACCTGCCGGCCCGACCTGGTCGGCTTCGTCAATGGCCTGCCCTGGGTGGTGATCGAACTCAAGAAACCCGGCGTTCCGGCTCGCGCCGCCTTCGACGGAAACCTCACCCACTACAAGCAGCAGATTCCGGCGCTGTTCTGGAGTAACGCGCTGCTCATCGCCAGCAACGGCACCGACAGCCGCGTCGGTTCGCTCACCGCCGACTGGGGGCGCTGGGTCGAGTGGAAGCGCATCGAGCGCGAGGACGAAGCGCGCCGCGTGTCGCTGGAAACGATGCTGCACGGCACCTGCGACCGCAACCGCCTGCTCGATCTGGTCGAGAACTTCACGCTGTTTTCCGAGCACAAGGCCGGGCTGGTCAAGATCATCGCCCAGAACCACCAGTTCCTCGGCGTCAATAACGCCGTTCGCAAAATGCTCGAAGCGCGCAAACTGGGCCACGGGCGCGGCGGCGTGTTCTGGCAGACGCAGGGTAGCGGCAAGAGCTTCTCGATGGTTTTCTTCGCGCAGAAGGTGCTGCGCAAGCTGGCCGGCAACTGGACGTTTGTCATCGTTACCGATCGCGTCGAACTCGACGAGCAGATCGCCAGGACTTTCAAGGCCACCGGCGCGGTGAGCGCGGCCGCGGGCGACGAATGCCACGCCGCCAGCGGCGCCCACCTGCGCGAACTGCTGCGCGGCAATCACCGCTACGTGTTCACGCTGGTGCACAAGTTCCAGACGCCGGAGTTGCTGTGCGACCGCTCGGACGTGATCGTGCTGACCGACGAAGCGCACCGCAGCCAGTACGACACGCTGGCGCTCAACATGCGCGCCGCCTTGCCCCGTGCGATGTTCCTGGCCTTTACCGGCACGCCGCTGATCGCCGGCGAGGAGCGCACCAAAGAGGTCTTCGGCGACTACGTCTCGATCTACGACTTCCAGCAGTCCATCGAGGATGGCGCGACGGTGCCGCTGTTCTACGAGAACCGCACGCCAGAGTTGCAGCTCGTCAACCCAGACCTCAACGAAGACATCTACCGCCTGATCGAGGACGCCGAGTTCGACGCCGATCAGGAAGCCAGACTGGAGAAGGTGCTCGGGCGGCAATACCATCTGATCACCCGCGACGACCGGCTGGAAACGGTGGCGCGGGACATCGTGCGGCACTTTCTCGACCGGGGAATGTTGGCCAATGCGGTTGGCAAGGCGATGGTCGTGTCCATCGACAAGGCCACCGCGCTGCGCATGCACGACAAGGTGAAGGTGCATTGGGCGGCGGCAACGGCGCGGGTGCAGAAGGAACTGGGCGAACTGCATTACCAGCCCCATCCAGCAGGACACGGCATGACGCCCGAACAGGCACGACGCGATGCGCGCATGGCCGAACTGAAACAACGGCTATCGCTGCTGACCAGCACCGACATGGCGGTGATCGTGTCGCCGGGGCAGAACGAAATCCAGCAAATGCAACAGCTCGGTCTCAGCATCGAGCCACACCGAAAGCGCATGAACGAGTCGCAGCCGGGGCTGGACGAGAAGTTCAAGGACACTGACGACCCGCTACGCCTGGTCTTTGTCTGTGCCATGTGGCTGACCGGTTTCGACGCACCGAGCTGCTCGACGGTGTATCTCGACAAGCCGATGCGCAACCACTCGCTGATGCAGGCCATCGCCCGCGCCAACCGCGTCTTCCCCGGCAAGCACAGCGGCGTGATCGTCGATTACGCCAACGTCTTTGCCTCTCTGGAAAAGGCGCTGGCCATTTACGGTGCGGGCAAGGACGGCAAGACTCCGGTCAGGGACAAACAACAACTGGTCGAGGAGCTGCGCAAGGCGGTGGTCGATGCCACGGCTTTCTGTGCCGCGCACGGCGTGATGCTGGCCGAGATCGAAGCGACACCCGTCGGCAGCATCGAGCGTCTGTCGCGCATTCAGGACGGCATGAACGCGCTGATCTCCCCCGACCCGCTGCGCCGCGATTTCTTCGCCCAGCAGCGGCTGGTCAGCACCCTCTACCACGCCGTGAAACCCGACCCATCAGCACTGGAATCCGCTAGCCGCGTTGCCTGCCTGGCGACACTGGCCGATGCCATCCGCGCCAGATTGCACCCGAACCCGGCCGAAATCTCGCAGGTGATCGGGCGGATCAACGGCCTGCTCGACGCATCCATCACCGGTCACGAGGTGCGGCAGCCGGGGCCGCCAGCGCTTGACCTCTCGAAGATCAACTTCGAAGCGCTGGCACAGCGCTTCAAGGAATCCAGACACAGGAACACCGATCTCGAAGTGCTCAAGGCCGCCATCCGCGCTCAACTGGAGAAGATGATCCGGTTGAACCGGACCCGCGCCGACTTTGCCGAAAGGTTCGCGGCGCTGATCGAGAGCTACAACGCCGGCAGCGCCACCATCGAGGCGCTGTATGCCGAACTGCTTGCCTTGAGCAAGGGCCTGAATGACGAACAGGAACGGCATGTGCGCGAACAGTTGAGCGAGGAAGAACTGGTCCTCTTCGATATCCTGACCCGCCCCGCGCCGGAACTGAGCACCGCGGAGCGTGCCGAGGTGAAGAAGGTGGCGCGGGAGCTGCTGACGCGACTCAAAACCCTGCTGGTGCTCAACTGGCGACAGAAATCGGCGGCCCGGTCACAGTTGAAGCTCACCATCGAAGACACCCTGGACAACGGCTTGCCACGCGCCTACACACCGGAACTCTACAACCGGAAATGCTCGGCGATTTTCGAGCATATGTTTGAAAGCTACTCCGAGCGAAGCGCGGGGATTTATGCCTGAGATCGCGTGACCCACATCGGAGTGGTGCTGGGCCTGCGGCACGTGGCGGATGTCGCCATGGCGGTGCTTGGTTTACCCGCCGACGACAGGAGGGCTTGGGCCCAAGCCGGTGCATGTTTGTCGGCAAGGCTATCGATAACGGCTGCGCGCGAAAGCCTCGCTATTTTCCAATACAGAAACGCCCGAAGATCTCTCCGAGCAGATCGTCGGCGGTGAATTCGCCGGTGATGGTACTCAGCGCCGACTGGGCCAGCCTGAGTTCCTCGGCAAACAGTTCCAGTTGCGGCAAGCGCTGGCGCCCGACCTCAATGCAGCGGCGTGTTTCGGCAAGCGCGCGCAGGTGGCGTTCGCGGGCGATGAAAACGTCTTCGGCAGGATGCCAACCCACGATGCGCAACAACTCCCGGCGCAGCAGATCCACACCCTCACCGGTCTTGGCGGAAAGGGCAATTGCGGCTACATCGCCGGTCGGCTGGCTATCGATGAGCGGCGCTGCGAGGTCGATCTTGTTGTACACGGTGAGCCGTGCAAGATGGGCTGGCAGTTGCGAAAGGATGGCCCGATCGGCATCGCCAAGGCCGACGCGGGCGTCCACCAGCAGGACGACCACATCGGCGCGCTCGATTTCGCGCCAGGTACGTTCGATCCCCATCTGCTCGATCTGATCGTCAGTGGCACGCAGGCCCGCGGTGTCGATCACGTGCAGCGGTATGCCTTCGACCTGCAGTGTGCTGCGCACCAGATCGCGGGTCGTGCCGGGAAGCGGCGTGACGATGGCCAGTTCGTCCCCGGCGAGGCGATTGAGCAGGCTGGACTTGCCGACATTGGGCTGGCCGGCCAGCACCACATTCAAGCCACCCTGCAACAGATGGCCTTGTTGCGCGCGGTCGAAAACCAGGGTCAAACGCTGCTGCAAGCGGTCGAGACGCCCGAAGGCATCGGTCGATTCGAGAAAGTCCAGCTCCTCGTCCGGGAAATCCAGGGTCGCCTCCACCAGCATCCGCAGTTCGATCAACTGTGCCAGCAGCGCTTTCACTTCCCTGGAAAATTCACCCTGCAGGGAGCGTACGGCGCCACGCGCGGCGGCGATGGTCGAGGCGTCGATGAGGTCGATGACCGCCTCGGCCTGTGCCAGGTCGATCTTGCCGTTGAGATAGGCCCGGTAGGTGAACTCTCCCGGGTCGGCCAGCCTGGCGCCAAGTTCGAGGCTGCGCGCAAGCAGCATTTGCATGACCACCGATCCGCCATGTCCATGCAGTTCGAGAACGTCCTCACCGGTGAAGGAATGCGGCGCGGGAAAATACAGCAGGATGCCGGTGTCGATGGTGCTGCCATCGACGGCCCGGAAGTCGCTGAGCGTGGCAACGCGCGCTGCGGGTCGCCTGCCGCCAAGGGCTACGGCGAATTCGCCGAGATTTGCGCCGGAGATGCGGACGATACCAATGCCGGCGCGACCGGCCGCGGTCGCGATGGCGGCAATGGTATCCCGGCCGGACTCAGGACGTGCTGTCGTTGGCGGCTTTTCCGCCACTTTCGATCATCCGGGTGATCTGCCACTGCTGGGCGATCGACAGAATATTGTTCACGATCCAGTAGAGCACCAGACCGGCCGGGAAGAAGAAGAACATCGCGCCGAAAATGAACGGCATCATCATCATCACCTTGGCCTGGATGGGATCGGGCGGTGTCGGATTGAGCTTGGTCTGGATCAGCATCGTCACCACCATGATCACCGGCATCACATAGTAGGGATCGGCTGCCGACAAATCGGTAATCCATAGAATCCACGGTGCATCACGAATTTCGACGGCGCCCAGCAGCGCCCAGTACAGGGCGATGAATACGGGAATCTGTACCGCGATCGGCAGGCAACCACCCAGCGGATTGATTTTCTCGCGCTTGTAAAGCGCCATCATCTCCTGGTTGAGCTTCTGGCGATCGTCGCCGTAGCGTTCCTTCATGGCTACCAGGCGCGGCGTGACGGTACGCATCTTGGCCATCGACTTGTAGCTCGCCGCCGACAGCGGAAAGAACAGCAGCTTGATGCCGACCGTCAACAAGACAATCGCCCAGCCCCAGTTGCCTACGACCTTGTAGATCGCTTCCAGGCACCAGAAGATCGGCGCCGCGATGATCGTCAGCCAACCGTAGTCGACGACCAGCGGCAGGCCCTGTGCACCTATTCCGCCCTCGGCCTTCGGCTTGGCCAATTGTTCGAGAATGACCTGAATCTGGGGGCCTGCATACAGCGGAACAGAAAACGTGATCCTGGAGCCTGGCGCTGCGAGCGGCGCCGGCACGATGACGCCCGCCGAGACAGCCGGGTTGGCACTGCTTTCGAGCTTGCGCATGTAGAACTCGCGGGCCAGACCGGGTTCGGGGATCCATGCGGCGACAAAATAATGCTGAACCATCGCGATCCAGCCGTTGTCGCTCTTGTTGGCGAACTTCGCCTTGCCCTTCTCGATGTCCTCAAACGACACCTTTTGGAACTTGTCCTGATCGGTGTAGACCGCAGGACCCGTGAAGGTCGAAACCATCGAACTCTCGCCGTCAGGCGCCTTGGTATCGCGCTGCAGCTGGTAGTAGGCGTGCGCCGCGACTTCCTTCTCACTGCTGTTCTCGATCTCGTGCGCGATGTTGATCAAGTAGCTGCCGCGGGTGAAAGTATAGATTTTGGCGACCTTGATGCCGTTGCTGGCCGGCGCTTCGAGGCGAAGCTCGACCGTCCTGGCATCGCCGGTCAGTTCCTTGTTGCCGCCATCGGTCGAAAAGACAGTCCTGTGATTCGGCAAGCTCTCGCCGATCAGACCGCTCTGGGCAACATACTGGTGCTTGGCCTCCAAGAGTGCGAAGTCCTTCGCCTTGTTGCCGCTGTCCTTGTAGGCATTGAACTCGAGGCGCACGATGTCGCCTCCCTGCTTCGAGATCTCCGCGACGAACAGGTCGGTCTTGACCGTCACTCTCTCGGTAGTCTCCACAGTCGTGGCGACGGCCGTTCCGGGCGCTGCCGGACGCGGCTCATGTAAATTCGCCGAAGGCTGTGGTGCGGGTGGTACCGCTGTCGTTGCGACGGGTGCCGGCAAGATTGCCTTCGGCTGGCTGTATTTCTGCCAGGCATCCCAAAGCATGACCATGGAAAAAGAGAAGATGATCAGGAGCAGCAGGCGTCGATTGTCCATGAAGGCCTATACGATTCGATTGTTGTTCAGGGTACGGGGTCAAAACCGCCAGCATTCCACGGATGACAGCGGCACAAACGGTGCAGAGCAAGGGCAGTGCCCTTGCCAGCACCATGCCTCTCTACAGCTTCGGCTGCGTACTCGGAACAGCTTGGGAAGAAACGGCAACGACGGCCGAGCATTGGGCTGACCGCATATCGGTAGAGACCTATCAACGCCAGCAACAAGTGTTTCATCAGCTCATCGTGGAGGTAAGGCAGCCTTGCTCAGCAAACCGCGGATCTCCTGCGCCATCGCTTGCCGGTCAAGGACGGGTGGCCTGACTGCCAGGCGCAGCACAAAATCGCTCGAGCGAAGGCAGGCACGCATCAGACGAAATTGCTCACGGGCCAGTCGTCGGACCAGGTTTCGATCAACCGAGCGACGCAAAAAGCGCTTGGCAACGACCAGGCCAAGCCTTGCCCCAGGCACTTCCTCGGGGCTACGAGGGCGGTAATGTAGCAGGAAATGCCTGCTTTTCAGCACCCTCCTGAAACCAAAAACGGATGAGTACTCATCCGTTTTGATCAGGCGGAAGCGCTTCGGAAAAGCGGCAGCGGATACCGCACGAAAACCGGTGGCAGAAGGCTGGTCGCTCAAACGGCCAGGCGGTGGCGACCTTTGGCACGACGCGCCCTGATTACGGCACGACCACCGCGAGTCGCCATGCGAACAAGGAAGCCGTGAGTACGCTTGCGGCGCACAACCGACGGTTGATAGGTACGTTTCATGGTTAAGCCCTTGAAGTCAAAGCAAGATAAACATGCAATTAGACAACCTCAGGCGGATCCTTGTCAAGGCCATATTTTTGCTCAAGCTGTGGATAACTTTCGGGCAACGGGTTAGAATTTGTGCTTCACTGCCTTTGGAATGACGACCCTGGGCGGCAGGTCGAACGGTTGTCACCGCAAGGTCGCAATCTTTCGGTGACCGGAAGGACCGTGACAAGGCAACATATGTCACTGCTTTAAAAAATTAAAGTCAAATATATTCCCTGCGACATCACGATCGGACTGCACGCTATGACTGTCGATGAGTAGTTTTTGGGCCTCCTGTTTGAGCCAGTTCGAACAGGAACTCCCGCCGCAGCAATTCAATACCTGGATCCGCCCTCTTCGCCTTGAAGGTGAGGATGATTTCGCCCACGGTTTACGTCTGCTCGCGCCGAACGGCTTCATCCTCAAGTGGGTCAAGGAACGCTACCTGACACGAATTGAAGCTCTCGGGAGCGAATTCTTTGCCGTTCCGGTAAACATCAGCCTGACTTTGGGAACGCGCGCAGCTGTCCCGTCAAGCGCAACTGCGGACCCACCCGGCAAAGCAATACCCACTCGGGCGGCAACGGCTGCCGCCACGACCGCCAAAAACACGTCGGCGCTCGAAAGGGAGCGGTCGAACTACGAAAAGACACGCCTGATTCCGACCTTTACCTTCGATGGACTGGTGGTCGGTAAAGGTAACGATCTGGCTCGCGCTGCCGCCCGGCAGGTTTCGATCAGTCCTGGTGAAGCAACCTACAACCCCTTGTTCATCTACGGGGGTGCCGGACTCGGCAAGACACACCTGATACACGCCATCGGCAACCAGATCCTGGAGCATCATCCGGACAAGGTAGTGCGCTATGTACATGCCGAAGACTACTATTCGGACGTCGTTCGTGCTTACCAGCAGAAGTCATTTGACGTATTCAAGCGCTACTATCGTTCACTGGATGTCCTGCTACTCGACGATGTACATTTTTTTAACGGCAAGAACCGGACACAGGAAGAATTCTTCTATGTTTTCAACTCCCTGAGTGAATCCAGAAAACAGATCGTGATCAGCAGCGATACCTATCCGAAAAATATCTCCGGCCTTGAGGATCGGCTGATCACACGCTTTGACTGGGGCCTGACGGTTCAGATCGAACCGCCGGAAACGGAAATGCGAGTCGCGATCCTGAAGAAGAAAGCCGAGATGGAGGGGGTGGCGCTTAATGACGAGGTTGCCTTCTACGTCGCCAAGCACCTGCGATCGAACGTTCGTGAACTTGAGGGGGCACTCAAGAAAGTGCTTGCCTACTCTGCATTTCATGGGCAGCAGATCTCGCTTGATCTGGCCAAGGAAGCACTCAAGGACGTCATCGGTTCGGTCAACCGACAACTTACGGTCGAAAACATCCAGAAGACAGTAGCTGAGTATTTCAAGATCAAAGTTGCCGACCTGTTCTCCAAAAAGAGAACACGGGTAATCGTTCGCCCACGTCAGATCGCCATGTGGTTGGCAAAAAATCTCACTTCGCAGAGCTACCCCTCGATCGGTGATGCCTTTGGTGGCCGTGATCATACGACCGTCCTGCACGCCGTGCGCACCATAGACGAGCTACGTGCCAGAGATAACGACCTCAACCACGACGTGCACGTTCTTCTGCAGGTTCTGAAGGGCTAGGAAACTGGTGGGGAAAGCCGTGGATAAGTCACTGACAAATAGTGAACAAAGTCGATGGGGCGGGACTGTGGATAACTTGTGAGTTTTTGCCCACAGCTTCATACCGCCTTTCTGCAGCTTTGCATTTACACATTAACTAATTGAATTAAAAAAGAAATTATAAGATATCAACAGATTTGACCAGACTATAGTCTTTATAGGATTCATATATATGTTACTTATTAAAACACGGCGAGACACTTTGCTGTCACCCTTGCAGGCGGTTTCCGGAATCGTGGAAAGGCGTCACACCCTGCCGATTCTCTCGAATGTGCTACTCGAAAAGAAGGGAGACGTGTTGACCCTGCTGGCAACCGATATCGAGATCCAGATCACTACGTCAACCACTGGCGATAGCGGCGAAGGGGACGGCGCGGTAACGGTTGGCGCGCGTAAGCTGCAGGAAATTCTGCGCTCCCTGCCGGAAAGTTCTGAGGTCAGCCTGGTCCTTGATGAGCGACGGCTACAGGTCAAGGCAGGCAGAAGCCGCTTCAATCTGCAAACGCTGCCTGCCGAAGACTTCCCATGCATGGCCATGTCCGATGGCGACGTCAAGAGATTTACCGTCACGCAAAAGCAGTTCCGCCACCTGCTGTCACAGACCCAGTATTCGATGGCCACGCAGGATGTTCGCTACTACCTCAATGGTCTGCTATTGCTTCTTGACGGCGAAGAGCTGCGCACAGTGGCAACCGATGGTCATCGCCTGGCCTACTCGAGCATGGCTCTATCCGAGGCCCCGGAAGGTCCGGATCAGGAGCGCGGGCTACGCCATGAATTGATCCTGCCTCGCAAGACAGTGATCGAACTCAGTCGCCTCCTGTCTGACAACGAGGACCCTTTGACGGTCGAGATATTGCCGACTCAAGTCCGCTTCCGCTTCGGTCAGATTCATCTGGTGTCCAAGCTGATCGACGGGAGATTCCCGGACTACCAGAGGGTCATTCCGGCAACACTGAAGAACATTGTTACCGTGGACCGCAGCACACTTCTGCAGTCGATGATCAGGGCTGCCATTTTGACCAACGAAAAGTTCCGTGGTGTTCGCCTGGTACTTTCAGACGGCAGCTTGAAGATCATGGTCGCGAATGCCGAGCAGGAAGAAGCCCAGGAAGAAATCGAGGTTGATTACAACGGTGATCCCCTTGATGTCGGTTTCAACGTCTCGTATCTGCTCGATGTCCTGAATAACACGTCTGAGGAAAAGATCGCCTGGGGCTTCAATGACGCCAATTCAAGTGCATTGTTGACCATTCCAGGAAACGACCGATTCAAATATGTGGTCATGCCAATGCGTATTTGACTGGATGTTCAACAGCGCACGATGTTGCAATAGCGGTTCAACAGGAAAGAGATACTGGATTCACGATGACTGAAGAAAACGAGCAGTTTGCCTACGATGAATCAAGCATACAACAGCTTGAGGGCCTGGAGGCGGTGCGCAAGCGTCCCGGAATGTATATCGGGGATACTTCCGACGGGACCGGTTTGCATCATATGGTTTTCGAAGTCGTCGATAATGCCATTGATGAGGCTCTGGCCGGCCATTGTGACGATATTGTCATCACCATTCACGCGGATAATTCGATCTCGGTAAGCGACAATGGTCGCGGCATTCCGACCGGTGTCAAGTTTGACGACAAGCATGAACCGAAGCGCTCAGCGGCGGAGATCGTGATGTGCGTTCTGCACGCGGGTGGCAAGTTCAACCAGAACTCTTACAAGGTGTCCGGTGGCCTGCACGGAGTCGGCGTGTCGTGTGTGAATGCCCTTTCCCGGTGGTTGCGCCTGACCATCCGGCGTGAGCAGAAGAAGCATTTTGTAGAATTCAATCGGGGGGTTGTTGTCGATCGACTGATCGAAGTCCAGAGGGGCGTTGAGGTATCTCCGCTCAAGGTAGTCGGCGATACCGAAAAGCGCGGAACCGAGCTTCATTTCATGGCCGACGAAGAAATCTTTGGCCAGGTCGAGTTCCATTACGAAATCATTGCCAAACGGTTGCGCGAACTCTCATTTCTCAATAACGGTGTCAAGATTCGTCTCAACGATCAGCGTACTGGCAAGGAAGAGAATTTCGCTTTCCTGGGTGGGGTCAAGGGTTTCGTCGAGTACATCAATCGTACGAAATCGATTCTGCACCCCAATATCTTCTGCGCCAGCGGTGATTCCGTTAACGGCAACGGGGTGATCAGTGTCGAAGTGGCAATGCAGTGGAACGACAGCTACGCGGAACAGGTGCTGTGTTTTACCAATAACATTCCGCAAGCCGACGGCGGGACGCACATGACCGGCTTGCGTGCAGCCATGACACGGGTCATCAATCGATACATCGAAGAACACGAGATTGCCAAGAAGGCCAAGGTCGACATCAGCGGTGATGACATGCGCGAAGGTCTGGCCTGTGTGCTGTCCGTGAAAATGCCGGATCCCAAGTTTGCTTCGCAGACGAAAATGAAGCTGGTTTCCTCTGAAGCACGTCCGGCGGTCGAGGAGATCGTGGCGGCAAAACTCACGGAGTTCCTGCAGGAACGCCCAATCGATGCCAAAGTGATCACCGGCAAGATTGTCGAAGCGGCGCGTGCGCGCGACGCGGCGCGCAAGGCCAGGGAAATGACGCGTCGCAAGGGCTTGCTAGACGGGGTTGGTCTGCCCGGTAAGCTGGCGGATTGCCAGGAGAAGGACCCGGCTCTGTGCGAGCTTTATCTGGTTGAGGGAGATTCTGCCGGCGGTTCCGCCAAACAAGGTCGTGATCGCAAGTTCCAGGCGATTCTGCCGCTCAAGGGAAAGATCCTGAATGTCGAGAAAGCGCGTTTTGACAAGCTGATTTCGTCGCAGGAGATTGTCACCCTGATCACTGCGCTGGGCACGGGTATTGGCAAGGACGAATATAAGCCCGAGAAGTTACGCTATCACCGATTGATTATCATGACCGATGCCGACGTTGATGGGGCGCATATTCGGACGTTGTTGCTCACCTTTTTCTATCGGCAAATGCGGGAGCTCGTCGAAGGTGGGCATATCTACATTGCACAGCCACCACTTTACAAGATCAAACACGGAAAGACCGAGCGTTACATCAAGGACGACACGGCACTGAAGCAGTTCTTGTTGACTCTGGCACTCGAAGGCTCGGTCCTGACGTCACGGCCGGATGCTCCGGAGATTACAGGTACTGCACTGGAAGAGTTGGCGAAAGAATACCTGCTGGCTGAAGCAGTCATTAACCGTCTTTCTCACCTGATCAACCCGGAAGTGCTACATGCACTGATCGATGGCAACCTCAAGGTCGACCTGAGCGACGAGTCATCGGCAGTGGACAGCGCCAATGCCTTGATGAAGGCCGTGGGCAGCAAGTTGGGAATCAATATCATCGCTCGTTATGATACCGCCCACGAACGCTGGCAACTGCGTTTAGAGAAAATCCTGCATGGCAATCTCAAGCTGGGTGTGATTGATGAGGACTTGTTGGTCAGTGGTGATTATGCCCAACTCCGCAAGACAGCCGACATTCTGGCAGGTCTCTTCGGTCCTGGGGCTTTTGTCGTCCGTGGCGACAAGAAGAAAGCCGTGAACAGTTTTGCAGAAACCATGCAGTGGTTGCTCAGCGAAGTCGAGCGAAGCGTGACCAAACAGCGTTATAAAGGCCTCGGCGAAATGAATCCCGCGCAACTCTGGGAAACGACCATGGATCCGAAGGTACGTCGTTTGCTCAAGGTGCAGATCGAAGATGCCATTGGTGCCGACGAAATATTCAGTACCCTCATGGGTGAGCTTGTGGAGCCACGTCGTAGTTTCATTGAAACGAATGCCTTGGCAGCACGCAATATCGACGTTTGACCTGCGACTCCTGGCATGGCGCACACCCGCATGGCCTCCCGCCGATAGTCATGAGCGGTAGCGGTTGATGGCGTCGCGTGTGTTCTGTGCGACAGTCCGGGCGATCTCGGCATATTCCTCGCCAGTACCTGCGTAGAGGACGGCTCGCGAGGAATTGATCATCAAGCCACCGCTGGCAGTGCAGCCGGCACTTACCGTCGCTTCGATATCGCCGCCCTGTGCGCCGATGCCGGGAACGAGCAGCGGCATGTCGCGCGTCAGGTCGCGAACGCGGGCAAGTTCTTCGGGAAAGGTAGCGCCGACCACCAGCGCGCACTGACCGTTGCTATTCCAGATGGTGCTCACCAGTCGCGCGACGCGTTCGTAGAGTTTTTCACCACCGACGTCTAGCAACTGGAGATCGCTACCGCCCGGATTCGAGGTGCGACAAAGCAGAATCACACCTTTTTCAGGATATGCCAGGTACGGATCAACCGAGTCCCGTCCCATGTACGGATTTACCGTGACCGCGTCAGCCTTGAAGCGTTCAAAAGCTTCGACCGCGTACTGCTCGGCGGTACTACCGATGTCGCCGCGCTTGGCATCAAGGATCACCGGCGTTGCCGGATGTTTCGTGTGAATATGGCAAATCAGTGCTTCGAGCTGGTCCTCAGCGCGGTGCGCGGCGAAATAGGCAATCTGTGGCTTGAAGCAACAGACGAGATCGGCTGTTGCGTCGACGATCGACCGGCAGAATTCAAAGATGGCCTCTGGTTTGCCCTTCAGGTGGCTTGGGAAACGCGCCGGGTCCGGGTCGAGGCCGACACACAGCAGACTGTTACGGTCGTTCCAAGCTGCATTGAGTTGAGCGATAAAGTTCATGAGAGTCGGCCTGTTCGGGGTGGTGATATGGGAAGTATACCGGTCCCCGGATTGACTTGTTGGAAGGGGCTCAGGTGTCATCGGTCTGTCGGCTATTCGCGGACCGAGTGGCTTCGTTACTGGCATCGAGCGCGCGCAACACCCATTCTTCAGGCCAAAGTCGATAGATTGGGCAGAAGTACGCGTCGGCTTTGCACAAGTGGGTAAACTTCAGGTTTTTGAGCTGGAACGCCAAGTGAACATACTGGAGCATGATGACTACCTGGCAATGCGCGCCGGCGCGACCGTTCTTGAAGCGGACAGTTTCGGCGAAAAGGTATTACGTCTGACTGACGGTACCGTGCTGAAACTTTTCCGTCGCAAGCGCTTGTTCTCGTCGGCGGCCTGGTATCCGTATGCACAACGTTTTGCTGACAACGCTGCGGCTCTCGATAGACTAGGCATTCCGGTACCGCAGATCATTGACGTCGTGCGAATTCCTTCCCTTGCCCGCGACGCGGTGCACTACCATCCACTGGGCGGGAGGACGCTACGCGAGATTTGTCGGGGGGGGATCGAAAAGGATCAGGAAACGGAGCTCCGAGCTGCCTTTACGCGTTTTGTGATCCATCTGCACGATTGCGGGGTGTACTTCCGCTCGTTACACTTGGGTAACGTCGTTTACATGCCTGATCACCAACTTGGTCTGATCGACATCGCGGATGTCCGGATCCGCGCCAGTGGGCTCAGCAAATACCAGCGGGCACGAAATCTCCGCCGTTTGCTGGGGATTGTCGGCGAATGCCATTGGGTAGAGGTCTCGGCAATAATTGAAGGCAAAGGTGACGGCACCATCGGCTGAATCCCAGCTCCGCGATTCGAACCGCATAGATCGCGTGGAAGGCTCGAATTTGCTGGCCTTCCGGGATGGGCGAGTGGTTGCGCCGAACCGGTACCCGCACGGGGCTGCACGGGCTGGGTCGGATCAACCGGCGAGCGGTGGCGACGCGCATTCGATAGCTCGGCATTCAGGCGCACACGCTGGACGGGGACGCCTCGCAGATCGTGGCCGAGAAGGAGGCCGCACACGTCACGTACAAAGGAGAACAAGGCTAGATGCCGATGATCGGTCACCTGGCCGAAGCGGGTGTCGTGATCTACAACGAGTTCCGGGAAGGGAACATCGCCCCGGCGACGCAGAACCTCGAATTCATCCAGGCGTGCGAAGCGCGCTTGCCCAAGGGACACCGCATTGCCCACGTTCGCCTCGACTCCGCCGGCTACCAGGCCGACGTGTTCAATGACTGCGAAGACACCGGCAAAACCTTCGCCATCGGCGGACGGCTGGATGCCCCGACCCTGCAGGCCATTGCCCAGATTCCCGAAGCCTCCTGGAAGAGGTATGCCGACTGCGCCGTCGCCGAAACCGTGCTCAGCATGAACGACACCCGGAAGTCGTTCCGGTTGATCGTTGTGAAGTACCCACGCCAGGTTGAACTGTTCGACGATGCGCCAAAGTACCATGTGATTGCCAGCAACCGGGTCGAATCGGCTGCCGACACCCTGATCTGGTATCGGCAGCGCGGCGAGGTATCCGAGAACGGCATCAAGGAACTGAAGATTGGCTTTGGCATGGCGCGCATGCCTTGCGGGCAGTTTGCCGCCAATGTCGCCTTCTTCCGTATTGGCGTCATCGCGCATAATCTCTTCGTCCTTTTCAAGCATTCCGCTCTCGGCGAGGGTTGGCAGCGCCATCCAGTCGCCACCGTGCGCTGGCGCCTGTTTCACCTGCCGGGCAAGCTCGTGCGGCATGCTGGTGCCTGAGTTTTGAAGATCGCCCGCGAGAACCTCGACCTGTTCCACCGTATCCGTGCCCACAGCTTCGCTTGCGCTATGGCGAATCCCAGCCTGTAGTTCCTCGCTTCCTCCACGGCGGTCATGAGGCCCGTTGCGGAGAGGCACGGGGTGGTCCTGTTCGTCCCGAACGACTGCTTTTATGCAAGAGGGATCTCGCCAGCACGTTTGATGACCCCCGACGGCGTTCGCCGTAGTTTCGCGCCTTCCTGCGCGCTCGTTCGGGCGTCTCCGGAGGCTCCCGATCCGCTGAAGCTGGGGCGGCCCAAGGGCAATCGCGGAATTTTGGTGAATCCTTTCGCTTTACAAGCGTCTACCGTAATCCTATAATCCATTCTTCTTTCGAGGGGGTATAGCTCAGCTGGGAGAGCGCTTGCATGGCATGCAAGAGGTCCGCGGTTCGATCCCGCGTACCTCCACCAGCAAGTCGAAAGAAGATTCTTTCCGGGTCCCCATCGTCTAGAGGCCCAGGACACTACCCTTTCACGGTAGGTACCGGGGTTCGAATCCCCGTGGGGACGCCACCAGTTTCCCGCTTTCAACGAGCGGGCTGATGTAGTGAGTGGTACAGCACCGCATCGAAGGTTTCTGGTGATAATTCAAACCGATCGATCAATTGATGGATCGCGTTACGTAACCCGTCCGGGTTGTCGTTCAAGTCTTTCAGGATGGTTCCAGGCAGTCTGCGCACCGTCTCTGGCGTGCTGTCTGCACACACCTTCATTGTCGCCCTTTCCGATACCATCGACGCCAGCCTGACCTCAATGTCGTCATGCTCTTTCTCCAGCCACTCGATTTGCTGCAGCAATGCCAACTGTGCCGTGGTCTCGATCAACAGGTCAGCCAGTTTGACTCCACCCGACCGCGGCGCCCTGCGGCCGCACCGATGCATCCAACTGGCAACTGTGGTTGGTGTTTTTCCTGCACTCGCTGGCCAAGCAAGCGCGCAGGCTAGAGAAAAAGGTCGAGCGCGAAATGATCGTATTTGGCTACCTTGGCAGACGGCGGGGCGTTTGGTACGTGCTTCGCTGAATTTGGCTGCGGCTCAGCAGCATCTGTGCCAACAAACTCAACCATGACATACATGTTTTTCTGGAAATCCTGAAGGCCTGAAAATCTCTGTAGAAATCCGTGGGGAAAGGGCTGACAAAATGTGCACAAAGTATGTATCAAGCGCTTGTGCATAAGTTGTCAGTTTTCGCCCACAGCTTCATACCGATCATCTTCACTCGCTAAAATGATGATCAATATATTGAATAAATTACATAATTTATAGTTATCAACAGATTTGTTCTTTGCTTTGTTTTTGTAGACTTTGTATATAGAGTTAATCAGATCAAGGGGACAGAGACCTGGGCCTGAGAAAACATCAGTATTCTTTTGGCACGATGGAGCAGCCGCCAGATAGGCGAAGTCCCCGCGGTTCGCCAAGGCCTGGAATCCACCACGGTCATGATCGAGCAGTTGCGCAAGAACGTCATGGCTGTCGTGCATCGCCTGGAACGTATCGGCACCCTGATTCCCGCCGGCCGTGATGGACGCGGCGCGACCTGGGTCAGGCGACTGACGCCTTCACACTACCAGGCTTTCCCCCAACCGGTGGTTGCCCTGCCAATACCCGCACCTATCACGACTCATCAGAGCCAGGGCGCACTGGCCGAGGATATCCCGGAAGATCTCGTCGTTGCTACAGCGCCGGGTGACCAGGCGATTGGCTGGGATGAGGCAGCCCGCCGGCACAATCCGCTGCGTGTCGTAGCCAGCGCGCACTTCCTGATCTCGTACGTACTCGGGCTCGCGAGCCGGCGACTGCCGGCGGACTGGAAAGCGCGCTACGGCGTACGGCCGCTGTTGCTGGAGATCTTCGTCGATCCGACGCGCTTTCTCGGCCACTGCTACTGCGCGGCCAACTGGATGGAGGTCGGAATCAACTCGGGGCGCCGTGATGGGGTACCCAAACACATTTTCCTGTTCCCGCTGGACGGCGAGTGACGCGAGCGACGATTGTCCGAGAAACCCCGCGACGGCCTGCGCACCTCCCTCCGTTCTCCAGCGATCAACTGGGCGGAAGAAGAGTTTGCCACGGTTCGCTGGTACGATGAGCGCCTCAAACGACGTCTCGTTTCCCTTGCGCTCGACTTCTTCCATCGCCTGCAGGCGAATGTGCCCGAGGCCTGCGCTTCACGAACCTGAACGCTGGCCGCGTATCGCTTTTTCAGCAATCGCCAGGTGAATTTGCAAGCCATTCTGTTCCCGCGTATCGATGGGGCCACCGAGCCAAGACCTCGGTGGCCCCCGATGAGCTGCCCAGCATGGCCCAAGCGATCCGTATGCTCGGGATGGGAGGCCACCTCGGACGCTGTCCCGACGGCCCGCCCGTCACCCAGCTGCTCTGGCGTGGCCTCCAGTATCTGGACGTCGCCGTCCAGATATACATCGCTTCACCCGTTCACCCCCCGTTCGAATCTGGAGCTCCTACCCCGAGGGATATCTGTCGCTCCCCCAGACGCCTTGACTTGAGTGCAGACGAAGACAAGGGGGTAGGGACCAGCCCCAGGGGGTAGGGGTGGCTGCTACAAAATGCCGAAAACATCAGTATTGTTGCGCTCTTTGGCGCAGCGCCCTATGATGCTCTACGTTTGCTGTGCGGAACTTGGACGCGTACGTCAGCCCGGAAAGAGGGGAACAGTTCGTCTCGCGGTTGAGACGCCAACAGGATGCGGCTTTGGAGCAGAAGGGCAGACGGCTGTGTATTGGCGAGCACGAGCGGCCGTTGGTGTTGCGGAGGGTTTTTGCAGCCTTTTCTAGACTTCGTCAGCAAGTTCTCTGCGGTTGACCACGAACCGCGTCTGCGACAAACTTCTCAAGTGCTCATGCGATCCCAATGTTAGACTTGCCTAAGCATTGAGCCTGCTCAACAGGAAGTGAGGTCCAATGCACGTATCGGTCGCCGAAGGGGTTGTCGGAAAGCCAGCAAGAGAAGCCGCAAGTACGGTATCGGCATGCCCAGTGACCCGCACATTTCTTCCTGTTTCAAAGAAGTTATTTTTTGGCATTCTTGTCAACTATTTTGACTGTCAGTCGCTATTGAGATCTGAGAAGTGGGGAATTTTCCGGTAGTGTCACCCTGGCTTCCTTGGTAGGCAAGGTGCAGTCAACCATGTCGAAGGGTCATAATGAAAACATTTCGTCTCTCGTTGATCGCCTTGTCGCTGTTTCCCCTGCCCGGTATTGGTGATGATCTTGGTGCCGAGGTACAGACGAGTGCTGCACCTAAAACTCCGGCTATCAAGACGATTACCAACTTCACGCAATCCTTGCGCTGCATGGACGAGTTGTTTTACGCCTACGGGAAGCAAGGCATTGCCATAACTTCGGCGGGAATTCCTGACGAGACTGGCAAGGTAAAGACCGGGACCAAGGAGATGTTGATTACCGCCGTATCGAAGATGACAGTGAAAAGCAACGCTTTTGATTTTATCGACTTTCATTCGGCGGCCGACGATTTGTCAGCCCTTTTTGCCGCCCGTGGCGAGCAAAATCGCACCATGCCCGATTACTACATTCGCGGCTCGATTACCCAGATGGACGACAATACTGTCCGCAAGAACAAGGGGATCGGGTTCTCGTTGCCATTTCTGGACCTTGGAGCATCGAAGGACGATGGCTATGACCTGCTGAGTATGGATATCAGCATTGGGGATGCGGCGACTCGAAAGATCATTCCGGTTACCAGCACCTCGAACACCCTGGTCCTCAGCAAGGGTGGCGTCGCCGGTGAAGGTGGCGGAAAGATTGGCAAGCTTGGCCTGAGTTTCAACATTGATATCAGTCGTAGCGAAGGCGTTGGCGCGGCGACTCGCACCCTTGTTGAGTTGGGGCTGATCGAAGCCCTCGGCAAATTCACACAAGTCCCGTACTGGAAATGTCTGGATACCGACCTCACCAACCCGTTGATCCGTGAACAGGCGCGGGAGTGGTACGACAATGCCAAGGAGAACGACCGCGTCCTGTTCGTGCAACGCAAGCTTGCGGGCATGGGTCGTTATGCCGGTCCTCTCAATGGAATCCCCAGTGCCGCGCTGAAGGCGTCGGTCGCCGAGTATCAGGCGGCTACCGGCCTGGTCGCCGATGGGGTCATCAATTTTGACCTTTACGCAAGCCTGCTTGACGATCTGCAAAACCAGATTGCTGCGCTCCCTGCCGCTGGAGGACCGAAATCGAATTATGTGCCCGGGGTAAGCCCGGCGGCGCCTCGGCCGCCTGCTGCGACTCAGGTCGTCGCCAGCCCGGCGGCTGGTCCGTCGGGTGCCCCGAATCCCATCTTCCGGATGAAGCTCGACACCGACCGAGGGAGCAAGCCATCGTATAGAGTTGGCGAATTCCTCAACATGACCTTATCGATGAATGCACAGGGTACGGCATATTGCTACTACCAGGACGTCTCGACGACCACCGCCAGAATTTTTCCGAATCAGTTTCGATCCGATTCGTCGGTTCCGGCAGGGGCGGGTGTCAGACTGCCTTCGGGTGGGTTCAAGATCCGTTTCGACAAACCGGGCCCAGAGCGTGTAGCGTGTATCGGTTCTGATCGTGAGTTGATCGTGCCGAGCGCCCTGCGCGGGGCGCGTGATCTTTCCCCGTTGCCGGTCAGGTCGGTAGACGATGTTGTCGGACAGTTCAAGCAGAACAATCCTACTGCCGTTACCAGTATGGTTGATATTACGGTCACACCGCAGTGAGTGAAATTCCCACCGGACCCATTCAATGAAGACAAATTCAACACGGCTGTCTTGGCTGTTTGCGGCGGGGGCTGTTGCATGTTTGCTTGTTTCTTATGGGCGTCTGGCTGCGGGAGAGATCATCGTGGGCCCTGGGTCGAATACTGCTTCGAGTGGTGTTGCAGGCGCGAGCAGTGCCGCACAGTCGGCGAGGGAAAACCGTCAGCGCGCCACTGTGAGCCGGATCGAAGACGGATCCAGTCCGAATATCGTCATCATTGATGGAGCAAATGCTTGGACGGGCACTGCTTCTCCAGCAGCCAGCAGTGCCTCTTACGACCGAATGCGGGCGAATGCTAACCGCTTGAATGGGGATGAGGTATCCGCAACGAACCAGGTTATTGTGGTGCCAGTCCCGGGAACGGCGGTACGTCAACCTTATACCCCGGCTGGTCAGTCTGCGCAAGAAAACCGTCAGCGTGCCATTATCTACAGAGAGCGCAGTGAATAAGCGTTTTTTTTCTTATGGGGCACGGCAGGTTATTAGAAGATGAGGGAACGAATTCCGGCGCCTGGCACCCGCACCTTGTGAGGAGTTAGAAATGCGATTTTCTCTTGCAGCAGCTCTGATGTTCTTCTCCATGGTGGCTGGAGCACAGGTGTCTATTGATCTTTCGGGAGTTGGTGTGAAGGCAGGTGCTGGGTCCAAGAATACGGTTGCCAACGAACAAGGATCTATTGATCCGGATGCCGACATTGAAGGAGTCGTCGTCATCAACGATCAACTTTATATTGATGGCCACAAAATTTCCCGAGGTGTGGCCGAGTATGTATCGAAGAAGACCAGGAAGGTCTATTCTATTCGGTGGGGAAAAAAGGGTGAGGGCGTGACAGTCACGGAGAAGAACTGATTGGAGTCCCTTGGACAGTCTTTGACGAAGTTGGAGAAACCCGTGCGCTTGCCTCAATTCGTGAAATCGGTGTTGTTGTTGATTGGCCTGATCGTCACCTTGCTGGAGAGTGGACATCTTCATGCCTATGAAGTCAAGGATGGCGACCTGAAGACGATATTCCATGCACAGTCCGACGTGCCGGTAGCTTGGCGTTATACGCCAAACAGCGAAATCTGGATTCTGGACATGCCTGGCCTGGAGTTGTTGGGCCGGACGTTCAACCGGGTGACACAACTCAAGGAACAGCAATACACCGAGCCCTACCCCCGGGTGCTGACCTCGGAGGAGCTAGCAAAATACATCGTTGCCGCAAACAGGACCTTTGCGAGTTTTGCAGCTGGGCACGACTTGCGAGTCTCCGACCTGGTGCAGTTCTTCAATCTGGCGGATCGGGACAAGGTCGAACTTTTTCCTGAAGAGTACGCACTTCGGGACTTTCTCAACGAGCAGGGCCTGATCAAGGAGTGGCGTGGATTTTACCAGTCGCAAAAGCCCCACACGGTGATCCTTTCGATCCCGCAGATTCAGGATAGGCGTGCGAATGAGCCCGGGGTGACCAGCAATGCCCGTTACGCGATTCTCCTGCATGAACTTGCGCATGCGGAGTTTCACACCAACGCGGCTTACAACAAATATTGTCGGGCCTTCTGGGCAGATGGACTGAGCGAACGTCAGAAGGAAGCATTCAAGAGATTTCTTGCCAGCATGCGTTACTCGGTCGAGGATGAAGATCTCCTGATCAACGAGATGCACGCGTATCTGATGTTCACGCCGGATGCAGGATCGTTTTCCGCGGCTCGACTCGGCATTCCGGAAAGCGAACTGGCAGCAATGCGCGCCGCGTTCCTTAAAGGTCGCCCGCCGGTTCGACTGCCGATTGGTGTCAAGGCTGGAGATTTGCCATGAGTAAGTTTGTTCTTAGCAGGGTTAGTGTGGTCTTGCTGGCCGGTCTGGGAGTTTGCCAGCCTGGTCTGGCCCAGAAGTCGACACGTATTCAGGGGAACACCGAGATCAATGCCACGACGAACAACACAACTGCAGTTGCAGCTGGGCAGAATGTCATCGCAAAGAACCGGGTAGGCGTTATACAGGGTGAAAAGAAGGGAAACACAAAAATCAACGTTTCGGCGGCCAACGTGACAACGGTCGTTTCTGGACGGAACAAGAAAGCGTGTACCAACATTGGAGCGATTGTCAGCGATGAATGCAAATAGATCCAGGCTTGCGCGATATCTTGCGATTACAGTACTGTGCGCGTCTTCGGGTGTGGTGTATGCCGTGCAGGGATTGAATGCCTCCTCTCAGACGAAGGTGAACAATGCCATGGCCAAGGCTTGGCAGAAGGGCGGCAACCCCGAGTCGGACCCGAACCTGAAGAAACAGGTGGTTAACATCGGAAGCAAGCGAGCTGGTACTTGCGACGTTAACGTAGGCACCGTGAAACCTGGCCAGAAGGCCCCCAAGGACATCGTCGTCACGACCAAAGAAGTCATCAACGTTTGTAAGTGAGAAACTCAATGAAAACAAACCTCTATCGTGCAGTCTTTGTGGCTCTTCTGACTCTGGCCAATGGTGTTGACGTTGTTCCCGCACGGGCAGCAGATGATGAAGCATCCAGTCTTGAGGAGTTGAAGCGGGCGATGACTGAGCCCTCAGAAGCTCCCAAGAAGAAGCGGACACGTGCCATCGTTTTTGACGGCGACGCATCGCAGGCTCCGGCCAGTGCGCCTGTGGCTAGCAGCGGCCCCCTGGATTGTGCCGCGCTGCCACCGGACGTAAGAGCTACAGCGGTGCAGTTTCCGATCCAGTTTCGTCCGGGTAGCGCGGTGATCACTCCCGCATCCGGGAACACATTGACCGAAATTGGGAAGATTCTCGCATTGACACCTGACCGCTGCGTGATCGTCGAAGGACACACCGACGCAGAGGGCAATCCCGAGAAGAACCTGGCCTTGTCGCGCGAGCGCGCTAATGCTGTGGTCAGGTTCATTGCAGACAAGGGAGCGGTTGAACGCAAGCGGCTGGTGCCGGTTGGCAAGGGTTCAACCGATCCGTTAAGAGACCTGGATCCTCGTGATGCGAAAAATCGCCGCGTGGTGTTCAAGGTTGTTGCCGGCTAACGGCAGACATCGTCGTACCAACCATATCAACTAAGGAGAAATTCCATGCGCACTATCGCTACCCTCGTCCTGGCCGCCGTCTTTGCCGCTTCCCCGGTTTTTGCCCAGACCAAGATCAAGGGCGACACCGAGATCAAGGCCGAGCAGAAGAATGTGGCTGCTGTTGCAGTGGGTAAGGACAACGTCGCCAAGAACACCGCCGGCGCCATCAAGGGTGACACCCAAATCAAGGGCAACACCAAGATCAAGGCCGAGCAGAAGAATGCAGCGGCGGTTGCAGTTGGCAAGGGCAATACCGCAGCCAACGAAGCCGGTGTTATCGGCGACGCCAAGAAATAATTGCTTGTTTGAGGCCACCGATGACGGTTTTCCGTCATCGGTGGCTTTTTTGTTTTGTCGGTCCGGTCTTGCCTGCGCAGCCTCGATTGCTGACGGACCGGCGAGGCTTGTTATGCGATTTCTTGGTGCGCTCCATTCCATCAGGGAAGCCACAGGGACCGGGATAGGGAGCCAGGCGGGAGAGCTTGCGCGGTTGTCAGCAACTTTGTTGGCGCCGGGTTGAAAAGCTCGGTGCCGTCGTTTTTTTGTCCCTGGACCACTGCTGGCCCGGCCTGCGAGCGTTTTTGGCATCGCCAAGGGCGTATTTCGGCGCTACACTGCGCTTTCCTTCCGAACAACGTTTTTTTGGGATAGCGACCATGTTTCGAACAGGAAAACACATCAGGGTTCGCATTTACCTCGGCAGCGTGGCGTTTGGGATAGCGTCAATGTTCTCGGCCACTGTCTTTGCTGCAGAAGCTGCGCCGCAAGCCGGGAATATCTGGGGTGCACAGATCAAGGTCTCACGAGGAGTCGTCAGTATCGAGCGTGACGGGCAACGCTATCCCGGTTTGGTAGGCGCCCGTCTCAAGGAGAAAGACGTTATCCAGACGGGCGGCAACGGTTCGGTTGGTGTAATGTTCAACGACAACTCGACGCTGTCACTCGGCCCCGACGCCGAGGTAATCCTGCAACGCTATGCTTACGATTCGACCACCTATATGGGGGCGTTCGATGCCTACATCAAGCGAGGAACCGTCTCGGTACAGGCGGGTAACATCGCCAAGCAGGCTCCAGATGCCATGCGGATGGTGACGCCCAAAGCCGAACTCAGCGGAACGGCCAAGAATTACGTTGTCAGCGTTGGGGAATAAGCAATGAACAGGCTACTGATCACACTTGCACTCGCTCTTGCGGCCAGCGCTTGCGCGCATCGGGACAATTACGTATTGCTGCCCGACCGCACGGGTCAGGCCGGTACGCTGAATGTCAAACCTGTGGAAGGCGGCAAACCGATCAAACTCGACCAACCGTATCAGGCGGCAAGTTCGACCTTGGGCGGTGGTTTCGAAGAAGGGACAAGCAGCGAGCAGGACGTGAAAAAGCGTTATGCCGCGGCCTTGGACGCCTCTCCCCCGCCTGTGGCGCGGTTTACGCTTTATTTCCTGGAGGGGAGCGACGAACTCACGCCAGCGTCGAAACGTGACCTCGAAGCGATCATGGCAGAGATTACGGCGCGCCCGGCACCGGACATTGTTGTTGTCGGTCACACTGATCGGGTGGGTACAGTTGCTGACAACGATCGTTTGGCCAAGCGTCGCGCCGAGTCATTCAAGAAGCGGCTGCAGGAGCGAGGCCTCACCGACGACGCGATCCAGACCGCCGGCCGAGGTGAACGCGAGCCATTGATAGAAACTCCTGACGAGACAGCCGAGCCACGCAACCGCAGGGTGGAGATTCTGGTCCGGTAGTCCCTTTCAATCGGTAAAGAATGATCCTCACGAAAATTCTCCGAAAGTTCCTGCTTGTCGCCATGGCGGCCTGCATGGGCTCGCCTGGAGGTGCGTCAGCACAGTTGTCAACCGAGCCCATCCTGCGCATTGAGGCGGGGGCGCATTTGTCACTGGTGACCCGTGTCAGCACCGACGCTCAGGGGCGCTGGATAGTGTCTGCGTCGGAGGACAAGACCGCGCGTGTCTGGGAAGCTACCACAGGACGCCTGCTCTCCGTTCTTCGCCCGCCGGTTGGACCGGAAAGTGTGGGCGCCCTTTACGCGGCGGCATTATCCCCGGACGGCAAGCAGGTGGCGCTTGGCGGAAACGCCGCTTTTGACGGGAAGAGTCACTCGCTTTATCTGTTTGACCGATCGACCGGTCGCCTTCCCCCGAAGAGCACCCTATCGGGGCTGGAAGCGCCGCTGACGCAACTGGCATGGTCGAAGGACAGCCAACTTCTGGCTGTTGGTTTGCGTCAATCAGGCTTGCGCATATTTCAGCGCAACCTTGCTTTTGTCGGTAGCGACCCGGAGTACAACGAGGCCATCTACGGCGCCGATTTTGCGGCCGACGGCCGTTTGGTCACTTGCAGCCTCGACGGTAGCATTCGCATGTACCGTGTAGACAAACGCGGTCTGACACGCACGGCGAGGAAGCAGATGCCGGGTGGACGGCCATACTCCGTGGCGTTTTCCCCGGACGGAAACCTGATCGCGGTGGGTTATCAGGATGCTGGGCACATTGACGTCCTGGATGCTGCGTCGCTGTCGGTGCGTTACTCGACCGCGGCCACTCCCGAGGGCAATCTTGGGCGCGTCGCCTGGACGGCCGACGGCAACTTGCTGATCGGCGCCGGAACAGCCAGAGTCAGCGAGCGTTTCGCCGTCTTCGGCTTTGCCGACGCGGGCCGCGGGCCAGGGCGCGAACTCGCCGGGTTCAGCAACATCGTGACTTCGCTGGCGCCGTTGCGCGATGGTTTTATCGCGGCCAGTGCCGAGCCGTCCTGGGCCACCTTCGACGGTAGCGGAAAGCGGCGCCTTTTCGCCCGACCACAGACCGGTGACTTTCGCGATGCCGACGACAAGTTCAAGGTGGCAGCGGACGCCCAGCGTGTTTCCTTCCCGACGACGCGTGGCGGTGAGGCTCTGCTGTTTGATCTTGCAAAAGGGGACATCCGTGCCTACACAGCGGACACAAAAGTCGATCCTCCCCGGCTGCCTGGCTGGAGCGGCGGACCGAGCAACTGGAAGAACTCGGCTGCCCCGAAGGTCGGTTCGCGAGCACTCGCCCTGCGTCCGGGCGAAGTTTCTCGGAGCGTCGCGCTATCCCCCGACAAGCAGCGCTTTGTTCTCGGAACAGAATGGTACCTGCGAGCCTTTGACGGTGACGGCAATCCGCTCTGGGAGCAGCGAACGCCTGCAGCGGCGTGGGCAGTCAATATATCCGGCGATGGGAGATGGGTACTCGCAGCGCTGGGGGACGGCACGGTGCGCTGGTATCGCCTGCAGGACGGGAAAGAGCAACTTTCGCTGTTTGTCCACGTGGACGGCAAACGCTGGATCATCTGGTCGCCGGCAGGTTACTACGACACCTCTCTGGACGGTGAAGATCTGGTTGGCTGGCACCTTAACCGGGGTATGAACCAGGCCTCCGACTTCTTCTCGGTTGGCCGATTCCGGGACCGCTTCTATCGTCCGGAAATCATCCAGGGCATTGTTCAATCGATGGATGAAGGAGAGGCAGTTCGTCGAGTGCAAGCCGCCGCGGTCGCTCTGGCAGTGAGCGAACCGGTTGTACGGCCAACGGTTGTAACCAGCAAGCCCGCAGCACCGGTGCCACCACCGCAGGCGCCGCTGGCATTCGAAAAGACGGCGGTTGCCACGGTGCTGCCGCCGGTGATCGATCTGCAGACCGACAGCCAGGTCGAGACCTCGGCAAATACGGTTTCGGTGCGATTCGCTCTGCGTAGCCCGCCGGATGCACCGGTTAGCGAAGTCAAGGTGCGGGTCAATGACAAGCTTGTTCGCTCACTCGATAACAGGGCTTTGCGGAGCACGCGTGGTGACGTCCAGGAAGTGCAGGTGGCGGTACCACCTGTGGATAGCCAGATCAGGCTCTTTGCAGCCAACAAGAATGGCAAATCCGAGCCGGTGGTGGTCAATGTCCGGCGCAGTGTTGAACCTGCCAAGGTCACTGAAGCCCGTTTTGAGAAGCTCTACTTATTGATTATCGGGGTCAGCAAGTACCCGGAAGAGTGGAAACTGGACCTTGCGGAGAAGGATGCTCAGGACTTCAATTACCACATGGTTCGGCAGGCCGGAAAGCTATATGGCACCGCGGTGCCCCGGTTGTTGATCAACGAGCAGGCGACCCGAGAAAAAATCCTCGAGGGTTTGCGCTGGTTGCGGGAAAACGTTGGCGAGAAGGATGCCGGCATCGTGTTCATGGCCGGGCACGGCGATCGGGTGGGGCCCGCGTACTATTTCATTCCGGGTGACCCGGACGTTCTGCCGTCGCGTTCGGCGTTCAAGAGTCCCCAGGAGTTTGATCTGTGGAAGCAGAAGAATGCTCCACAACGCTGGGTACCCGGAGAAGAGATCTCCCGCACCCTCCTCGGCCTCAAGGGGCGTGCAGCATTTTTTATCGATACCTGTCACTCGGGAGTGAACGCCCGTCCGGGTCAGTCGACCAACCCGGACTTGACCAAGGCACTGAACGAAATCAACGAGGAGCGCGGGGTGATCGTATTCGCTTCCTCAACGGGAAAGGAGCTTTCGCAGGAAGACCCGGCATGGGGAAACGGAGCGTTTACCAAAGCCATCATCGAAGGGATTCGCGGTGGGGCGGATTTCAGGAAGGACGGACTGATTCGCCCATCGACCTTGCAAAGCTATGTCACGGAGCGGGTCATGGAATTGACGAAGAAGGAGCAGCGCCCCGTGGTCTTCACGGTTGGCATTGATGATCCTATAGCCGTCAAAGCGCAATAGGATGGTTTTCAGGGGGGAAGTATGACGAAGCATTGTTTTACCTTGCGTCGCAGTGCGGCGGTGCTGGCAAGCATTTTCTTGATCACGGCCTGCGTCACCAACCCGGACGGATCGAAGAGGATGGATGATCGAGCGACTGGCGCACTCATTGGCGCCGCCGCCGGCTGTGCGCTGGCTTCCGCGACCGGCCACAGTTGTCTAGCCGGGGCGGCGGTGGGCGCGGCGGTGGGGTTCATGATCGGGTGGTATTTCGAATCGAAGAAGGTGGCGAGTGCTAGCCAGGTTAACAACGAGTACAAGAAAAAGGGCCAGATCATTCCGAAGGACGAAGTGAAACCGGCAAAGTTCGAAACCGTCGTCAAGCCAGGTGTGCCTGAGAAGGATGGGCAACGCGAGGTACAGGTGACCTCGAATACCGACCTGATCGGCTACGGCGACAAGGCGCCGGAGGTCACCCAGAAGTACGCCATCTATGATGAGAACAACAAACTGGTCGAAGAAAAGTCCGAACGAGTGGCCGCAGTCGATGGGAGCGGGCGTTACGAGACCAACTCCAAGTTCAAACTGCCCGCTTCGGCCAAGGGCAAGAAATATACCGTGAAGACAACACTTCTGGCCGACAACAAGACCTACAAGGAGACTTCCTACAAGGTCGCATTCGGTGACGACGGCGTCTTGGTGGTAGCCATGATCAATTGATGCCGCTGCTTTGAACAGGGGACTACAACCTGGCCAAGCGGCGTCGCGCTTGGCCAGTGTCCTTTTTGGGCTGTCGACAGCCGCGCAGCGCCCCGCTCCCGGTTGGCGAGCGGGCGTCAAGCGCCTTGCTAAAGGTGGGCAATTCCAGTAACTTGGCTGCTCACGTTGGGGGTGCCATAGCGGTTTCGCTGTGGCTGAGAGAGTCCCCTCGAACCTGTCCGGGTCATGCCGTCGTAGGGAAGCGGAGCGCAGGTTTCCTTGCGCAGTTTCTTCTCAGCCGCTCTCCTCGCTCCGCCTGGCCCTCATCGTTCCATGTGTCCGCAGTGCCTTTGCCACCGCCTTTTGCCAGGAAATACCATGAACGCTAACGAAAAATTCATCGCCGCCGCCGCTCATGTGGACGAGGCGGCGATCAAGCCGCTACCCAATTCCCGAAAGATCTATATCGTCGGTAGTCGGCCGGACATTCGTGTTCCGATGCGGGAGATTGCTCAATCAGATACCGGTACCGATTTCGGCGGCGAAAAAAATCCTCCGATCTATGTTTACGACTGCTCGGGACCCTATTCCGATCCAACGGCGAGAATTGATATCCGCCAGGGCTTGCCGGCACTGCGGGCGCAGTGGATCGCCGAGCGGAATGACAGTGAACCACTGGCTGCCCTGAGTTCGGAGTTTGGGCGCATTCGTGCCACCGACATGGCACTCGATGAACTGCGCTTCCCTGGTTTGCAGCGCCGACCGTTGCGCGCCAGGGCTGGGGCCAATGTCAGTCAGATGCACTATGCGCGGCGCGGCATCGTGACCCCGGAAATGGAGTATGTGGCGATCCGGGAGAACAATAATCGTCGTGGCTACATCGAGCAGTTGCAGGCCTCCGGTCCGCAGGGCCAGCGTCTTTCTGAAATCCTCTGTCGTCAGCACCGGGGCAAGGACTTCGGGGCCAGCATTCCGGACGAGATCAGCCCGGAGTTCGTCCGCTCGGAGGTGGCACGGGGTCGGGCGATCATCCCGTGCAACATCAATCATCCGGAAAGCGAGCCGATGATCATCGGGCGCAACTTCCTGACCAAGATCAACGCCAACATCGGTAATTCGGCTCTCGGTTCAAGTATCCAGGAGGAGGTCGAAAAGATGACCTGGGCCATCCGCTGGGGTGGCGATACGGTCATGGATCTGTCGACCGGCAGGAACATCCATGAGACGCGCGAGTGGATCATTCGTAACAGCCCCGTGCCGATCGGAACGGTGCCGATCTACCAGGCGCTCGAGAAGGTCAATGGCAAGGCCGAAGAACTGAACTGGGAAATCTTTCGCGACACTCTTGTCGAGCAGGCCGAGCAAGGCGTCGACTATTTCACGATCCATGCTGGAGTGCTCCTGCGTTATATCCCGTTGACCGCCGGGCGCCTCACCGGAATTGTCTCGCGAGGTGGTTCGATCATGGCCAAATGGTGCCTTGCGCATCATCGCGAGAGCTTCCTTTATACGCACTTCGAAGAGATCTGCGAAATCATGAAGGCCTATGATGTCGCCTTCAGCCTCGGTGACGGTCTGCGTCCCGGCTCGATCTACGACGCCAACGACGAGGCCCAACTCGGTGAACTGAAGACGCTGGGTGAATTGACGGACGTCGCCTGGAAACACGACGTACAGGTGATGATCGAAGGTCCGGGCCATGTGCCGATGCACATGATCAAGGAGAACATGGACTTGCAGCTCGAATTCTGCAAGGAGGCGCCGTTCTACACGCTTGGCCCGCTGACCACCGACATCGCGCCTGGTTACGACCACATCACCAGTGGCATTGGTGCGGCGATGATCGGCTGGTTTGGTACCGCCATGTTGTGTTACGTGACACCGAAGGAACACCTCGGCCTGCCGGACAAGGATGACGTGAAGACCGGGATCATCACTTACAAGCTGGCAGCGCACGCTGCGGATCTGGCCAAAGGTCACCCGGGCGCGCAAATCAGGGACAATGCCTTGTCGAAAGCGCGCTTCGAGTTTCGCTGGGAGGATCAGTTCAACCTCGGCCTCGACCCTGACAAGGCGCGCGAGTTCCACGACGAAACGCTGCCCAAGGACTCGGCCAAGGTGGCACATTTCTGTTCGATGTGCGGTCCGCATTTCTGTTCGATGAAGATTACCCAGGAGGTAAGGGAGTTCGCCGTGGCACAGGGCATGAGCGATGCCGAGGCGCTGGCGAAAGGCATGGAAGGCAAGGCGATCGAATTCGTCAAGGCGGGGGCCGAACTATATCGGAAGCTTTGAAGGCGTGAGAGGCGACGTGCTGAACTCCCGGCGCCAAACAAAGACAAAGGTGCACTGACGCCAGCCATCGCCAGTCGAGGCAGTTCTTTCCCTATCCTGACATTCCACAAAGGACGCAACATGACAAGCACAGTCACACTAGCCGGTAATCCGTTGCAGGTGAACGGCAGTTTTCCGCAAGAAGGCCAGACGGCGAAAGACTTTACGCTGGTTGGCAAGGATCTCGGCGACCGAGCGCTCAGCAGTTTTTCCGGACAGCGCAAGGTACTCAACATCTTCCCGAGCATCGACACGCCGACGTGTGCGACGTCGGTACGCAAGTTCAATCAGAAGGTGAGCGAACTGGAAAATACGGTGGTGCTCTGTATCTCGGCCGACCTGCCCTTTGCTCAGAGTCGCTTCTGTGGTGCCGAAGGTCTGGACAAGGTGGTGACGCTGTCCACCATGCGTGGTCGAGAGTTCCTTGAAGACTATGGTGTGGCGCTGAGTACCGGCCCTCTGGCGGGCCTGTCCGCGCGCGCGGTGATCGTCCTGGACGCAGACGACCGGGTGTTGCACAGCCAATTGGTAGGCGAGATCAAGAACGAGCCCGACTACGACGCTGCCCTGCAGGTCCTGCTCTGAAAGACCACAAGACTCACCGCATGAAGGGTCGATGAACGAGAGCGCCACCGCCGAACCGCCGAAACAGCGCCAGGGCATCCAGTCAATCGAGGTTGGTGCGCGCCTGTTGCGAGCCCTGGCGGCCAACGGGCGCTCGATGATGCTGCGCGACGTTGCCCGCAACGCCGGGATGCCGGCGGCCAAGGCGCACCGTTACCTGGTGAGCTTCATGCGCATGGGGCTTGTAGAGCAGGATGCCAACACCGGGCGTTACGACCTCGGCGAGTTTTCTCTTGAACTCGGGCTGGCAAGCCTGGCGCGGCTTGACCCAGTGCGCCTGGCAGGACCAGTGCTCGACGATCTCTGCGAGCGCATCGGTGAAACCGTGGCGCTGGCGATGTGGGGTAACCACGGCGCCACCTGCGTGCGATGGGTCGAGGCCGGTGGCCCGGTGACGGTCACCCAGCGCACCGGCGTGGTCCTGCCGCTGACCGCGTCGGCCACGGGCCTGGCCTTTGCCGCCTTCTACCGCTCGCCGTATCTCAGGAGGATGCTCGATAGCGAAGTGCAGGCGACGGCCGAGGTGCGGAATACGACACCGGTGGCCTTGCTCGAGGCGCTGACCATAAGACTCGACGAAATCCGCCGCCGTGGTATTGCAAGGGCTTCGGGCAGCGTTAATCCGGGGATCAATGGGTTCAGCGCGCCGGTTTTCGATCACACCGGCCACATGGTCGCGGCAATCACTTCGCTGGGTATCGTCGGGAGTTTCGATCTGGACTGGGACAGTCCGATGGCGCAGAGCACCAGGGATGCTGCGGCAACCCTATCCAGGCGACTGGGGCACGGCAGCGTCGACAGCAACAGCGTTGAGAAACGGCCGCCGCCGGCACGCGCCAAATTGTAGGCGGGGTCGATGAGTCCGCTTCACGATTGTCGGCCGCAATGTGGCGCGTGCTGTATCGCGCCCTCGATCAACACGCCGATCCCCGGTCATCCTGAGGGCAAACCGGCCGGTGAGCGCTGTGCAAACCTGACCGAAGATCTGCGTTGCCGTCTGTGGGGTCAGCCCGAGCGTCCCCGCTTTTGTGCCGGTCTGACGCCGGCGGCGGAAATGTGTGGTTCGGATCGCCGGTATGCGCTGGCCTGGCTGTCGGCACTGGAGCGGGCAACTCGACCCTGAGTGCTAGAATGCGCCTTTTTGTCGAAAGGCCGCCGTGGATCTGCTGCTCCTCCTCAAAGCCCTGATTCTCGGGGTCGTCGAAGGCGTCACCGAATTTCTGCCGGTCTCCTCCACCGGTCACCTGATCCTTGCCGGTGACCTGCTCGACTTCAACGACGAGCGCGGCAAGCTGTTCGAAATCGTCATCCAGTCGGGTGCAATCCTGGCCGTTTGCTGGGAGTACCGGGTGAAGATCGCGGAGGTGCTGCTTGGGCTCCCGAGCGACCGGGCCGCGCAACGTTTTGCCCTCAACCTCGTGGTTGCCTTCCTGCCCCTGGCGATCCTCGGACTGTTGTTTGGCAAGACCATCAAGGCCTATCTGTTCAACGCGCCGGTCGTGGCCACGGCGTTCATTGTGGGTGGTCTGATCATCCTCTGGGCGGAGCGCCGCGAGCATCGCATCCGTGTCGAATCGGTCGACGAGCTTTCGCTGAGCGACGCCCTGAAGCTGGGTTGCGCACAGGCGCTGGCCCTGATACCGGGAACTTCACGCTCTGGAGCGACAATCATCGGCGGTCTCTTTTTCGGGCTGTCGCGCCGCGCGGCCACAGAGTTTTCGTTCTTCCTGGCGATCCCGACGTTGATCTGTGCCACCATCTACCAGCTTTACAAGGAACGGGCGCTACTTTCCTTCGACGACCTCGGGATGTGGGGCGTTGGCTTCCTGGCAGCCTTCGTTTCGGCTTTCTGGGCGGTACGCGGCTTGCTGCGCTATATCAGCACGCACGATTTTTCCATCTTTGCCTGGTATCGGATTGCTTTCGGCATCGTCGTTCTGGCGACCTGGCATTACGGCTGGGTTTCCTGGACGAGCGGCTGAGGTGGCGGGCTCGCAAATTCTCTATCTGCACGGCTTTTGCTCGTCTCCGGTGTCCTGGAAGGCCCGGATGCTCGGCGAACACCTTGCGGCGGCCGGTTTGGCCGATCGCTTTGTGTGCCCGTTCCTCTCGCCTGTTCCGTTTGAAGCGATGGCCAGCGCCGAAGCGGCTCTGGCACATGTCGAAGGCCCGACCGTAGTCGTCGGCAGTTCGCTCGGTGGCTACTACGCGACCTGGCTGGCCGAAAAGTACGATCTGCGCGCAGTCCTGATCAACCCCGCAGTGATGGCACCGGTCCTCCTCAGCAGCCTGGTGGGAACGCACGCCAACTTTCACACCGGCGTGCGTTTCGAGTTCACTTCCGAGCACGTGGAACAGTTACGTGCACTTTCAGCAGCGACGGTCACGTCCTCGCGCTACCTGCTGCTGGTGGAGACCGGGGACGAAGTGCTGGACTATCGGCAGGCGGTCGAGCGCTACGCCGGTAGCCGACAGGTGGTCCTCGAAGGAGGTGACCACAGCTTTACGCGCTTCCCCGAACTCGTGCCGCAAATCATTGAATTCTGTGGGTTATAATCACTGCGATGCATGTTCTATTCGAAGAAGACGGCGCCTTCAAGGCGGCCACCCTGGTCGCCGACAGCGACAGCTCCCTGCAGGTCGAGACGGCCTCCGGCAAACGCAGCAAGATCAAGACGGCAAACGTCCTCTTGCGCTACAGTGAACCGGCGCCAGCGCTGCTCCTTGATCAGGCTGAAGTCCTGGCGACCGGGATCGAGGCTGATTTTCTCTGGGAATGCGTGGGTGACGGGGAGTTTTCTTTCGCCGATGTGGCCAACGAGTACTTTGGTCACGCCGCCACGGCGGTCGAAGCGGCAGCGCTGCTGTTGGCCCTGCATGCGGCACCCATCTACTTCCATCGCAAGGGCAAGGGCCGCTTCCGCAAGGCCCCTGCCGACATTCTCCGGGCGGCGCTCACCGGTCTGGAGAAGAAGCGGCAGCAAGCCCTGACTATCGAACGCATGGTTGCCGAGCTCAAGACATTTGTGCTGCCCGTCGAGTTTCCGCCGCTGCTCGGTCAGTTGCTCTATCGACCCGATCGCAACCGCAGCGAGACCAAGGCGCTTGAAGCGGCGTGCAGCGAGACGGGCCTGTCGGCCGCACACCTGCTCGAAAGGTGTGGCGCCATCCGCTCGGCCCACGACTACCACCTGCAGCGCTTCCTGTTCGAACAGTTCCCGCACGGCACGACTTTCCCGTCGGTAGAGTTGCCAGTTTTGCCGAGCGGTCTGCCGCGGGCCGAGGTGCGGGCATTTTCGATAGACGATGCGACGACGACCGAGATCGACGACGCCTTTTCGCTGCAGAAACTGCCTGGTCTGGGCTGGCGGGTCGGCATCCACATTGCGGCGCCGGCGCTGGGCATCGCGCCGGGGTCACCACTGGACGAAATCGCACGCGCACGGCTGTCGACGGTTTACCTGCCGGGCAGCAAGATCACGATGTTGCCGAATAGCGTGCTCGACGCTTTCACGCTGGGGTACGGCCGTGATTGCCCGGCCGTTTCGCTGTACCTCACCGTGTCGCCGGAGTTCGAGATCTCGGCCCATGAAACGCTTCTCGAAGTTGTCCCCGTCGTCGCCAACCTGCGGCACCACGACCTGGAACCGCTGTTCAACGAGCAAACAATCGCCGAGGGCCTGAGCGACTTCGCTTTTCGCGACGAGTTGATGACCCTCTGGCAACTGGCGAATGCCTGCGAAGGTCGGCGGGGCAAGGCATCGGCGATGCAGGGCCAGCACGACTACAACTTCCGGATCGACGGCGATCTCAGTGATGCCGAGGCGTGTCGCGTTGACATCTCGGCACGCAAGCGTGGCAGCCCACTCGACAAGCTGGTTGCCGAGTTGATGATTGTCGCCAACAGCACCTGGGGCGGACTGCTGGCCAACAAGGGGGTCGCCGCCATCTATCGTGTACAGACCGGCGGCAAGGTGCGCATGAGCACCTCGCCACAGGCACACGAAGGCCTGGGGGTCAAACAGTATGCCTGGTCGTCGTCGCCGCTGCGCCGCTATGTGGACCTGCTCAACCAGTGGCAGTTGATCGCCTGCCTGAACGGTCAGACGCCCCCCTTCGCTGCGCGCTCGGACGCACTCTTCGCCGCGCTACGCGATTTCGAACTGACCTATGGTGCTTACGCCGAGTTTCAGCGCAGCATGGAACGATACTGGTGCCTGCGCTGGCTGCGCCAGCAGGTCATGGACACCATCGAGGCGACGATCATCGGGCGCGAGAATCTGGCCCGGTTGGAGGGCCTGCCGCTGATACAGCGGGTGCCGTCGGCACCGGATCTGAAACCGGGACAGCGGATCCGTTTGCGCATCGAGTCGATCGACTTCCTGACCCTCGGGCTCGCTTGTCGGTACCTCGAAACACTGGCGCCAGCAGCAGTCGCCGCAGGCGCTTCCGATGACGAGGTCATCGAGGCGGTCGATTGAAGTGAACACCGCCTTACGCCGATTGCCCATGGGATGGCTGGCTGCGCACAGTCTGTGGCTGGCGCTCGGCGTTTCCCTGCTGTTGCACGGCCTGGTGCTGTCGCTGCATTTTCAGTTTCCCGATGCCTCGCGCGCTTTAAAGGCGCGTGCACTCGACATCATCCTGGTCAATAGTCGTTCGGCCCGCAGGCCTTCCGACGCACAGTTCCAGGCGCAGGCCAATCTGGACAATGGCGGCAATACCGAGCACGAGCGGCGGGCGAAGACGCCCTTGCCACCCGCGCCAAGACACCAGGATGGCGACGACTTCGAGCACTCGCAAAAGCGTATCCAGGCGCTCGAAGCACACCAGCAGCGGCTGGCGGCACAAACGCACAGCAAGACCGTGGTCGCTCCGACGGCCGAAAAGGAAGCCCAGCCCGAACCGGTACCGAATGTCCGCGGCCGCGATCTGGCACAGAGCGCGCTGGCGATGGCCCGCCTGGAAGGGGAAATTGCCAAGGAACTCGACGACTACAACAAGCGCCCGCGCAAGAAGTTCATCGGCACCAGCGCTGTGGAATACCGCTTTGCGCAGTATTTCGAGGAGTGGCGAACCAAGGTCGAGCGCGTCGGTACGCTCAACTACCCGGAAGCGGCGAGGGGCAAGCTCTACGGCAGCCTGGTGCTGACCGTGACCATCAGGAACGACGGCAGCGTTGCCGGCATCGAGATCAACCGCTCTTCGGGGCACAAGATCCTCGACGACGCCGCCCGCCGAATCGTCGCCATGGCCGCCCCCTTCGCCGCCTTCCCGCCGGCCATCCGGCACGACACCGACGTCCTGGAGATTACGCGTACCTGGAACTTTACCCAGCGCGACAGCCTGGGTGTGGAGAGCAAGGCCTTGAAGCGATGAGCGATCGTTACGGCGTCTTCGGCCACCCGGTGGCCCACAGCAAGTCACCGGCAATCCACGCGGCGTTTGCTGCTCAGTGTGGTCACGATCTCAGTTACGAGGCGATCCTGGCACCGCTCGATGGCTTCGCCGACAGCCTGTGCACTTTCGTCGCCGCAGGCGGACGCGGAGCCAACGTCACCGTCCCGTTCAAGGAGGAAGCCTGCCGCCTGGCGACGCGCCTGACCCCGCGGGCGGCGCAGGCGGGTGCGGTCAACACGCTGGCTTTCGACTCGTCCGGGATGCTTGGGGACAATACCGACGGTGCCGGTCTGCTGCGCGACCTGAGCAACAACCTCGGTTGCCGTATTACCGGACAACGCCTGCTTCTGCTCGGCGCCGGTGGCGCGGCACGCGGTGTCGTCGGGCCCTTGCTCGAGGCCCGACCGGCGGCGCTGGTCATTGCCAACCGTACTGCCGCGAGGGCCGCCGATCTTGCCGAGCGCTTTGCCGGCCGCGGTCCGTTGCGTGCCTGCGGCTATCCGGACCTCGCCGGCGAATCCTTTGATCTGGTAATCAACGCCACGTCGGCAAGCCTGGGTGGCGAAACACCATGCCTGCCCGAGCGGGTTTTCGCGCCCGGCAGTCTGGCCTACGACATGATGTATGGGCGTGGCGAGACGCCATTTCTTCTCCTGGCCAGGACGCAGGGTGCGGAGCGTCTGGCGGACGGGCTCGGGATGCTGGTCGAGCAGGCGGCCGAGGCCTTCCGGTTCTGGCGAGGGGTGCTTCCCGACAGCGCGCCGGTGTTGGCCATGCTGCGCGCCGTGGCCGCTGTACCTGCCCACTGACTGACCATGCGTGGCCTTGCGCTCTGGGTGAAGCGGTTGCTTCTCGGATGCCTTGGCTTGCTGCTGCTGTACCAGTTCTGGCTCTTCGGCTGGGTGCTTTGGTGGAACTGGGCCAATCCGGAAAACACACGTTTCATGAATATCCGCCTCGACGAACTGCGGGTCAGGGATCCGCAAGCGCAACTGCAAAAACAGTGGATTGCCTATGAGAAGGTGTCGAACAACCTGAAGCGCGCGATCATCGCTGCAGAGGATGCCAAGTTCGTCGATCATGAAGGCTTCGATTGGGAAGGCATCCAGCACGCACTCGAAAGGAACCAGAAAAAGGGGCGAGTCGTTGCCGGCGGCTCGACCATCTCGCAGCAGTTGGCCAAGAATCTCTTCCTGACGCCGGCCAAGACCCCCTGGCGCAAGGCCGAAGAGGCGATCATCACGCTGATGCTGGAGACCATCTGGAGCAAGCAGCGGATCTTCGAGGTTTATCTCAACGTCATCGAATGGGGTAACGGGGTGTTCGGTGCCGAAGCCGCGGCTCGCCACTATTACGGCGTTTCCGCCACGCAGCTCGCACCGGAACAAGCGGCGCGGCTGGCGGGCATGGTTCCCAGCCCGCGCTTTTACGACCGCAACCGCAGCGCACCGGGGCTTGCCCGCAAGACTGCGATCATTCTTGCCCGCATGCCGGCTGCCGACGTACCCTGACGATTCGTGCAGTCGAGTAGGCGCTCGTACTCCGGGCGATGGCGGGAGATCGGAAAGCCTGAGATACTTGCCGTGTTTTCCTGCCGCCGCGCCTGCCGGTCGGTGGCCGATGTCAATCCATGGAGTGATCAACCGATGAAGCTTCGCACTATCCTTCTGCTACTCGTTCTTGGCGCCATCGCGACCTTTTCCGCGCTGAACTGGGGCGCCTTCAACACCCCGACAACGCTTTCTCTGGGGGTTACCGAAGTGCAGGCGCCGCTCGGGGTAATCATGCTCGGGGTGGTTGCCTTCCTCGCCGCATTCTTCCTGGTGTTCGTGGTTTACGTGCAGGCTTCCGCGCTGTTCGACTCCCGCCGTCATGCTCAGGAACTGCAGGCCAACCGGGAACTGGCCGACAAGGCCGAGGCCTCCCGCTTTACCGAACTGCGCAGCTTTCTGGAGGTGGAGTTGCAGAAACTGGCCAGCGGTAATGCCGGAGCGCCGGTGGATGCGGCGATCGTCGCCCGACTCGACCGGCTCGAAAGGGAATTGTTGGCCGCCATCGAGCAGTCGGGGAACGGTCTCGCCGCCTGCATCGGCGAACTCGAGGATCGCCTGGAGAGGAGAGACGGGATCTTGCCGACGCGTCGGTAAAGCAATTTCGTCCTTACGGCGCCAATGTAGTGGCCTGAAAGTTTCGAGCAGGAGCTTCATCCTGTCGTTTTTTCATTCACGTCCATGCAGACGCAGAATCTGGAGTAGGCAGAAGGAATGTCGAAGCAGGCAAGAAAAAGCCCGCACACGGCGGGCTCCTGGGCGTGCAGCCTGCGCGTCTTTCAGCGCTCGCCGTAAGTCCGGCGGCTGGCAGCGGTGCCATGGCTGCCCTTGGCGGACTCGTGGTAAGGCGCCCGCGGTGCGCCGTCGCGGCGCGGCGCGGCGGGCTTGCTGAAGCGGCTGTCGGCCGCTGCTCCCGCCGGCTGCCCGTAGCTACGCTTCTCACCGCCTTTCCAGGCGGGTTTGGCGGTTGGCCGCGGGTTCGCCGATGCCGGCCGGCGAGTGGGCTCATGGCCGGCGACGACTTCGACCGGGATCATCTGCTTGGTAAAGCGTTCGATTTTCCGGACGTTGAAATGCTCGGCGTGATGGACCAGCGAGATGGCCAGACCACTGCGCCCGGCACGGCCGGTGCGGCCGATGCGGTGCACGTAGTCTTCTGCCGACTTCGGCAGATCGTAGTTGAAGACGTGCGTAATCGTCGGCACGTCGATGCCACGCGCCGCCACGTCGGTGGCGACCAGAATCTGTACCTGCCCACGGCGCATCGCGGCGAGGGTGCGGTTGCGGGCCCCCTGCTGCATGTCGCCGTGCAAGGCCGCGGCGTTGAATCCGGCGACGTTCAGGCGATCACTGACGGTATCGGCGTCACGCTTGGTGGCGGTAAATACCAGAGCCTGGCCGATCGAAACGTCGCGCAACAGGTGGTCGAGCAGGCGGTTCTTGTGCGCGAGGTCGTCGATGAAGTGCATCCGCTGCTCGATGTTGTCGTGCCGGGCCGAAACGGCGTCGACCTGCAGCCGCAGCGCGGCCCGCGTCATGCGCTGTGCCAGTTCGCCGACGGTTCCGTCGAGGGTGGCCGAGAACAACAGCGTCTGGCGCGAAGCCGGAGTTGCGGCGACGATCCTTTCGATATCTTCGATGAACCCCATGTCCAGCATGCGGTCCGCTTCGTCAAGGACCAGTATCTGCAGTTGCGAGAAGTCGATCTTGCCCGAGCTCATGTGGTCGATCAGGCGACCCGGCGTGGCCACCAGGATCTCGGGATTGCGGCCGAGGAGTTCCATCTGCTTCGGATAAGGCATGCCGCCGAGGATGGCGACCGCGCGCACGTGGTGGAGCTGGCGCCCGTACTTCTCGGTGGCGGCGGTGACCTGCAGGGCAAGCTCACGGGTGGGCGTCAGGACCAGCATCTTCGGTTGCGCAGCCTGGAAGCGCTGGCGCGCGTGTGCCGGCCGGCGGTCGCCCGTACGGGTGGTGGCGGCCGGCCGTTCCTGCGAGGCGAAGAGGTGCAGCGCCGGCAGCATGAAGGCCGCCGTCTTGCCGGAACCGGTTTGCGAGGAAACCATCAGGTCGCGGCCCGCGAGGGCGGCGGGTATGGCCTGTTGCTGGACCGGCGTCGGTTCGCTGTAGCCGGAGTCGGTGAGTGCCTTCAGGATGGCCGGGTGAAGGCCGATTTCTGCAAAAGTCATCTTTCTCTTTCGTATGGGTGTGCTGCGCGCTGCCGTAACGGCATGGCACGCTGCCAAGGGAAAAAAGCAACGCCAACCAACGAAAAAGCTGAGAGACAGACTCTGTTCGATCAACAGGAGTCAGCACCAATCAGCACAAAAGCTTTGTGCCAGGACGGCGCTGATTGAATCGACACCAGAAGGCAGGGGGGCTTGAGGGTTACGGCCAGGTTCGCGATGCTTGTTGCACGCTCCGCTGAGGCGGTGTCGCGCGGCGAGCATTATAGCACCCCCCTGGGCTTCGTCGAGTTTTCTTTTCCGGATGGTGAGAGTCGCAGCACGCGTGGTGAAAAGACCTCGGTCACCAGGACGGATTGCCCGGCGAAATCGAACTGCGAGCGGCGTGCCCAGAGCGCGCTCGTAGCCCCATCGGCAAGTTGCAGGGCCGCCAACGCCGGTATGAACAACGCCTGCCGGCGATCAAGGCGCTTGAATTTCATCGTGCCGCGCTCGAAACCGGGATGCGCGAAGAGCAAGGCGCCCAGCGAGCGGTTGCCGAGGCGAGCCAGCCAGAGGCTGAGCGGACCTCGCGGTCGATGGGGCAGCACGGTATGCGCGAAGACGACGATCTGGCCATCGCAGGACAAGGCCACTTCCCGTACCCAGGCCCGCGCCTGGCACGGCAACCCGAGCGCCAGTGCTTCATCGGCCGTTGGGCTGTCGAGGCCCTGGCGCAGCACCCGAACGGCAAAACGTCCTCGCGCCTGGATGCGTGCGGTCAGCGAGCCGCGATCGCGCAACCACGGAATCAAGGACACGTTGTCGGGCGCGCGCAACAAGCTGCTGCGCCAGGGCCGGTCGGCGGTGACGCTCACTTGCCGCAGCCGGCGTACTCCCGCCGCTTAATGTGGCGCAGGGGATTTTTCGAGGCCGCCAATTCGACTCCCTGGCTTGAGGCCTTTGCTCGCAAACCAGCCGAGATTCATTTCAAGAGCAAAGCGTGCCGCCTTCGCCGCACAGTGATTGTCCTCGGTCTGCGGCTGCATGTTCTCGATGTTCAGAATGCGCCCCTCTTCGTCGAGAAAGGCAACCGACAGAGGGAGCAAGGTATTGCGCATCCACATGCAATGGCGTTCGGGTTGCGTGAAGACGAAGAGCATCCCCTGGTTGGCCGGCATGCTGCGGCGATGCATCAAGCCCTGCATCCGGTTTGGGTCGTTGGCCGCCACCTCGGCCTCAATGCGGTAGAAGCCGGCCGTCAGTTCGATACGCGGCATTTGTGCTGCAACCGGCAGTGCGACCAGCAGCAGAGCAAGGGGGAAAGAGGAAAAAGCGGAAAAAGCGGACCTGGGCATGCAAGACTCCGGCGTAGACGGCTATCGGGGCTCGGAAAGGTGATCGGTATGGATGGCGAGAGAGCCGTGCGCATTATGTGTCGCACGTCCGCAGCAGGCACGGCCCTGCGATCACGGTTAAGGTTTCTTCCGTGGACCTCCCGGCGCGGCCTTCGCGGGAGCCTTCGGGTTTGTTGGCGCCTTGGCAGCAGGGGCCGCGGTCGCGCGTGATCCCTTGGTGGCGGTTGCTGGCTTGGCCGTCGTCGCTGGTTTGCCGGGATGGGCCAGCGGCTTTTTCGCTGCGCCGGCTACGGGCGGTTTGGGTGCCTTGGCCACCGCTTGCGGGGCGCTTCGTGCTGCCGGTTTCGGCGGGGCCGCGGCTTCCCCGAAGGTCACCGCCGCATCCGCATCCTCTGCTGCCTTCGGAACGGCCATGGTCAGCACCGCGAACAAGGACAAGGCCGCAGCCAGCAGCCAGCGCAACAGACGGTGGAGGAGCTTGCTCATGGTCAACTTTCTGGCCGGATCAATGACTGGTGCCTTCGGAACGCGATATTTTATTCCAGACGTTGTACTTGCCGACCGGTTTCTTCGCCGGGATGCGTTTCACTTCCTTCAGCGTCTGCGCGTCGATGACCACCAGCGCGCCGTCCTGTTCCCAAAGACTGGCCAGCGCGTAACGGCCGTCACGCGTGAACTCGACATGCGCCAGCGTCTGTCCGGGTTCGGCCGTGATCTGCGCGACCACTTCGAGTGTCTGCTTGTCGATGACCTGCAGAGCGTTCTGGTGTTCCTTGCTCATCATGGAATCGGTGAAGGCATAACGGCTGTTTTCGTGGCTGCGCAGAAAGAACCCGGGTCCAAGGGTCTTGATCTGCTTGATGGTCTGGTAGGTGCCAAGGTCGATCACGGTGACCACGCCCGCATTGAGATTGGGTGAAGCCATCACGGTCCGCTCGCTGCCCGAGCGGTCACGCCACTTCCAGGTGATTCCGGAGCCCAGGTGCGGCATCCCCGGCAGATCCAGGTCAGCAACCTTGCGGCGGACGTCCAGGAGGACCACCTGTCCCCGGGTTGCCGATCGCGAAGAGCCGAGAATCGTGTCGTAACTCTGGGTGAAGAAGAAGTCATCGAGACAGTCCTCGAGTTGCGTCCGGCGCGGGGAGAACATTGCCGGCTTGAAATGACCTTCCCTGTATTGATAGTCATGTACGAGCCCCTCGGCAATCGGTTCGGCTTCGGGGTCATAACTGATTTCCCAGACCTCCGGCACATCCTTCAGCGCGGCCACGAAACTCCTGCGTGGCGCGGCATCATAGACCGCCGAAACGCGCGAACTCTGGTTACCGGCGGCATTCATCGTCGGGATGATCTTCACCAGAGAGAGGTCGGCGGCATCGAGTACCACCAGATCATGCGGCAGGGTGTTGGCGACCATCACCCACTTGCCATCGCTCGATACCGCGGTGTTGCGCGTATTGAGGCCGGCGCGGATCTCGGCGACGACGACCAGGTTGTAGATGTCGAATTTGCTGATCCAGCCGTCGCGGGAGGCGAAGTAAACGAAGCGACCGTCCGGTGAGAATTTTGGTCCGCCATGCAGCGCATAGCGACTGGGAAAGCGATGCAGTCGCTCGAAGCTGTCGCCGTCGAGGACCGACACATGATGGTCGCCGGTTTCGACGACGATGAACAGGTTGAGCGGGTCGGCACCTTTCAGCGCGGGTCCCGGTTGTGCCGGTTGCTTCGCGGCGTCGGCATCGAAGATCCGCGAGCCGCGGATCTCGGTTTCCCCCCATACGGGGGGCGGCGTTACCGGGCGGTAGATCCATTCCACCAGTTGCTGCGCTTCGTCGGTGCCGAGTTTATCGCCGAAGGCCGGCATCTGCGTCGCGACACGCCCGGCACGGATCACTTTCAGCGCTTCGGACTGCCGCAGGCGTTCGAGACTCTCGGGCAGCAGCGCCGGGCCGATGCCTCCAAGCCGGGCTTCACCGTGGCAGGCGGCGCAGTGTTCCCGGTAAAGCGCCGGCGCGTCGTCTGCGCTGGCCAGGGATGACCCGGCGGCAAGACCGGCCGCCAGGCCGACGACAGCAAGGCCAGAGCGCCAGTTCATCAGACCCTCCGCAGTTTGATGTGCGGTGTCACCCGCAGGCGCTCGCGACCGGGGGCGACGCCGATTTCCTCGTCGTCGAGGTAGCAGCCGGGGTCTTCTGCCCAGGCGTCGCCGGTCAGTTGCTGGGCACGCACGCGGGTATTGCCGTTACAGATTCCGAAGTACCGGCATTCCCCACAGCGTCCTGAAACGCGGCGTGGAAACTGCTTCAGGCCGGCCAGTAGCGGGTCGGATAGATCCATCCAGATTTCCGAAAATGGACGCTGACGCACGTTGCCGAGACTGTAGTGCCACCACATGGTATCGGGGTGGACGTTGCCGAGATTGTCGATATTGGCCACGTTGACTCCCGATGAATTGCCACCCCACTGAAGCAGGCGAGCGTGGATGTTGGATGCCTGGGCGGGGAATCGCTTCTGTACCCAGTGCAGAAAGTAGACGCCGTCGGCATCGTTGTTGCCGCTGGTGAACTCCTTGCGCAGACCGCGCTGCTGGTAGTGCAAGCAGCTATCGAAGAGCAGATCCATCGCCCAGCGCGTCAGTCGGTGCTGTGCGTCATCCTTGCGGTTGTTGTTGCCGCGCCCGGCATAGTTGAGGTGCGAGAAATAGAAGCGGTCGATCCCTTCGTCCTCGACCAGTTCGAGCAGGCGTGGCAGGTCGTGGGCATTTTCCTGCGTCATCGTGAAGCGAACCCCGATTTTCAGTCCGAGGTCGCGGCAGAGGCGGATGCCGCGCAGCGAGGCGTCGAACGCCCCCGGCATCTGGCGAAATCTGTCGTGGGTTGCACCGATGCCATCGAGTGAAACGCCGACGTAGTCGAAATCGCATGCGGCGATGCGGTCGATTGTGGCGGCGTCGATCAGCGTGCCGTTCGATGACAGGCCGACGTAAAAGCCCATCGCCTTGGCGTGACTGGCGACGCTGAAGATGTCGCGCCGTAGCAGAGGTTCACCGCCGGAGAGGATCAGGACCGGGACGCGAAAGGCTTTGAGATCGTCCATCACGGCAAGGATTTCGTCGGTGGTCAGTTCACCGGGGAAGTCCTTGTCGGTGGAAATTGAGTAGCAATGCTTGCAGGTCAGATTGCAGCGGCGGATCAGGTTCCAGATCACCACCGGCGCTGGCGGGTTTACTTTCGGGCCGGGTGGTCTGGGGGTCGTGAGTTCCTGCATGTACTGCGAGATCCGAAACATCGTGCCATCCCCGAAAGAAAGCAGCCCATTAGAAGCCAGGCCAGGGAGGATGGCCTTGACGTGGATCAAGGACGCGCGTGCGCGGTGAGCAGGACCGTCCGGTGCTCGCCGGTGAAGCCGGGGCTTCTCCGCAGGTCTGTCGCGCGCTATTCTTGCACGTGTCTGGTTTGCGGGGAACGCTCATGAGGTTATTGCTGCTTGGTCTGGTCATCTTCTTCGGTACCCATTCGACGCGAATCTTCGCCGAGAACTGGCGTACCTGGCAGGTCGAGAGACTCGGTGAGCAACGCTGGAAGGCGGTCTTTTCGCTGGCTTCGTTGCTCGGTTTCGCGCTGCTCGTCTGGGGCTATGGAGAGAGCCGATCCGATCCGGTGGTGTTGTGGCTGCCGCCCGTATGGACACGCCATCTGGCTGCGCTGCTGACGCTTCCGGCTTTCGTGCTGGTGGCCGCGGCGTATGTGCCCGGCAACCGCATCAGGCGAATGGTCGGGCATCCGATGGTCGCCGGCACGGCCGTCTGGGCTGGCGCGCACCTGTTGACGAACGGCAATCTGGCGGACGTGCTGCTGTTTGGTGCCTTTCTATGCTGGTCGGTCGCCGATTTTGCCGCCGCGCGTCGGCGCGACCGCGGCCGCAGTCCGAGTCCACCTGTCGAGGCGCGGTTGTCAGGCGACGTCTGGGTCCTGGTTGTCGGTCTCACCGCGTGGAATGCCTTCGCCTGGTTTGCGCATGCCTGGCTGACTGGCGTCGCTCCCTTCGCCTGATTCCTGTTCCGCTGCCGGCAGCAAGGGCTTGCGCTGCCCACAGCACAATGGGAAACTGCTCCCACCCTCAATAAACCACTGGAGAAACACATGAATGCACAGGACGTGACGCGCTGGCAGGACATGGCTTTGCAATACGGCTCGGAATTGGGCGTCAAGGTACTTGCGGCAATTGCCTTCTGGGTCATCGGTCGCTGGCTGATTCATCAGGTTGGCCGCATCGTCCAGGGCACGCTGGAGCGTCAGAAGGTCGATGCCACGTTGATGCGTTACCTGGGCACGGTCATCAATGTCACCCTGAACATCCTGCTGGTGATCGGCATCCTGGGCTATTTCGGAATCCAGACCACCACCTTTGCCGCACTCTTTGCCGCCGCCGGTGTGGCCATCGGCATGGCCTGGTCCGGGTTGCTGGCCAACTTTGCCGGCGGGGTGTTCCTGATCATCCTGCGGCCGATGAAGGTTGGCGATTTCGTCTCGGTTGCCGGCATTACGGGCACCGTCAAGGAGGTGGGTCTGTTTACCACGGCGATCAACACGCCCGACAACGTGCTTACCCTGGTCGGCAACAACAAGATCTTCTCGGACACCATCCAGAACTTCTCGATCAATGCCTACCGGCGCGTCGAACTGAAGGCCCAGTTGTCCGGCGCAGCCGACCACGCGGCGGCAATGGCACTGCTCAAGGAGAAAATCGGGCTCGTTCCGAACGTGCTGGCGACCCCGCCGGTGGAGGTCGAGATTCTCGAATTCAATCTTGTCGGGCCGGTGCTTGCCGTACGTCCCTACTGCCACAACGATCACTACTGGCAGGTTTATTTCGACACCAACCGGACCATTCGTGAAGCACTCGGAGCGGCGGGCTTCCCGGCACCGATGCCGGCGCAGGTGGTGTTTGTCAACCAGCAGTAACGTCAGGGTTCTGCGCCGCGAGAGTCCGGGACAGCGAGTAACCAGGCTGAAACGCAGGGGATTCTCGTGGCAGGGGGCCCGGACGATGCCTCGTCAGGTTTCAGCACCTTCTCCAATATCCCGGGCGGAACGCTGTTCGCCAGCCAGAGCGCAACTGAGAGGGTATCGCAGGCGTAGCGGTCCCGTATCGATGGCAGTCGAGATCTGGCTGCCTGCCGGCGTGGCGAAGTGATGGTTGCCAGGTTCCTTTCTGGTAACCGGCTGACGCTGCTGAACAGTGGCGCGGAGTATTTTCCGGCGCTGATCACGGCGATCAACGAGGCGAGGCGACACGTCCATCTTGAGAGTTACATCTTCGAGGACGATGCCACGGGCCGTGCCGTCGCCGCAGCGATGGCCAATGCCGCGCGCCGCGGCGTCACGGTTCGCGTCCTGGTCGACGGTTTCGGTGCCCGCGAGTTTGCCGATCGGTTGCAACCTGGACTGGTGGCGGCCGGAGTTCAGGCCATGATCTACCGACCCGAGATCGCCCGTTTTCATTTGCGTCGCCATCGTCTCCGGCGTTTGCACCGCAAGCTGGTGGTGATCGATGGCGAAATTGCTTTCGTCGGTGGCATTAATGTCATTGACGATCTGAACTCCCCGCATCACCTGCCGCCGCGCTACGACTACGCGGTGCGCGTCGAAGGGCCGTTGCTGGCGCCGATCCAGTTGGCGTTGCACCGCTTGTGGGAGTTGGTCCTGTGGGCAAAACTCAATCGCCGCTACCGCCTGAGCAGAACCTCGTACAAGGAACCTGAGCCGCGCGGGCACCAAACGGCGGCTTTCCTGGTGCGCGACAATATCCGTCACCGGCGCGACATCGAGGAGGCGTACCTGCAGGCCATTGCCGCCGCTGAGGACGACATCATTCTGGCCAACGCCTACTTCCTGCCGGGCCGGCGCTTCCGGCGCGCCCTGCAGGATGCCGTGAAACGTGGTGTGCAGGTGGTCATCGTGTTGCAGGGGCGTGTGGAATACCGTTTGCTGCATTACGCCACACAGGCACTCTACGGCAAACTGCTGGGTTCCGGGATCCGCATTTTCGAGTATCAGCGCAGCTTCCTGCACGCCAAAGTCGCGGTCATCGATCGCCACTGGGCGACTGTCGGCTCGTCGAACATCGATCCCTTCAGCCTGCTGCTGGCCAGGGAAGCCAATGTGGTCGTGCGCGACGAGAAGTTCGCCAGCGAACTGCGGCACAGTCTTCGCCAGGCGATGCGCAATGGCGCCCACGAGTTGCCGGTCGATAGCTGGAAGCGGCTGCCCTGGCATTCCCGCCTGCTGCGCTGGGGTAGCTACAATCTGGTCCGCACGCTCGTGGGCATTACCGGTTACGGCGGCAAGCGTTGAGGCTACGCCAGCAATGATTTCTGCATGGGCGCGTCGAAGCCAGGACTACGGCCAGGCAGGTGGTAAGCGCGAGGCCATGGAAAAGCATTATCGTCGACCAGGAAAGACACCGCGCAGTGGTGGAACGCGTTCGATGGACCAGTTGGCAATCGCCCAGTCCCAGAACTCGGGGAGCGGTGCGCCAACCATCTCGCCTGGCACCGGGTGGCCCAGAAAGTGTACTGCTGCCGAGAGTAGCGCACTGCCACCCGAGGGGAGCACGGCCGCTGCGTGCGTCTGCTTGGAGAGTTTTTCGCCAGTGGCATTGTTGACCACCGGCAGGTGGGCGTAAGCCGGTGTCGGCAGTCCCAGTCGTTGCAGCAACCACACCTGGCGTGGCGTCGAGTCGAGCAGGTCGGCGCCACGGACGATGACGTTGATGCCCTGCGCTGCGTCGTCGACGACCACCGCCAACTGGTACGCGAACTGACCATCCGCGCGCATCAGGACGAAATCCCCTACAGCACGTTCAAGGTTCTGCTGCACAGTTCCCTGCACGCGATCGGCAACGGCGATGACCTCATCCGGAACGCGCATCCGCCAGGCGCGTGTCGCTCGCCCGGTGGCCTGACCGTCGCGGCAGATGCCGGGGTACACCAGCCCGCCGTCCACTGACGGCGAGGGTGAGCACATGGCGATCTCGCGTCGGGAGCAGGTGCAGGGATAAGTCTCGCCGCTGAGTTGCAGTCGGTTCAATGCCGCATGATAGTGGCCCAGCCGCCGGCTCTGGAACAGGACCTGGCCATCCCATTCAAAGCCAAAGGCTTCGAGGGTCCGCAGGATCGCGTCGGCGGCGCCCGGCAGTGTCCGTGGCTGGTCGACGTCCTCGATGCGCAAGAGCCATTCGCCGGCATTGGCTCGGGCATCAAGGTAACTGCCGACTGCCGTCACCAGCGAACCGAAGTGGAGTGGGCCGGTCGGTGAGGGCGCAAAGCGACCGCGGTAGATCCCGCCAACGCTTCCGTCAAGCAGCGGTGCAAGGCTCATGGTCACTCCAGTCGAGGGGGCTGGCGGGTACTTTGGCGGCAACCTGATTGATTTGCGCGGCGAGCCGCCTTTGTATTTCCAGCCGCGCCGAGTAGAATCCGCCGGTCACTATCAGGACTGCCGCCATGACTGATCGTTCGATCACCCCCGCCAATGCTGCCGCCATTCTCGCCGAGGCACTCCCGTACATCAAACGGTTTCACGGCAAGACCATCGTCGTCAAGTATGGCGGCAATGCCATGACCGACGAGAATCTCAAGCAGTGCTTCGCGCGTGACGTCGTGCTCCTGAAACTGGTCGGGATGAACGTGGTGGTGGTCCACGGCGGTGGGCCGCAAATCGAACATCTGCTCAAACGGGTCGGCAAGAAAGGGCGGTTCGTGCAGGGAATGCGCGTTACCGATGCGGAAACGATGGAAATCGTCGAGATGGTGCTGGGTGGTCAGGTGAACAAGGATGTGGTCAACCTGATCAACCAGGCCGGTGGCAAGGCGGTCGGCCTGACCGGGAAGGACGGCAGCTTTATTCGCGCCAAGAAACTGCTGTTGGCCAACCAGGATGACAGCGATGACCTGATCGACGTTGGCCAGGTGGGTGACATCATGCAGATCGACCCGTCATTGATCGGGCATCTGGAGGCTGGCGGCTTTATCCCGGTGGTGGCGCCGATCGGTGTCGGCAAGGGCGGTGAAACCTACAATATCAACGCCGACGTGGTGGCCGGCAAGATTGCCGAAATTCTCAAGGCCGAGAAGCTGGTCCTGCTGACCAATACGCCCGGCGTCCTCGACGAAGCGGGTTCACTGATCACCGGGATGACGCCAAAACAGATCGATGACATGGTCGCCAACGGGACATTGTCCGGCGGCATGCTGCCAAAGATCAGTTCGGCGCTCGATGCCGCGCGCAACGGCGTCAAAAGTGTGCATATCATCGATGGCCGTGTCGAACACGCGCTATTGCTGGAAATCCTGACTGACCACGGGGTTGGCACGATGATCAAGTCGCACTGATCGCCAGGCGGTGCTGAAAGCCGCGTCACCGGTCTGGCTTTTTGACCTCGACAATACGCTGCACGACGCCGGCCCGCATATCTTTCCGCACATCAATCGCTTGATGGTCGAGTACATTCGCGACCATCTCGGTATTGAGGAAGAGGAAGCGACGCGTATCCGGCAAGTCTACTGGCAGCGCTACGGTGCGACCCTGCTGGGGATGATGCGTCATCATGGCACCGATGCCCGGCACTTCCTGTGGCACACTCACCAGTTCCCCGATCTCAAGCACATGCTGGTCATCGAGCGTGGGCTCAGAGCCCTGCTGCGTCGCCTGCCGGGGCGCAAGCTGGTCTTCTCGAACGCGCCCCTGTGTTATAGTCAAAAGGTTCTCGAACTGGCCGGCATCAGTGCCTGTTTCGACGCGGTCTATTCGATCGAGCGCATCCGCTTCCAACCCAAGCCGGCAGTTGGCGGCTTTCGCTTCCTGCTGCGTAGCGAAAGTCTGTCGGCGCATCGCTGCATCATGGTTGAAGACGTGTTGTCCAACCTGTGGACCGCCAAGCAGTTGGGGATGAAGACGGTGTGGGTGAGCACCGCCACGCGTCAACCTGCCTGGGTCGATGTGCGGGTGGCGTCGATTCTTGACCTGCCGCGCCGGATGCAGCGCTTGTGGACTCCACAAGCCAGCTCTCGGAGCGTCTAGGCCTGTCACGATCGCGCATTTTCGACCGCTTATCAGCAGACCTCCGTCTGGTGAGCAAGCACCTGGGTGGGCCCAGCAGCGGCGTCAGGTTGGCATCGCCGGAAGGAGTACTAGTTCGTCGCGATGAGGGAGTCAGGTTCACTGGAACAGCAACTGCTCGAATACAAGGCGATCCTCGACCATTCGGGGATTGCCGTGGTATGCATGCGCAGTCGCCGGGTCTACCGATGCAATCCGCGTGCCGAGGAGCTTTTCGGCTGGGCGGCCGGATCGCTGGTGGGCCAACCGGATCTGGTCTTCTATCGCAATAGCGAGGCTCGTGAAGAACTGCGCCGCAGGGTTCGTTCGCAGTTGAGCATTGGGCAGACCGTTGACTTCGAGACCCGGCTGGCGAGGCGTGACGGCACGATGTTCGTCGCGCACCTGATCGCACGCGCAATCGACCCCGCTGCGCCGCGCTTGGGAACGGTATGGATCGTTCGCGATGTCTCCGCAGAAGTCTGTGCGCGTGAAACCAGCGCGCGCCTGTTGCGCGAACAGCAACTCATCTTCGAGAACGCCGACACCGGTATCGTGATCGTGCGCGATCGCATCATCCTGCGTTGCAACCGCCGCTTTGCAGAGATCCTGGATTACGCGCCTGAAGAGTTGCTGGGCCAATCGACCCGCATTTATTATCCGAGTGAGGAGGCCTGGCTGGAAACCGGCCGCCAGGCTTACGCGGCGATCGTCGAAACCGGCATCTACCGCGGCGACACGCTGTTCCATCGGCGCGACGGTACGCCTTTCTGTTGTTACATCACCGGCAGCATGATCAATCCGCCAGACCCGACCCAGGGCTACGTCTGGCTGTACGAAGATGTGTCCGAGAAACGTGCGGCGACCACGGCGATGGACGCGCTGCTGCGCGAACAGACGCTGATCTTCGAACGTGCTCCGGTCGGCATTGCGTTCGTGCGTGATCGCGTCATCCAACGCTGCAATCCGAGCTTCGAAAGAATTTTTGGTTACGCGCCCGGCCAACTGATTGGCCAGTCGACCCGTATATGCTTTGCCAGTCACGAAGCCTGGTGGGCAAAGGGCGAGTACGCCCGTATGATGATCGACGAAGTCGGGAAATTCGTTGGTGAGGTTGAGTATCGCAGGGGCGATGGCAACCCCCTGTGGTGTCAGGTTACCGGCAGCTTGCTCAACCCGGCGAAGCCTGAGGAAGGGCACGTCTGGCTATTCGAGGATGTGACCGAAAAGCGTCAGGCGAGCCGTGCGATGGATGCGCTGCTGCGCGAACAAACACTGATCTTCGAGCGCGCCCCGATCGGCATCGCTTTCCTTCGTGATCGCATCATCAAGCGCTGCAACCCCGGTTTCGAGCGCATTTTCGGATACTTGCCCGGGCAATTGCTGGGGCAATCCACGCGCGTCTGTTTCGCCAGCGAAGCCGAGTGGCTTGCGGCGGGAGAACAGGCGTACGCCGGGATTGACCAGTCGGGAAGGTTCATCGGCGAGATTGAGTACCGCAAAGCGGACGGTACACCGATCTGGTGCCAGGTCACCGGTAGCCTGCTCAACCCGGACAACCGCGACGAAGGACATGTCTGGCTGTACGAAGACGTCAGCGCGCGTCGAGCTGCTGAGGAGGCGCTCGTCGAGAGCCTCTGGGAGCAGCAATTGATCTTCGACAACGCGATGATAGGGATTTCCTATCAGCGCGAACGGACGATCCTGCGCTGCAATCGACGCTGTGAGGAAATTTTTGGCTATCCACCGGGAGGGCTACGAGGCCAGTCGACTCGTGTTCTCTTCGGCAGTCAGGAGGAGTGGGAGGAGTGGGAGGAGGCCGGACGCGAAGTCTATCGAAATGGCCCGGCGACCGAGACTTTTGACGGGGAATTCCTCTATCGCCGGCGCGACGGCACTTCGATCTGGGTGCATGTGATCGGCCGCACCATTGGCGATGATCCGGAAGACCGGACCTGGATCTGGACCTATGAGGACGTAACCGCCCGCCGGGCTGCCGAACAGGCCTTGCAGCAAACGCAGTTGGAACTTGAGGGCCGTGTTGCCGAACGTACGCTGGCATTGTCGCAGCAGCTTCATTTCATGCGTCAACTCGTGGAGGCCATTCCTGGCCCGGTCTTCTACAAGGATCGGGAGGGGCGTTACATGGGATGCAATCAGGCCTTTCTTGCGCTTCTGGGCAAGCCACGCAGCGCGGTGATCGGTGCTACGGTCCATGATCTGGCGCCCCGCGATCTGGCCGATCGCTACCAGGCCGCAGATGAAGAGCTTTTCAAGCGGCGTGGTTCGCAGGTGTATGAGACCAAGGTCCGGCACGCTGACGGCAGTTATCGTGACGTGGTGTTTCACAAAGCGACTTATGGCAAGCAGGGAGAACCCGGTGGTGGCCTGGTCGGAGTGATGCTCGATATCACCGATCGCAAGCGCATGGAGGTGCGCCTGCAGCAGGCGGCGACCGTCTTCGACAGCAGTGCCGAGGGCATCACCATTACCGCGCCAGACGGCAGCATCATTGCGGTCAACCGCGCGTTTACGGAGATTACCGGCTACAGCGAGGATGAAGTCATCGGGCGCAACCCGCGAATGCTGCAGTCCGGTCGTCAAAAACGAAGCTACTACCGCGAGATGTGGCAGACGCTTGGCCGCTATGGGCGCTGGCAGGGCGAACTCTGGAACCGGCGAAAGGACGGTCAGCCCTTTCTGGAGTCCTTGACGATCAGCGCCGTCAAGGACCAGGATGGGCACCTCACGCATTATGTCGGGGTGTTTTCCGACATTACGGAGTTGCGCAAAGCCCACGATCAACTGAATCATCAGGCACATCACGATCCGCTGACCGGTCTGCCCAACCGGCTGCTGCTTGGCGACCGTCTGCACAAGGCACTGCAGCGTGCGCACCGCGACGAAAGCGGACTCGCCGTACTGTTCATCGACCTGGACCGATTCAAGAACATCAACGATACCCTCGGACATCAGGTCGGTGATCGGGTCCTCTGCGAAGTGGCCTGGCGGCTCAGCAGGCTGATGCGCGAATCCGATACCGTCGGCCGCCTGGGTGGCGACGAATTCCTGATTGTCATTGAGGGGGTCGTCGGGCCAACCGCGGTGTCGCACATCGCCGAGAAGATTCTGAATATCCTGCAGGACTCTCCGGTGACGGTCGAGCAGGAGTTCTTTGTCGGCGCCAGTATTGGCATCAGTGTCTTTCCACAGGATGGGGACGATGCGGAAACCCTGATGAAGCACGCCGATGTGGCCATGTATCGAGCCAAGGAACGCGGCCGGAACGCCTACGAGTTCTTCACCAAGGACCTGACCCAGTCCTCGCTGGCGCGTTTGCAAATGGAAACCGACCTGCGGCGGGCCATCGAGCGCGACGAGTTGCGGGTGTACCTGCAGCCACAGTTTTCGCTGACCACGGGTCGAGTGGTCGGCGCGGAGGCTTTGGTCCGCTGGTTTCGTTTCGAACGGGGACTGGTGATGCCTGGCGAGTTCATCAAACTTGCCGAGGAATCAGGCCTGATCGTGCCGATCGGCGAGTGGGTCCAGCATGCTGCCTGCTGCCAGTGGGCGGATTGGGTGGCCGCCGGGTTCGATCCGGGTGTGCTGTCGGTCAACGTATCCGGTGTTGAATTCGCGCGCGGACGAATTCAGGAAACCGCGCGCAAGGCGCTGGAGGCGTCACGTCTGCCGGCGCAGTTCCTGGAGTTGGAGATTACCGAGAGCGCCATCATGAGTCAGGCCGAAAGCAGTGTCCAGGTTCTGGACAATCTGCGGGCAATGGGGCTGGGTTTGGTGATCGACGATTTCGGCACCGGCTATTCTTCGCTGGCTTACCTGAAACGGCTGCCGCTCAACAAGCTCAAAGTGGATCAGAGTTTTGTGCGCGGACTGCCCGGCGATACCGAAGACTGCGCCATCGTGCGCGCGGTAATTGCCTTGGCGCACAGCCTGCAACTGACGGTCATTGCCGAAGGTGTTGAGGTCGATACCCAGCGTGAGTTCCTTAAACGTGAGGGTTGCGACGAAATGCAGGGCTACCTGCGGGGACGGCCGATGCCCTTCGCCGAGTACCAACAGCGCTTCCTCGATGGCTGCAGCTCGCGTGCCTGACGCCGGGTCGAGGTTGGCCTTCGTAGACGCGTTGAAGGCGCTGGCCTTCCAGTTGATCGTTCTGCATCACCTGGCTTTCTATGGGCCGATGTCCGACCATGCCTACCCTCTGGCGCCCGTCCTGATGACATGGCTGAGCCAGGATGCGCGCATGGCAGTGCAGGCTTTTCTGGTGATCGCAGGTTTTCTGGCCGCGCGTAGCATTGCCCCCAATGGGGTGTTGCTGTCGAGCGAGCCGCTCGTGCTGTTGCAGCATAGGTATCTGAAACTGGTCACACCCTTCCTTGCCGCCGTGGTAATCGGCATCGTCTGTGCGGCCATTGCGCGCGAATTGATGGTGCATGACTCAATACCCGGTCCGCCAACCTTGCCGCAGATTCTGGCGCACGCGCTGCTGTTGCAGGGGATCCTGGGTTACGACGGGCTGTCGGCGGGCGTCTGGTACGTGGCCATCGATTTCCAATTGTTTACACTGCTGGTGGCGATCCTCTGGCTGGCGCGTGGTGTTGCACAAAGCGGTGCTGCAACTGCTGCCATTGGGGCCTCGCTGGTGGCCAGTCTGGCGCTGGCGTCGCTGTACTATTTCAATCGCGATGCCGGTTGGGATAACTGGGGGGTGTACTTCTTCGGGTCCTACGGTCTGGGAGTTGCCGGCTGCTGGGCAACCAACGGGCGACGACCGCTGGTCTGGCTACTGCCACTGGTCGCGGTGGTGATTGCCGCGCTGCTGCTGGACTATCGGCCGCGTATTGCCGTGGCGTTGCTGGTGGCGCTGGCGCTCAGTCTGGCCCGTATGTCGGGTTTTCTGGGGAACTGGCCGCGGTCGAGCGTGCTCGCCTACCTTGGCCGGATTTCCTACTCGGTTTTTCTGATTCACTTCCCTGTTTGCCTGCTGATCAGCGGAACATTTTCGCGTTTCGCGGGCAGCGACCCGTGGATCAATCTGACCGGGATGCTCGTTGCCTGGGTTGCAAGCATTACTGGCGGTGCGCTGTTCCACCAGCTCGTCGAAAGTCCGGCGCAAAGATTTTTTCGCGGGGAGCGCTCGGCTTCCGGCGTCAGGCAGATGCCTTGAGCCACTTTGCCGCGGCCAGTGCAAAGTAGCTTAGAACGCCGTCCGCCCCCGCTCGCTTGAACGCCAGAAGGCTCTCCAGAACGCAGGCCTGTTCGTTGAGCCAGCCGTTCCCTGCCGCAGCCTTGAGCATGGCGTATTCGCCGCTGACCTGGTAGGCGTAGGTGGGCACCTTGAACTCTTCCTTTACGCGTCGGATGATGTCGAGATAGGGCATTCCCGGTTTGACCATCACCATGTCGGCGCCTTCGGCGAGGTCCAGGGCTACCTCACGCAGGGCTTCGTCGCTGTTCGCCGGGTCCATCTGATAGCTGTGCTTGTTGCCCTTGCCGAGGTTGCCGGCGGATCCGACCGCGTCGCGGAAAGGGCCGTAGAAGCTCGATGCGTACTTCGCCGAGTAGGCCAGGATGCGGGTGTGAATCTGCCCGGCAGCGTCAAGTTCGCGGCGAATGCGGCCGATCCGGCCGTCCATCATGTCCGAAGGCGCGACGATGTCGGCTCCCGCCTGCGCATGCACCAGCGCCTGTCGTGCCAGGACTTCGAGCGTTTCATCGTTCAACACGTAGCCGCGCGGATCTGCCGGGTCGATCAGGCCGTCTTGTCCATGGCTGGTATAGGGGTCGAGGGCGATGTCGGTCATTACGCCCAGGTCGGGAAATGCCCGCTTCAGCGCGGTGATCACACGCGGTACCAAACCCTCGGGATTGAACGCTTCTTCAGCCCCCGGCGTCTTGCCCTCAGCTTCAATGACCGGGAACAAGGCCAGGGCGGGAATGCCGAGGGTGCAGGCCTGTTCGGCGGTTTTCAGCAGTTGATCGAGGCTTTGCCGCGCAATTCCAGGCATCGAGGTTATCGGCTCGACACGTTTGCTGCCATCGAGAACAAACACTGGGTAGATCAGCGCATCGGCAGTGAGTTGCGATTCGCGCATCAGGCGACGCGAAAAGTCATCGCGGCGCATCCGCCGCATGCGCGTTGAAGGAAAGGTCGCTTGGTGGTCCATGGCAATCGTTGTGGTCCGATAGATACAACTGATGGAAAAGCATTATGGCAGGGGAACTATCCGCCCTAAGAACTGTTCTGATTGACCAGATGGCCATGCCATCTCCCGCTTCACCTCCCTGAGCGGGTGCCTTATTCCTGTAAGGCATGTCCTGCCCCCGGCCCGCCGGGGGCTTTTTTAATGACGCCCGCCGGCACGCTCGGCGCTGCGGGCACCCCAACCGAGGGCACTGCGTTTTTTCACGCGGGCCGTCTTCTCGGTGGACAGGCCGGTTGGCGGTGGTGCCTTCGGGGTGATGGCGAGACCCAGCCAGGCGCCGAGGATCGTCTCGGCCTCCATGACTCCCGACTTCTTCAAGCTGGAGAAGAGTTGCAGGGTGCAGTTGCTGCCAATGGCGGTGAGTGCCGTCTGTACTTCGCGAAATGCGAGGGCCTGCTCCTGGCGAGTCAATTTGTCGGCCTTCGAAAGCAGGACATGAATCGGCTTGCCGGTCGGTGCGAACCAGCCCAACATCTGCAGGTCCAGTTCGGTGAGCGGGTGGCGACTGTCCATGATCAGCACCAGTCCGCACAGCGCTTCACGGTGGCGGAGATAAGGTGCGAGCAGGCCTTCCCATTGCGATCGGATGGCTTCCGGGGCTTTGGCAAATCCGTATCCTGGCAGGTCGACGAAGTACTTTCCAGGGTCGAGGCGGAAGTAGTTCAGGTGCTGAGTTCGCCCCGGCGTCTTGGAGACGAAAGCCAGGCGCGAGTGATTGGCCAGGGTGTTGATCGCCGAAGACTTGCCGGAATTGGAGCGTCCGGCAAAAGCTATCTCACACTGCGAATCGGTGGGGAGATCACGCAAATCGGCAACGGTGGTGTGAAAGATGGCCTGCTGGAAAAGGGGCATGGAGGAACCCGAGAGTAGATGGAGAGGAGAGGCACGCGCCCGGACGGCAAACTGTTATAGAATATCAGCTTTGTTGCATCGCTTCTCCGGCCTGAGATTAGTCATTGTTGTCAATGGGAGTTTGGACATGATTCGTACAACGGCACTTGCGGTTCTCCTGGCCGTCAGTTTCCCCACCGTCGCAACGGAACAAGCAAAAGACAAGCCTGACTTGGCGAAAGCCAAGGAAATCGCTGGCGGAGTTTGCGTTGCCTGCCACGGTGCCGATGGTAACAGCCCGGCGGCGGCCAATCCCATTCTTGCCGGACAGATTCCCCAGTATATCTACAAGCAGTTGAGTAACTTCAAGTCCGTCGACGGCAAGCCGGCGGTCCGCAATAATGCCATCATGGGCGGCATGGTTGCCGCGTTGTCGGACGAGGACATGCGCAGCCTGTCGGTGTACTTCTCGCAGCAGAAGATGCAGCCTTCAGTGGCCAAGGACGAGAAGCTGCTTGCGGAAGGCAAGACGCTTTGGCGCAAGGGGGATTTCGAGAAGGGCGTTCCGGCGTGTGCCGGGTGCCACGGCCCAGCCGGCGCCGGTTTGCCAGCACAGTATCCGAGGCTGGCCGGACAGTACGCCGAGTACACGTCCACTCAGTTGAAGAATTTCCGGAGTCATGAGCGGGCCAACGATGCAGAGAAGGTGATGCGTGTGATTGCTGGCAAGCTCTCTGATCAGCAGATCAGCGCTGTTGCCGAGTACGCTGCCGGTTTGCGCTAGGCGCCGGTGGTTCCCGTTCACACGGCTGAAAGGCCGGGGCTGCGGCGAGTCGAACATCCTGACCCCTTGGCAAGGACCGCTTGACGCTCTAGTATGGTATGACTTCCTGACCAGAAAGGACGCTTCATGAAGACCCTCAGGCAAATCCTCGCCGCCAAGAGTGTACCCTTGGTGGCCGTTGCTCCCGACGATGCGGTCTTTTACGCGCTGCAGTGCATGGCCGATCATAACGTTGGTGCGGTTCTTGTGGTCGATCAGGAGCATCTCGTTGGTATCTTTTCCGAGCGAGATTATGCCCGCAAGGTGATCCTGCATGGCAAGGCTTCAAAGGACACCCGGGTGAGTGAGATCATGACCGACAAGGTGCTTTACGTTACGCCCGACCGGACGGTCGACGAATGCATGGCCATCATGACGGAAAAGCACTTCCGGCACCTGCCGGTTCTTGACGACGAGCAGAAGGTTCTGGGGGTTGTTTCCATTGGCGATGTGGTCAAGGAAACGATCTGTGAGCAGCAGTTCATTATCCAGCAAATGGAAAAGTACATCACGGGCTGAAGCTGCCGGCGTACATGCGTGCGCGTCGCTCCAGTTGCGCAGGCTGGTAGCCGGCGAAGAACTGGGTTGAGTCCGGTGATGCCAGATTGCTCAGTCGGGCATCCTGGGTGAGCATGGCAGCTCAGCACGGTTTCCTGGTTGCTCGCAGATGGAGAGAGGTTGTCGTTGCAGCCGCCAATCAGTCAAACAATGACTGACGTCGCAACGGCATAAGTAGCGGTTGCGTGCTGTTTCCTAAAATTCACACCAACAGAGGAAATCCCATGAGCGTCTTGCACGTTTCCATCCGTACCCTCACCTTTTGTACAACCCTGGCAGCCGCAGTTGCCGCCGCTGAATCAAATCCACCAGCGCGCGTCGAAGGGGGCCTGCTGGTTGGCAACAACGGCATGACTCTCTACGTTTTCGACAAGGATGGCGCTGGCAAGAGTGTCTGCAACGGTCCGTGCGCCACCAACTGGCCGCCGTTGATGGTCACGGGAAGCGATCAGGCCACTGGCAACTGGAGCATCCTCAACCGCGACGACGGCGGCAAGCAGTGGGCTTACAAGGGCAAGCCGCTCTATTTCTGGTCGAAGGATCAGAAGCCAGGCGACAAGACCGGTGATGGGTTCAATGGCGTCTGGCACATCGCCCAGTAGACGACCGCTGCACTGACGCCAGCGAAAACAGGGAAGCCTCCTTCCGATACGCATACGAGGACGAGTGCAGATGTGCCGCAACAGCACTAGGGTAGTTCGTCCAGGCCGACCGTGGCCAGATGCTCGGTTCCGCCCCAGGTGTCCAGAGCCCAGCGTTCGCCGCACCGGCTGACCCAACTGATCCCTGCGTTCGGAATCAGGAAGTCGCGAGGGCGGCTCAAGGAAGTACCCCGGACCAGGCGGTTCACAATATCAAGGACACCGCCGTGGGTGACGACGAGCACGGTTGCTCCCTGGTGGTCGGTGGCCACGCGCTGCAGGCCGGCGTGGACGCGGTCGTACAATTGCCGCAAGCTCTCGCCGCCCTGAGGAATCACGAAATCCGGGTCTCGCCTTTCGAACGCCTGATACTCGGCCGGGTATCGGGCGCGGGATTCGTCGTAAGTCAGGCCCTCAAACAGCCCATAGCGCCGTTCCCGGAACTCTGGCCGCAGGGTCGGGAGCAGGTTCAGGCTGACGGCGATGCGCTCGGCGGTCTGCCGAGCGCGCAGCAGGTCGCTGCTGTACATGGCTGCCATCGGCTGCCGTGACAGCCAGTTCGCTGCGGCTGTTGCCTGGGTCAGGCCCAGCGCATTGAGACCGATGTCGATCTGTCCCTGAATACGCTTTTCGGCGTTCCACGTGGTTTCACCGTGCCGGACGATGCAAATTCGGGTTGTTTCTTCCATATTCTGTCGTTCGATGAATACGTTCCGAACCAGGACCTGGTCGGCGCGCGGTGGGTAAGGAAGAGCGTCGGGGTAGATCGCCTTATCTTGCGCGCCACAAGTGCGCGTCTCATGTTTCGGTAGAGGGCTCGACCGGCAAGTCTATCCGGGAGGCCGGAATTTTAAGCCATTTCGCCTGACAAGCAGGGAGCGTATGCTCAGTTTCGGGTGCTGCGGCGGATGTTGTGCTAGCATTCGTGGTGGCGGGTCTCCCCGCATCGCAGGATGGTGAACCTGGTCAGGTCCGGAAGGAAGCAGCCACAGCCGTCTGATGTGAGTGCCGGGGGTAAGGCTCGCCACCTTTCTCTTTTCGTTTCGCAAGCCGTTGGTCGATTTTGATGCAGGGTCCCCCTGCCGGTCGGCACGGAAAACACCTGCGGAGCTGGTAACGCCATCTGCTAGAATCCCGCCATGAGTTACCAAGTCCTGGCGCGCAAGTGGCGCCCGCGTTCGTTCGCCAGCCTGGTCGGGCAGGAACATGTGGTGCGGGCGCTGACGCACGCACTGACCGCAAAGCGTCTGCATCACGCCTATTTGTTTACCGGCACGCGTGGAGTCGGGAAAACCACCTTGGCGCGTATCCTGGCCAAGGCCTTGAATTGCGAAACAGGAATCACCGCTTCCCCCTGCGGCACCTGCGCCGCATGTCAGGAGATCGATAGCGGGCGCTTCGTGGATCTGCTTGAGGTAGACGCGGCGACCAACACCAAGGTCGATGAAATGCGACAGCTCCTTGAGAATGCGGTCTATGCGCCAACGCGCGGCCGTTTCAAGGTCTATGTGATCGATGAAGTTCACATGCTCTCGAACTCGGCCTTCAACGCCATGTTGAAGACTCTCGAAGAGCCGCCCGAGCACGTGAAGTTCATTCTGGCGACCACCGACCCGCAGAAGATCCCGGTCACCGTTCTGTCACGCTGCTTGCAGTTCAATCTCAAGCAGATGACCCAGCCGTTGATTGCCGACCATCTGAGGCACATCCTGGAAGTGGAAGTAATCTGGGCCGAGCCTGGCGCTCTGCAGTTGCTGGCGCGCTCGGCCGCAGGCAGCATGCGCGATGCGCTGTCGCTGCTCGATCAGGCGATCGCGCACGGGTCGGGCAAGGTCGAGGAGGCACAGGTGCGCGAAATGCTTGGTGCAGTCGATCTGGATCACCTGTTCTCGATCGTTGACGCCCTGCTTGCCGGCGATGCGACGGCTCTTTTGCGGGTAGCCGATGACATGGCCGCACGTAGCCTGTCGTTCGACGCGGCGCTGCAGGAAATGGCCGGTCTGTTCACCCGCATTCAGATCGCCCAACTGGCGCCGCTGGCGATCGCCGACGACATGCCGGAGCGTTTGCGCCTTCTCGAAATCGCCTCCAGACTGGACCCGGAATTCGTTCAGCTGGCCTACCAGATCGCTGTGCATGGGCGGCAGGAATTGCCTTTGGCGCCTGACGAGCAGGCCGGGTTCATCATGACATTGTTGCGCCTGCACGCTTTCCGTCCCCTGCTCGATGGCGCTGCCGGCACGCACCCGGCACCCGGCAGTTCTGGCGTTGGCGCGCAGACGGTACCGGAGCCACGGGTCACTGCGTCCGACAGCGGATTGGTCCACGATGAGCGGGGGCCGTTGGATCCGCCCGTGGAGCAGGTGGTTTTGAGGGCGGCTGCCGAGCCAGGCCGGCCAGCCGGCGACTGGCCGGACATTCTCACGGCCCTCAAAATCGGCGGCATGGCGCGGGAGTTGGCGCAGCACTGTGAGTTGCGCGAATTGTTGGGGGCACGTATCGTTCTTCGTCTTTCGCCGACACATCGCCATCTGCTGATGAAGCCTGCGCAGGACAAATTGCAGCAGTCGCTCGGCGAGTACTTCGCGAGGCCGTTGCAATTGACCATCGAGCTTCAAGAAGTCTCTGGCGATACACCTGCGGCGGCGGCACAACGTGACCGCCGCGAGCGCATGGACCGCGCCATCGCTTCGGTCGAGCAGGATGGTTTCGTGCGCGAGGTGATTGAGGTCTTCGACGCAACGCTGATCGAATCATCCATTAAACCCGTGTAGTCCATTATTTCAATTTGAGGCAAGCAAGATGATGAAAGGCGGAATCGCCGGTCTGATGAAACAGGCTCAGCAAATGCAGGAAAACATGAAGAAGGCTCAGGAGCAGCTTGCGCTGCTAGAAGTCGAAGGCCAGGCGGGAGCCGGCATGGTCAAAGTGCTGATGACCTGTGGCCACAGCGTGCGTCGGGTCAGCATTGACCCCTCGGTCATGGACGACAGGGAAATGCTCGAGGATCTGGTGGCGGCGGCACTCAACGATGCCACTCGGCGTGCCGAGGAGGCGTCGCAGGAGCGCATGGCTGGTTTCTCTGCGGGGCTCAATTTGCCGCCCGGATTCAAAATGCCCTTCTGATGAGCACACCTTCAAGCCTCGAGGCACTGATCGAGGCTTTGCGCTGCTTGCCGGGCGTTGGCCCAAAATCGGCTCAGCGCATGGCTTACCACCTGTTGCAGCTGAATCGGCCAGGCGCGCGTCGGCTGGCCGATTCATTGCAGCGGGCTCTCGACACACTGCGCCATTGCCAGCGCTGCAATACCTTCAGTGAGTCCGACATCTGCAGCCGCTGCCTTTCGGCGAAGCGAGACGCCAGCCAGCTTTGTGTCGTTGAGACGCCGGTTGACATGAACATGATGGAGCAGACGCAGGCCTATTCGGGCTTGTATTACGTTGTAATGGGCCGTTTGTCGCCTCTGGACGGCATTGGCCCCGCTGAACTTCATCTCGAGCGCCTGCTCGCTCGGGCCTGTGACGGAGTGGTGCGAGAGGTGATCATTGCCACCAATTACACTAACGAGGGTGAAGCAACGGCTCACTACCTGTCGGAAATGCTGAGGAAACGAGATGTTGGCGTGTCGCGTATCGCGCGTGGTGTGCCGGTCGGTGGCGAACTGGAATACGTCGATGCGGGGACGCTGGCACAGGCGCTGCGTGAGCGTAGACCGCTCGCGAACTAAGGGTTACAGGCGTTCCTCGATTTAATCCGTATTGAGATTGGCGTATAATGCGGCGGTTTAGTTCGTACCAACTTTTCATTACGTCCTAGGAATCAGCGCTATGAGCAATGAGTGCAAGGTGGACTGCGGAAGGCGGCGACTGGTCGTCGCAACCGCTGCGGTCGGCGGGGCGGGGGCGATAGCTGCGCTCGTGCCTTTCCTCTCCAGCATGCTGCCGTCCGAGCGGGCCAAGGCAGCCGGTGCGCCGGTCGAAGTCGAGATCGGTGGTCTCGAGCCGGGCCAGATGATGACCGTCGAATGGCGTGGCAAGCCCGTATGGATCATCAACCGCAGCCAACCCATGCTCGAAACGCTGCCCACGCTTGATGGGGCTGTTGCCGATCCAAAGTCTGACAAGAAGATGCAACCGGACTACTGCAAGAATGAGACGCGCTCGATCAAGCCGGCGATCATGGTGGCCGTGGGGATTTGCACGCACCTGGGCTGTTCCCCCTCAGCCAAGTTCAAGAAGGGCAGCGACCAAGGCATGGACGCGAGCTGGCTAGGCGGCTTCCTGTGTCCGTGTCACGGCTCAACTTTCGACTTCGCCGGTCGGGTCTTCAAGAACAAGCCGGCACCGGACAACCTTGAGGTGCCGCCGCACATGTATCTGTCGGATACGCGCATTCTTATCGGTGAAGACAAGAAGGGGGCTTAAGCCATGGCGTCGAATAGCAGTTTCGAAAAGTACAAGTCTGATGGTTCCCTGCAGGGCAATCTGCTCGAGTGGTTCGACGCCCGCTTTCCGGCAACGTCGATGTGGCGCGGGCACCTGTCCGAGTACTATGCGCCGAAGAACTTCAACTTCTGGTATTTCTTCGGGTCGCTGGCGATGCTGGTGCTGGTGATTCAGATCGTGACCGGTATCTTTCTCGTCATGCATTACAAACCGGACGCATCGATCAACGCAAACGGCATTCCGGTGGCGTTTGCCAGCGTCGAGTACATCATGCGCGATGTGCCTTGGGGCTGGTTGATCCGCTACATGCATTCGACCGGCGCGTCCGCGTTTTTCGTCGTGGTGTACCTGCACATGTTCCGCGGCATGCTGTACGGATCTTATCGACAGCCCCGCGAGCTGATCTGGGTCTTTGGTACCTTGATCTTTCTTTGCTTGATGGCCGAAGCGTTCATGGGCTATCTGCTGCCCTGGGGACAGATGTCCTTCTGGGGCGCGCAGGTGATCGTGAATCTGTTCTCTGCCATTCCGCTGATCGGCGAGCCGCTTTCGATCTGGATCCGCGGCGATTTCGTGGTTGGTGACGCGACGCTCAACCGCTTCTTCTCGTTTCACGTCATCGCCGTGCCGCTGGTGTTGCTGGGCCTTGTCGCCGCGCACATCCTGGCGCTGCATGAGGTCGGCTCCAACAATCCGGACGGTGTCGATATCAAGAAGCGCAAGGACGTTCATGGCATCCCGCTCGACGGCATACCCTTCCACCCGTACTACACGGTGAAGGATATCGTCGGCGTCGTGGTTTTCCTGATGGTTTTCTCAATCATCGTGTTCTTTGCTCCGGAGGGTGGCGGCTACTTCCTCGAATACAACAACTTCATCCCTGCAGATCCGCTCAAGACACCACCGCACATCGCTCCGGTCTGGTATTTCACACCCTACTACTCGCTGCTGCGAGCGATGGTGTGGCCGCTGCTAGGAATTGACGCCAAGTTCTGGGGAGTCGTGGCCATGGGTGCCGGGGTGGTTATCCTGGCTTTCCTGCCCTGGTTGGATCGTAGTCCCGTCAAGTCGATCCGCTATCGCGGGCCGATTTTCAAGACGTTGCTGACGGTGTTTGTGATCGCGTTCTTCGTGCTTGGTTTCCTGGGTACGCAACCACCGTCTTACGCCTTCTTCGGCGTCATCCCCAGCGCTCCGGTAGCGCAGGTTCTCAGCGCGTACTATTTTCTGTTCTTCCTGACCATGCCCTGGTGGTCGAAGATTGACAAGTACAAGCCGGAACCTGATCGCGTGACGATGTAATAGGACTGCACACAATGAAAAAACTGCTTACGGCATTGCTCTTTGCCCCGGCCATCGCTGTTGCCAGCGGCGCAGGCCTCCATCTCGACAAAGCGCCTGACGTGCAGGGCGACAAGGCGGCGTTGCAAAGCGGTGCCAGGACCTTTGTCAACTACTGTCTGAACTGCCATGGCGCGAGCTATGTCCGCTACAACCGCCTGACCGAGCTTGGCTTGACCGAACAGCAGGTCAAGGACAATCTGATGTTCACCGCTGTCAAGACGGGCGAGTTGATGCGGGTCGCGGCTCGCCCAGAGGAGCAGAAACAGTGGTTTGGGGCGGCGCCACCGGATCTGTCGCTGATTGCACGCTCGCGTGCGTCCGAGGAAGGTAGCGGTGCCGACTGGCTGTACACCTATCTGCGTTCGTTCTATGTAGACGAGAAGCGTCCGACCGGCTGGAACAACACCGTCTTCGCAAACGTCGGCATGCCGCATGTGCTCTGGCAGTTGCAGGGTCTGCAGGTGCTCAACAAGGATCACAAGCTGGAACTGGCCGTTCCCGGTACCCTGACTCCTGGAGAGTACGACAAACAGGTTGGGGATCTGGTGGGTTTTCTGGTTTGGCTTGCCGAGCCGGATGCCGGTTTCCGCAAGCATCTTGGTTTCGGCGTTCTGGCCTTTCTCGTCGTTCTTTTCGGCTTCGCCTATGCGATGAAGAAGCAGTTCTGGAAAGACATCAAATAACAGAAGATTAAGCGCCGGGTTTCAGGCCACGGCATCGCCGGCGAGGGCGCGACAAGCGCCCGTAGCCGCCGCGATGCCGATTCGTTTTTGAGGGTATTGATCATGATGAATCTTTATTCGGGAACCACCTGCCCGTTCAGCCACCGCTGCCGCATCGTACTTTACGAGAAAGGCATGGATTTTCAGGTGATTGATGTCGATCTCTTCGCCAAGCCCGAAGACATTGCCATCATCAACCCCTATGGTCGTGTACCGGTACTGGTTGAGCGCGATCTAATTCTCTATGAGCCGAACATTATCAACGAGTATATCGACGAGCGATTCCCGCATCCGCAGTTGATGCCGGCGGATCCGATCATGCGAGCGCGGGCTCGGCAACTGCTGATCACCATGGAGCGTGAGGTTTTCGCCTACATTGAAGCGCTCGAAAAAGGCAGCAAGGCCGCGGATCGCTCACGCCAGCAGATTCGCGACCGTCTTACCGAAATGTCCCCGGTGTTCGTCAAGCAGAAGCATATGCTTGGCGAAGAGTTCTCGATGCTTGATGTAGCTATCGCCCCGCTGCTCTGGCGCCTCGATCACTACGGAATCGAACTGTCGCGAGTTGCCGCGCCCCTGATGAAATACGGTGAGCGGATCTTCAGCAGGCAGGGATTCATTGACGCACTGACGCCATCAGAGAAGGCGATGCGCAAGTAGGTGCGTGTCATCATGTGGCGCCGCTGCTCTTGCACCGTTCGATGGTGCCGCAACTCCGTCACGCGCTAGGGGATAACATGGACCTGCCGTCAACCAAACCTTACCTGATTCGCGCCATACACCAATGGTGCAGTGACAACGGGTTCACCCCGTACCTGGCGGTGGCTGTCGATGCACGCACGCGCGTACCGCGGGAGCATGTTCGTGATGGCCAGATCGTTCTCAATGTCGGCTACGACGCGACCGCACAACTCAGCATGGCCAACGATTGCATCAGCTTTCAGGCCAGGTTTGGTGGCGTGGCGCGCGATATTTCCATACCGATTGGTAATGTCTCGGCAATCTATGCTCGCGAAAACGGCGCGGGCATGGCTTTTGAACCGGAGAGCGCAGCGACTGCCGGTACGTCTGGTGCTGCGACGGTTAGTCGGGAAGACGACGGTGATCCGCCTACGCCGACCCCACCGGCGGGGCGAGCGAAACTGCAGCGCGTCAAATGATGAGCACCTTTGAAATCCTGGGTTCCTAGCGCATCGATATCCGCAGGGGGCGGATTACCCGCAGGCGTTATCGATTTTCAGAAGTCCTTCGCTGCCTCCCACAGAATGAAGCCATCGTCCTTGTGTGACCATTCGAGTAACTCGATCAGGGGGTAGGCGCGCTGGCTGAGGTCAACCGGCGGGGCTTCGTTCTCGCCATCACGGTCGTTACTGGGCGATGGTGTGTTGCCTTCGGCCTGGCGCCTGGAATCGGCAACCGCCAGGCGCAGGAGGTTTATAGCTTCTGGGATTTGCTCGCTGGTGATGACTCCCCGTGCGTTGCAGTCCTTGCCGAGGATCTCCAGGATTTGGCGCGCGACTGGGGCGAACATCATGATTTGCCCCGAAGTGCTTGAAATGAATTTGACCAGCATGTGGAAGTTCTCCATGGATTATGGGATGGCGGTGCAGCCTGAGCACTTCTGGTATTCGACGAATGGGAAGAGAAGAGTCTGCAACCCTGGCTCTGAGCTGTTCATTCCTCTTGCTTCTTTAACGCTGGTTATCAGTATAGGCAATATGGTAGTGTCGTGGATAAGGTCCTGAGGCGGTAGGAAGTATGGAACTTGAACGGATGCTACGCTCGCAGGGGTTCGGGAGTCGGGCGGAGTGTCGCGCATTGGTGTGCGCCGGCCGCGTCAGCATCAAAGGGAAGGTTTGTATGGACGCCTCATTGGCCTTTGAGCCGGAGGGGCTTTGCTTTGTGGTCGACGGAGTGGAGTGGAGATATTGCAGGTTTGCCTATCTTGCGCTGCACAAACCCGCCGGCTATGAGTGTTCCCGACACCCCGTGCACCACCCGAGTGTGTATTCACTACTGCCGTGGCAGCTGGTAGTGCGCGGGGTTCAGGCTGTTGGAAGGCTCGACCAGGACAGCACTGGATTGTTGTTGTTCACGGACGATGGACCGTTTATTCACCATTGCACCTCACCACGGAAGCAGGTGCCGAAGGTTTACGAAGTGACGACCCGTGAGCCCGTAGACGATGCGCAGGTAGACGCCCTGTTGAACGGGGTGGAGTTGCACGGTGAGGCGCAATCGTTTTCCGCGGTGGCTTGTGCTCGGCTCGACGACAGGCGGCTGCGGCTGACCGTGACGCTTGGAAAGTATCACCTCGTCAAACGAATGGTTGCTGCTGCCGGCAACAGCGTCGACAGTTTGCACCGGGTATCGATCGGCGGCCTGTTGTTGCCCACAAGCCTGTCTCCAGGGCAGTGGGTGTGGCTGGAACCGGCGGAACTGAGGTGTTTGACTGGTGGTGTATAGATCCTTCAAAGCAGCTAGCCTTCTCTGTTTGTCGGGGAGTCGGTATGGGGTGGATTTGGAGGGTTGTAGTCTCCTTGCGGGGGATCCTGGGCGATGACGCTGACCGAACTGCGGTATATCGTGGCGCTGGCGCGGGAAAGGCACTTTGGACATGCGGCTGACAAATGCCATGTCAGCCAACCGACATTGTCGGTGGCGTTAAAGAAGGTGGAGCAACGTTTCGGAGTGATCCTGTTCGAGCGATCGTCTGCGGATGTTCGCCTGACGACGACTGGCGAACAAATCGCAGCCCAGGCCGAGCGGGTGCTGGAAGAAGCGGGGAAGCTCAGAGAGATTTGCGCGAAAGGCAAGGATCCTTTGTCCGGGCCGCTACGCCTGGGTGTGATCTATACCATTGCTCCGTACCTTCTACCGCGTCTGATTCCGGCACTGCATGCACGTGCGCCGCTGATGCCGCTTTATCTGCAGGAAAACTTCACAGTGAGCCTGAGCGCTCAGCTGCGTCGTGGTGATCTTGACGTCATTGTAGTGGCGCTACCTTTTGCAGAACCAGGGATTGTCTCACGCGTTGTGTATGCGGAGCCTTTCTGTGTAGTTATGCCGCGAGGGCATGCGCTTGCGCAGGAGGTCCTGATCGATACGCATCAGGTCGCCGCGGAGAGCGTGCTCCTTCTCGGCAATGGCAACTGCTTTCGGGATCAGGTCGTTCAGGCCTGCCCGCAGCTTTCCGCTCCTGGGGGTACCGAGGGCGCCCTCGAGGGCAGCTCTCTGGAGACGGTGCGCTACATGGTGGCAAGCGGGGCCGGTATCTCGGTGGTTCCGGTATCGGCAGCCGCTTCCTGGCCAATGGAAGATGCCTTGCTGGTATCGCGACGCTTCCGGGACCCCGTGCCGTTGCGCCGGGTGATTGTCGCCTGGCGGGCGACATTTCCCCGCCCGCAGGCCATTGATGTTTTGCGGGCGGCGATCCTGGATGCGCCGCCTCCCGGGGTGGTGGCAGCCTGAGGATGGCTACCGGCAAGCGAGGCGGATGCCCAGCCTCGGTGCACTCAGCGCCGCATCCCGCCGTCCGGGTGCATTGTGGGGGTTCTGCCGGGCGAAGGGTCGAGGACCTGCAGGGGAGGATGCGTGCGGCGAACTGTGGCGAAGGATTGGCATACGTACAAGTTTCACGTGGAACGTCATTCTGGTCGCGGCGGGGAGGAAAGCTCAGGACTAAGTTGTTGCCTTGCGGCGGCGAACTGCTGCCTTGGCTGGAGGGGCCGCTACCTCTCCTGGCGCCGCATCGTTGGTTGATGTCCGACTGTGCTTGGCAGCAGCCTTTGGTTCTCGCTTTTCAAACTCGAAACCGACTTTTCCGTCGCTTCCTCGTACCAAATAAGCCGAAAACTTGCGGCGCGTGCGAGCGGAGACAAAATTCCGCAGCAAGTCGGTTCGCCCGGTGCTGAGCAGCTTCTGCATCTGTTCGGGTTCGACAGCCTGCTGCAGAATGATGGTTCCCGAACGGAAGTCGCAGGTCTTCGTGGGACCTTGCGATTTTTCGCAAACGTAGGCCATGCCGTGGGCAAACACGCGCGCACCGCATTTCGGGCACGCGCCGAGCGCCTCACTCTGGGAGAAGTCCACAACCTCGACGGTGCCGTCATCACCGGTGGCACTCTGGCCAAAGTCAAACTCGGGGACGTTTTCGGCGTTGAGCTGGACGATCGCATTAAATGGTCGTCCCATCTTGTTGCGAAAACCGCTCAGCGGGCCGACCTTGCGTCGGGTCAGCAATTCCTCAATTTCGGCGGCCTCAAACTGGCGGCTGGCGACGATTTTCCACAGAGAAAAGTCACATGCCTGGCACTGAAATTTCTTGTACGTCTCCTTGATCAGTCCAGCGCACTTGGGGCAAGGGGTGGAGAGTTCACCAAAGTCGCCGGGGATACTGTCACTGTCGTAACTCTTCGCTCGATCGACGATGCGCTGGGTCATGGCGGCGATCTCCCGCATGAAGTCGCCGCGCGACATTTCCCCACGTTCCATACGCGCAAGCTTCCATTCCCATTCGCCGGTAAGCTCTGGTGCCGTGAGTTCAGGAATTCCCAGCCCGTTCAACAGGGTCATCAGGGAAAAAGCCTTGGCTGTTGGCTGCAACTCGCGTCCCTCACGGAGGAGATACTGCTCGGCTATCAGGTTCTCGATGATCTGGGCTCGCGTTGCCGGCGTGCCAAGCCCGCGTCCTGCCATGGCTGCCCTTAACTCCTCGTCGTCCATGGCTTTGCCGGCACCCTCCATGGCGGTGAGCAGACTCGCCTCGGAATAACGGGCTGGCGGTCGCGTCTGGTGGGAACTGAGCACCATTTCCTCGGCTCTGACACGCTCCTGTGGCGCCACAGCGACGAGGTTGCCTTCCTCGCCTTCCTGGCTATCGCGGCCATAGACTGCGAGCCAGCCAGGATTGACGAGGACCTTGCCTTCGGTCTTGAAGGGCTCGCCCTCGACACGCGTGATCCGAGTAGTGATCAGGTATTCCGCTGCGGGATAGAACACCGCCAGGAATCGCTTGACCACCATGTCGTAGAGCTTAAACTCGGGCTCGGAGAGGTGCTTGGGCGCCTGCAGGGTCGGTATGATCGCAAAGTGATCCGAGATCTTTGCGTTGTTGAAGATGCGCTTGTTGGGAACGACCCAATTGGCTGCGAGTATCCGCCCCGCAAACGGCGCGTAGCGAGCCAGCGTGGCCTCGTCGTGACCCTTGCCCACTCCCTCGCCAGTGAGCATCGCGAGCGTGCTGCAGACTGTTGGACGATAGTCCTCAGGGAGCGCACGGGCGTCGGTACGCGGATAGGTCAACACTTTGTGCTTTTCGTAAAGCGCCTGCGCCAGGCCCAGGGTCGCCTTTGCGGAAAAACCGAAACGGCCATTCGCTTCGCGCTGCAGGCTGGTGAGATCATAGAGCAGCGGTGACAGTTGCGTCGACGCCTTGGATTCTTCGCTGACCTCGCCGTACTTGCCGGAGCACTTTTGCTGGAGCATCTGGCCGCAGGACTGGTCCCACAGGCGATCGGCGCGTGCGTGTTCGTCGTCGTCCTTACCCTTGAATTTCTCATCGAACCACTTGCCCCGGTACTCGCCTGCAGTACAGCCGAAGATACCCTCGAGTTCCCAATAGGCGCGCGGTTTGAACCTGCGGATCCGGTCCTCGCGGTCGACGATCAGCGCCAGCGTTGGCGTCTGCACGCGACCCACTGTCGTGAGGTGGAAACCGCCTGTCTTCGAGTTGAAGGCGGTCATTGCGCGTGTGCCGTTGATGCCGACCAGCCAGTCGGATTCAGATCGGCAAACCGCGGCATCACCCAGGCCGGACATTTCTGTCCCGTTGCGAAGCCGTAAAAAACCATCGCGCACGGCTTGAGGGGTCATCGATTGCAACCACAGGCGCTCCACGGGTTTGGCGGCGGCGGAGTGCTGGACGATGTAGTTGAAGATCAATTCACCCTCCCGCCCGGCATCGCAGGCATTGATCAGGCTCGTGACATCCTTTCTCTTGATCAGACGAACCAGCACCTTGAGGCGAGGCTCGGTCTTGGCGATAGGCTGTAGCGCGAAGTGAGGTGGAATCACCGGTAAATGGGCAAAAGACCACTTGCCGCGCTTGACTTCATACTCTTCGGGGCAGGCCAGTTCCAGAAGATGGCCGATTGCCGACGCGAGAACGTATTCGTCGCTTTCGTAGTAGTCGTCATTGCGAACGAAACCGCCGAGTGCGCGCGCGACATCTGCGGCAACGGACGGCTTCTCGGTGATGATCAGTTTCTTGCTCATGGGGTCTTCATCAGCCGGGGAGAGGGGCGAAAGGGGGACTTCGACGACGGCCAAGGGTAGCTTCGTGAGACTCATAATAAAAGTACTCTGCCTCGCTTGGCAAGCGAGCCTGACTGGATGACCGGATGGTGTATGGCCGAAACCCAGAGATCTGGTGCTCTTCTGGGCGCCGGTAGACGCTCTGGTTGCTGCAAGAGTTGAAAAGATGCTGCACGCGCACCACCTCTTCGTGGCCAGCGGCTATCCGCTCACTACCTGTGGAGAGGAACTCCTGGCGCGCGATCAGTGGAGGAGCCGCGTGTCACCGTTATCTAGAAGCTCCTCGACTACCAGGGGTTCGATGTTCTGTTCCTGGGTCCAGAGCACCATCAGTACAATGATCTTGAACTTTGCCAGAGGAACCGGTTCTTCGCCAAGAATCATGGCGCGCTCGACCACCAGTTCACGCAAGGCAGGACGCAGTAAACCGGCCGCCTCAAGGGAGGCGATGACACCCAGGCCGTCACTGCCCAGTTTGCGCTGCTCTTCAACTCGGTAAACACGCACTGCGCGATCATTTCCGGGCAGTTCTACCGCAGCGGCTGTATTCAGACCGTCCAGCCAGCGCAGTGCAGTGCTGATCGCGGCATCCTCGAAGCCGACAGCACTCAAGGCACGCTTGAGTGTTCTGCTCTTGGGGCGGCTACCAAAATCCTGATAGGTGGCGAAAAGATAGACGAGGATGTCGATCATCAGAAGGGCTCTCAGGCTCGGGAAATCCGTTGATAGTGGCCACCCGGCAAGTTGGCGACCTGACCATCCAGTTCCAAGTGCAGCAGCATCACCGAAACAGCGTCCGCCGTCAACCCGGTGCGGGTAGCCAGATCGTCAAGACTGCAAGGGTCAAAACCCATGCTCAGTAGCAGCCCACGGCTTTCCGCTGTAGTCTCGGGAGCCTGTTCGATGGGTCCAGCGGACTGCAGCCAACGCAGTTCGTCGACAACATCCTGCACCGTCTCGACAAGTTTTGCTCCTTCCTTGAGCAGCCTGTGGCAGCCGCGGGACTGTGGGGAGTGAATCGACCCCGGGATGGCGAATACTTCACGGCCCAATTCTGCAGCGAGCCGGGCGGTAATCAGCGAGCCGCTCTCGGTGGTCGCTTCGACCACCAGAGTGCCTCGTGATAAGCCGGCAATCAGGCGATTGCGTCGGGGAAAGTTGGACGCGGCCGGTGGTGTGCCGAGAGGAAACTCGGAGACTATCGCGCCCCTGTCTGCGATTTCGAATGCCAATGCCTGATTCACCGCAGGGTAAAGCCGATCGATTCCGGTACCGATCAAGGCGATGGTATGCCCGCTTGCGGACAAGGCCCCTCGGTGTGCAGCGGCATCGATCCCCAAGGCAAGGCCGCTGACAATGGTGAGACCCGCAGCCGCAAGGGCTGCCGAGAAGCGTTCCGCGTTCATTGCTCCCTGCGGTGTCGGGTTGCGGCTCCCGACCACCGCCAATGCCGCTGAATTCAGCAAGTCCAGGCGACCCCGGACATAGAGCAGGGTCGGCGGGTCGGGGGTCTGCAGGAGGCTTTGGGGATACTCGGGATCGGCAAGACAGAGCAGGTATTGTCCGGGTTGCTCGGACCAGGCAAGAGCGCGGTCAATCGCAGAACGGTTTTCAGTGTCAAGCAGGAGCCTTGTGGCACGGTCGCCAACAACGCCGCTCAGCGTGTTGCGACCGGTAGCAAAAATAACTTCCGGCAGTCCGAAAGCGTCCAGCAGCTTGCGCTGGGTCTGACCGCCAATGCCCGGAGTCAGCGTCAGTCGCAGCCAGTTCGTCAGCGACTCCCGCGCCGACATCGCTAGGGCGTACGGGCAAAGTCGTTGACGTCCACAGTGGCTTCGGCCTGCACTACCAGTCCATAGGCCAGGCGCTGAAAGGTTCTGAACACGAAGAGGAGGCCGATCCGCTCGGGCGGAATCGGTACCATCATCTTATGGTCATTACCGTCGCGTTCGACTACGGTGCGATTCCGCTCCAGGGCCAGGACATGTCCAATTTCGATGCCATCTCGAACACCACGGTTGATCGAGACAATCGAGCCGCGACCAGCCGCGTCGACCCCGCCATACACTGAAATGACGCGACCGTCGACCTGAAAGTCTGGCTTGTGGGGTACGTAGGCGATCAGTGGTGGGCGAATGGCCGGGAGCAAACGATCACCACGGCCAATCTCCTGTTTCATGGTGACCACCTCAAAAGTCGCTGGCTCACCAACCTGGACCTGTCTTGCGGTACCGAGATAAAACGCCTCGTATCCGAGAATTTCCGCAGTTTCCGGGTCGGGCAGTGGTTTGCCGTTGCGATAGATCTGCCAGTCCTGCTTGGAGGGATCAGCATTGGCGACGTAGGCGAGGTCACCGTTGCCCAGGAAGACGCGATCCTGTTGTGTAGCTACGATCTGCGCTGCACTGTCGAGACTATGTGCTTCGACAATCAGCGGGTCGGACAGGAAGGGTCTGATGACGTTCGGCGGGATGGCCGGAATCCCCTCGGCAAGCGTTGTCGAGTGAACTTGCGGCAACACGCGCGCGCTCTGAAGGCGAAGGTAAGGACGACCTTGCGCATCACGGTCGAGAACAATCACGTCGCCGGGAAAGATGCGGTGCGGATTCCTGATTTCATCCTGGTTCATGCGCCAGATTTCCGGCCACCGCCAGGGTTCCTTGAGAAACTTCCCGGAAATCCCCCATAAGGTGTCGCCGGGGAGGACGACATGCCGGTCGGGTGCGCCGTTGGCCAACTGAAGGTCATGTCCGGCGGCACCGCAGAGCCCACTGACCATGGCTAGAAGGAACGCGGATATAATGCGGATCATCGTGTTATCCTCATGGGAACGGTTGCGCGGGAATTGAACTCCCGCTCCCTGCGTTTGTCGGAGTTTTTCGTCTGGCGGGCTGCTGGCTGGAAGCTGTCTAGTGGTCGTGGGTATTAGCCCGACATAGCCAAGAGGCTACGCTGGATTCTGCACGCAGTTATTTCTTCGATCAAGCTTTTTATGCCCTTACTACCAATACTTCGATTTCCGGATCCGCGCCTGAGAAAGGTAGCCACACCCGTTGCAGTAATTGATCAAGGCATACGTCGCCTGGCCAGAGACATGGCGGAGACGATGTACGAGGCACCCGGGATCGGCCTCGCCGCGACACAGGTGGACGTGCACCAGCGGCTGATCGTCATCGACGCCTCGGAGGCAAGGGATCAACTGTTGACCCTAGTCAATCCGGAGATCATCACTCGGGAGGGTGTTCAGGTCTGCGAGGAAGGATGCCTTTCAGTGCCCGGAATTTACGACAAGGTCGAACGCGCCGAGTATGTGGTCGTCCGCTATCTCGACCTCGAAGCCAGGGAGCAGACCATCGAGGCGTCGGGTCTGTTGTCGGTCTGCCTGCAGCACGAGATCGACCACCTCGAAGGACGGGTCTTTGTTGAACATCTCTCGCAACTGAAACAGTTGCGGATCAGGAACAAGCTCGCCAAGCAGGCCCGAATCACCGCATGAGACTGATTTTCGCCGGTACTCCGGAGTTCGCGGCTGTCGCCCTGCGGGCGATCATGGCGGCTGGACATGAGGTGGTGCTGGTGATGACACAACCTGATCGTGCCTCGGGTCGGGGCCTGGTTGTGCGTCACGCACCAGTTAAGCGGCTTGCTGAAGCCGCGGCGATCGAAGTTCTGCAGCCGGCAAACCTCAGGGACCACGCAACACAGGAGCGGATGCGTGCGATTGCGGCGGAGGTCATGGTCGTGGCAGCCTACGGGCTCATTCTGCCACAAGCCGTTTTGGATATTCCGCGCCTCGGCTGCATCAACATTCATGCTTCGCTGCTGCCGCGGTGGCGGGGTGCCGCTCCGGTGCAGCGGGCAATCCTGGCGGGCGACACGCAAACCGGCGTGTCGATCATGCAGATGGACGCCGGGCTGGACAGCGGCCCGGTGTTGCTGTCGGCAGTGGTGCCGATCGCTGGTGATGATAGCGCGTCAGTGCTGCACGACAAGCTGGCAGCGACGGGTGCTCGGCTGGTTATCGAGGTCTTGGCGCAGTTGCCGCTGAAGGCACAACCGCAGCCGGAAAGCGGGATATCGTATGCGGCGAAAATCGACAAGCGTGAGGCGGCGCTGGACTGGCGCCTCCCGGCGGAACAATTGGCGCGGCAGGTGCGTGCATTTGATCCTGTGCCGGGAGCGACATGCGTGATTGAGGGCAAACTGCTCAAGGTCTGGCGCGCGCAGACCGTTGCTGGCGAGGGTCTGCCAGGGACGGTCCTGGCCGCTGACCGCAGCGGGGTGGTGGTGGCCTGTGGTGAGGGGGCGCTGCAGCTCACGGAACTGCAGAAGGCAGGTGGGAAGCGCCTCCCGGCAGCGCTGTTTCTCGCGGGGACGCGCATACTTCCCGGCGACCGCTGCTTGACCGGTACGGCTTGAAAGCTGTCGGCACGGCCCCATCTGACAGAGCAACACCATGCTGCAGCGACGGAGGGTAAGGCAATGTTCGGCAACTGGCTGAAGACGTCCATCCTTATGGCCGCGATTCTGGCCCTGTTTGGAATCCTTGGAGCATTTATTGGCGGCAAGACGGGGATGTTGCTGGCGCTGCTGCTAGGCGGCGGCATGAACGTCTTTGCGTACTGGTTCTCGGACCAGATGGTGCTGCGAATGTATAACGCGCAGCAGGTGGACGCGGGTTCTGCGCCGCAGTTCTACGGTATGGTCAGGGAGCTTGTGCAGCGCGCGGGATTGCCGATGCCGAAGGTCTATCTGATTGACGAGGCCCAGCCCAACGCATTCGCTACCGGTCGCAACCCGGAGCATGCGGCAGTTGCGGCGACGACCGGGATTCTGCAGTTGCTTTCGGCAAGGGAGTTGCGTGGAGTCATGGCGCATGAACTGGCGCATGTGCAGCATCGCGACATCCTGATCTCGACGATCTCCGCGACGATGGCGGGTGCCATATCGGCGCTTGCCAACTTCGCGGTGTTTTTTGGAGGTCGCGATGCCGACGGTCGTCCGAGCAATCCCTTGGCTGGCGTACTGGTGGCGGTGCTTGCGCCGCTGGCTGCCGGACTGATTCAGATGGCGATCTCCCGGGCGCGTGAGTTCGAGGCTGATCGCGGTGGTGCGGAAATCTGCGGTGATGCGAATGCACTGGCTGATGCCTTGTTGAGGATTGATGCCTGTGCGCGCGGTATTTCGATGGCTCCCGCCGAGGCCCACCCGGAAACCGCGCAGATGATGATCATGAATCCCTTGTCCGGTGGCGGTATCGCCGGACTGTTCAGCACCCACCCGGCGACTGTGGAACGAGTGGCGCGTCTGCGGGCAATGGCCCGAACTTAAGTGCTGCGAGGCCGTGTTTCACGTGGAACATTGCCTGCCGATAGTCTAGTGCTGGACCGCATCGCCGCTCTGGATTTCATCACGCAGCAGGCGTTGCAATACTTCGGCGAGGCGATAACCCGCCTCGGTCATTCGACGCTCGGCGATTGCCAGCGCTCGCGCGTGGAATTCGGCGCTGATCGTCGGAATGGCGTCGCCGCCTTCAGGAGGGTAGGCCTGGGTACGCGCAATGGATTGGCTCTCTTCGATCCATTGCTCTGGCGCCTTTGCGGTTGGTGGTGAGGCGTACCGGCTGAGCAGAGAGCTAACCGCGGCTTCGAGCCGATTACCACGTAGCCAGGGTGGTCCAGGAAGATCGTCCCAATAGCGGTGCAGACTCATTGATGTGGGACGGGGGTAGAAAAATGTGTTGGCGACCACCAGGTTGTTGCCGCCTCGGTCACTCTCCCCATCCGGCCCGTAGCGGCTGACCGTGTGGAGCGGCTGATGCGCATCCCCGACCAGGTGAATCAGCCAAGGAATTGCGTAGGCGCGTAGTTCGACCGCCGCTTTCGCATCGCCGGCGATCGACACCAACGCCGCCAGTTGACGATCAAGACTTCCGGAGGACCTGGATTTACCCGTCGCTGAATTGGGATCATCATGATCGAGGTAGTGCCAGGCCAGCCGACGCTCCATGTCGGGGAAGCCCGCCAGAGTCGGCGTTGGCGGATCGACTCCTCTGGTATAGAAACGAGCGTCGTGGCGAATGTCGTCGGGCCAGGTCGAAGACTCGAGAAAAGCCGCCAGACCTTGATCTGCCATCCTGGCCCGCGCCTGCCAGCGCGCGAAATCCGGGTGCTGCCGAAGAATCGCTGCGACCTTTGCTCGCGTGCCGTCGTCGAGTTGCTCCCAGGCAATCATCGCGGTGATCCGGTGTCCGGTTGCATTCCACGCCAAAGCCGGAGATGAAAGCATCAACAGGAACAGCAGTCGCCAGCGAGGGAATGTCGGCAACCGAGCCAAACTGCCTTGACCTGGCGTCTGTGCAGCCACCGCCTTGAAGTACCAAAGCCAGGCACGCCACCGCCGGAACGGCGATCGTAATCGGAGCGTCAGGGTTGGCGAAATGTATCCACCAACTGCACTTGCCCAGGAGCGAAGTCGAGAAGTGGCCGAAGGCATGCGCACATTATCGTCCTCCCTTGGCGATCTCGCCACCTGCAGGCATCGTGCTAAACTCATTCCACCATCGACAGCAGCGAATCCAGGCCGTGCCTTCTCTTCCACCCTCCTCGTCGCCATCGCCGCGTGCCCGGCGCGTGCGCAAACCCATCCTGGCCGGCAACGGCGCGACGCCGCTTGTCGCTGCTGGCACACGTTCGACGCTGGCGCCGGATTCACTCGCCGAAAGCCTGTTGCGGGCCGCGCACGTGATCGCCGCGGTACGTTCTGGACGCAGTCTGACGGTTGCTCTGCGTGCTCTCGACCCGGCCGAGCCCGCCACCCGCGCAGCGGCACAGGAGATAGCCTACGGCAGCCTGCGCCGCTACGGCTGTGGCGAGTTCATTCTCCGGCGCCTACTCGAGCGGACCTTGCCGCATGCCGAGACGGAGGCCCTGTTGCTGGCGACGCTCTACCGTCTGTATACGCGGCCCGACGCCGCCTACATGGTGGTCGATCAGGCAGTATCGGCGGCCGGAGAACTGGTGGGAGGTGCTTTTCGCGGGTTGGTCAACGCTGTACTGCGTAACTACCTGCGCCAGCGCGAGGCCTTGCTAACCGCCATGGCCGACGACCAGGAGGCGACGTTCCAGCACCCCGCCTGGTGGCTTGCGCGTTTGCGGCGGACCTATCCCGATTGTTGGCCAGAACTGGTCGACATTGGCAATAGCCTGCCCCCAATGACCCTGCGCGTTAATCGGCGTCGCGTCACCCTGAACGATTACGTTGAAACCCTGCGACGTGCCGGCTTGCCTTGCCGTGAGTTGGGCGGCACCGCGCTGATGCTTGACAGGCCGGTTGCGGTTGACGCCTTGCCAGGTTTTGTTGATGGACTGATCTCGATCCAGGATGACGGTGCCCAACGTGCCGCGGAACTCCTCCAGCCGATGGCTGGTGAGCGTGTCCTCGACGCCTGCTGCGCGCCGGGGGGAAAGACCGGTCATCTGCTGGAGTTGGCAGACATTGAACTGCTGGCTCTCGACATCGACGGCGACCGCACCCGACGCGTGCAGGACAACCTGCGGCGGCTCGGTCTGGTCGCCAGCGTGCGGGTGGCCGATTGCACGGCTCCGGAACAGTGGTGGGATGGGCAGCCTTTCGACGCGATTCTCGCTGACGTACCCTGTACCGCTTCCGGTGTGGTCCGCCGCCATCCGGATATCAAGTATTTGCGACGGGAAAGCGATGTCAGAAGCTTCGCTCGACTGCAGAGCGCGTTGCTCGACAAACTCTGGCCGTTGTTGAGGCCGGGTGGCCGGCTACTGTATGCGACCTGTTCGGTGTTCCCGGAAGAAAACGGCGCGCAGATCGACGCCTTTCTCGTTCGCCAACCGGGAGCCCTGCGGCTCGCCGAAGAAAGACTTCTGCCTCGGGAAGAACATGACGGATTCTTTTATGCGTTGTTACGGAAAGCTCTTTAGCACGCTGTTGTCCGGCCTGATGCTGCTCGCCTCGTTTGCGGGGCAAGCGGCCGACATCAGTGTCCGCAACCCGAATCTGTCGGTCGCCGAAGATGGCTACACGCTGGCAGCCGACTTCAACATCAATCTCAACTCCCGTCTCGACGAGGCCATCGCCAAGGGGATAACCCTGTATTTCGTCGTCGATTTCGAGCTGACGCGCTCCCGCTGGTACTGGCTCGACGAGCAGGTGGTCAGTCGCAGCCAGACATTCCAGCTTTCATACCACGCCCTCACCCGGCAGTACCGCCTGTCCAGCGGTGCCCTGCACCAGAGCTTTCCCTCGCTCGACGATGCCCAGCGCATCCTGTCGCGGCTGCGCAACTGGCTGGTGCTCGACAAGGGAACCGTCCGAGCCGATCAACCGTACTTTGCTGCCGTGCGCATGCGCCTCGACCTGAGCCAGATGCCCAAAACCTTCCAGGTAAACGCACTGGCCAACCGGGACTGGAACCTCTCCTCGGAGTGGGCGCGCTGGAACTTCACGCCCACCGAGACCTCCGCGCCTGCTGGGGGGCCGCTGTCGTCGGGCGCCGTCGACGCCAGATGAAGAGTCTGATCGTCGCCGCCGCCTCGTTGGGCGGCATCCTGCTATTCCTGCTGGCTTCGGCCAGCGCCAACACCGCGCTATTTGCCCGCCACTATCCGTGGCTGCTGGCGCTGAACGCGATTGTGGCGTTGTCGCTGCTGGCACTGATCGCCTGGCAACTGCTGGCCCTCTGGCGAGAACACCGGGCTCAGGTCTTCGGCTCACGCCTCAAGCTGCGCCTGATGTTGATGTTCGGCCTGATGGCGGTGCTGCCCGGCGTGCTGATCTACGCCGTGTCGGTACAGTTCGTGACCAAGAGCATTGAAACCTGGTTCGACGTGCGCGTCGAGAAGGCCCTCGAAGCGGGCCTGAATCTCGGTCGCAGCGCTCTCGATTCATTGCTTGAAGACCTGGCGGTCAAAGGGCAGGCCATGGCCCTTGAGCTTGGAGAACGTTCTGAAGCGCAGCGGCGCCTCGAACTTGGTCGCCTCCGCGAGCAGAATGGCGTGCAATCGGTCGCCTTGTTCTCTACCGCTGGCGAGCTGTTGGCCACGGCGACCGGCGAACTGCATACCTTGTTGCCGCTGCAGCCGGCCGCCGACCAGTTGCGCCGGGCGCGCACCGAGCGCCGCTACGCAGTCATCGAAAGCAATGGCGAGAAGGATCTCACCTTGCGTGTGCTGGTGGCGGTCTCGCCGCCCGGCCTTGGCGTCGAAACCCGCATCCTGCAACTCACCGAGCCGGTGCCGACCAGCCTGGCACTCAACGCGGACAGCGTACAGACGGTATACGCCGATTATCAGGAACTCTCGCTGGGCCGCGAGGGCCTCACCCGCATCTACGCGATGACGCTGACCCTGACTGTACTGCTGGCCCTGTTCACGGCCATCGCGCTGGCTTTCGTACTGGCACGTCGCCTGTCGGCACCGCTGTCGATCCTCGCCGAGGGGACCCAGGCGGTGGCCGCCGGCGATTACACGCCCCGGCAGGCCGTCTATAGCCGCGATGAGTTGGGCGTCCTGACCCGATCGTTCAAGCAGATGACCAGCCAGCTCGACGAGGCGCGACGGGACAACGAGCGCCATCGTGCCGAGCTCGAAGCCGCGCGCGCCTACCTCGAATCGATCCTGGCCAACCTTTCTGCAGGGGTACTGGTTTTCGACCATCGCTTCGTCCTGCGTACGGTCAACGAAGGTGCGCTGACTATCCTGTCGGACGATTTTGCTGCTCTGCTTGGCGAAGCGGCTGAAGCCTGGCCGCGGCAGCAAGTGATTGGCCAGGCCATCCTTGATGCCTTTGCCGAGGAGGAACGCACCGAATGGCAGGAACAGATCGAGCTTGAACATCCCGGCGGACTGCCGCAAATTCTGCTGCTGCGCGGCACACAGTTGCCGGCTGGCTCGCATGGCGGGTATGTGGTCGTGTTTGACGACGTGACCCGGCTCATTGCCGCCCAGCGCAGTGCCGCCTGGGGAGAAGTGGCGCGGCGGCTCGCACACGAGATCAAGAATCCGCTGACGCCCATCCAGTTGTCTGCCGAGCGCCTGCAGATGAAACTCGCCGACCACCTGAGCGGCGTCGACGCGGAGGTGCTCGCGCGCTCCACGCAGACGATCATTACTCAGGTGCAGGCGATGAAGCGCATGGTCAATGATTTCAGTGACTACGCGCGCCTGCCTGCTCCCGAACTGGCAGCCGTTGACCTCAACGCACTGGTGCTCGAAGTGCTCGGCCTCTATGAGACCTCGCGGGCGACGATCGAGACCAAACTCGCGCCGCGGCTACCGCCGGTCTGGGGAGATACCACGCAGTTGCGGCAAATCATCCACAATCTGCTGCGCAACGCCGAAGACGCTCAGGAAGCTCTGGATGCACCGTTCATTGCGATCAGCACGCGACGCGCAGAAGGCATGGCCGAGATGGTTGTCCGCGATCAGGGGCCTGGATTTCCGCCCGAAATCATTGCCCGGGTTTTCGAGCCCTACGTCACCACCAAGGCGCGCGGCACCGGTCTGGGCCTGGCGATCGTCAAGAAGATCGTCGACGAACATCATGGCCGCGTCAGGATCAACAACCGTCAGCCGGCCGGCGCCGAAGTCAGCATCCTGTTGCCGCTGGCCTCCCTGCCCACCCGCAAGCGGCGCTCAAGCACACTACCTTCCGAGACCTGACCATGGCGCAAGTACTGATCGTCGATGACGAAATGGGAATCCGCGAACTCCTCTCCGAGATTCTGGCCGACGAGGGTCACTCGGTGTGGCTGGCCGAAAACGCTGCGGCGGCCCGCAAGCTGCGCGCCGAAAAGCGGCCCGATCTGGTTTTGCTGGACATCTGGATGCCGGATACCGACGGTATTTCGTTGCTCAAGGAGTGGTCCGCGAGCGGCCTTTTGACCATGCCGGTGGTGATGATGTCCGGACACGGAACGATCGATTCGGCGGTGGAAGCGACCCGCATCGGTGCCACCGATTTTCTCGAAAAGCCGATTGCCCTGCAAAAGCTGTTGCTCACGGTCAAGAAAGCGCTCAAGCACGAAACCGTGCTGCAGAAGAAGCCACTGACGCTCGACGCCTTCGCCCGCTCGCCCCTGCTCAAGGACCTCAAGCGGCGCCTTGAGCAGGCCGCGGCAAAGACATCGGTGCTGCTCCTCAAGAGTGCTTCGGGCAGCATTGCCGAGATCTGCGCGCGTACGCTGCAGACGCATCGGACGCCCTGGCTGGATCTGTCCGCTTCGAGTGCGCCGTTGACCCAGGAAATGCTGCAGAACGCCAGCGGCGGCATCGTCTTCATCTCCGACCTGGCGCAGCTCGGAAAACTGCAACAGATGAATCTCGTCTTTGCGCTCGAACGACTGGAGAGACACAATCTGCAGCTCGTCGCCGCCTCGACGCGCCCATTGGCGGGTCTCGTCGAGGCGGGTTGGGATGCGCTGCTGGTCAGCCGCCTTGGCGAAGTGTGGGTGGCACTTCCGCAGATTTCCGGACACTCCGACGACGTTCCGGAAATCGCCTCGATGTTGCTGGCCCATCTCGCCGAGCGCGGCGAGGTGCCGCTCCGGCATTTTTCCAGCGGCGCACAGAACTCGCTGCGTCTCCACCGCTGGCAGGGTGAATGGGCGGAGTTGCTGACCACGGTGAAAAACCTCGCGCTTTCGGCGCTCGAGGAAGAGATCAGCGCCGAGGATGTGGCGCGCATCCTGCAGACCGAGGTCACGCAGATCGGGATGCCTTTGCCATTGCCGGCGATGTTCTTCGACCAGCCCCTGCGAGAGGCCCGAGAAGCGTTCGAGCGGATGTATTTCGAATACCATCTGACCGGCGAACGCGGTAGTATGACGCGCTTGGCGGAGAGGACGGGGCTGGAGCGGACCCACCTTTACCGCAAGTTGAAGCAGCTCGGCCTGAACATCGGTCGGCGCGGCGACGAACGTGACTAAGGTCCGGCCACCAGGCTTTCAGGGAGATCAAGAAAAATGCGTATCGTCATTCTGGGCGCTGGTCAGGTCGGGGCCAGCGTCGCGGAGAGCCTCGCCTCGGAAAACAACGACATCACGGTGGTCGACAACGACCATGAGCGCCTGGCGCATCTGCAGGATCGCCTCGATCTGCAGACGGTGGTCGGCAATGCCGCCTATCCTTCGGTTCTGGCCAGCGCCGGCCTGGACGACGCCGACTTGCTGATTGCCGTGACCCAGAGCGATCAAACCAATCTCGTCGCCTGCAAGGTCGCCCACAGCGTTTTCAATGTGCCCGCACGCATCGCGCGCTTGCGCGCGCGCGATTTCCTGGACAGTGAAAAACTGCTGTCGACAGCGAATTTCGCGGTGGATTACGCCTTGTGCCCGGAACAGGTCATCACCGAGTACATCGCGCGCCTGGTCGATTTCCCGGAAGCCCTGCAGGTGCTGAGCTTTGGCGGCGGACGTCTGGCGCTGGTCGCCGTTCGCGCCTACGAAGGCGGGTTGCTGGTCGGCAACGAAATCAAGCAAATGCGCACGCACTTGCCACCCGAGGTCGACGGCCGGATTGCCGCGATCTATCGCCGCGACGGGGCGATCATGCCCAGTGGCGAGACGGTGATCGAAGACGGTGACGAGGTCTTCCTGCTCGCGGCCGAGGAGCATATCCGCACCGTGATGCGCGAGTTGCGCCGCTCGGTCGAGCCGGTACGGCGGGTGATGATCGCCGGTGGTGGCAATATCGGCCTGCGCGTGGCGCAGGCTCTGGAGAGCAGGTGCGAGGTCAAGACCATCGAGGTCGACCGGCGGCGTGCCGAATTCGTGGCCACTACCCTGAAGTCGGTACTGGTACTCTGCGGCGATGCCACCGACGAGGAGTTATTGCAGCAGGAGGCCATCGACGAGATGGACCTCTTCCTGGCGCTGACCAACGACGACGAAGACAACATCATGGCCGCGTCGCTGGCCAAGCGGATGGGTTGCAAGCGGGTGGTGGCGTTGATCAACCGCCGTGCCTATGCCGAGCTGGTTCAGGGCGGCCCGATCGATATCGCGCTGTCACCGGCTCAGGTATCGATCGGTACGCTGCTGACCTACGTTCGGCGCGGTGACGTCGCGCAGGTTCACAGCCTGCGCCGGGGTGCTGCCGAGGCGCTCGAGATCGTCGCCCATGGCGATCAGAAGACCTCCAAGGTGGTTGGTCGGCGTGTCGGCGACATCCCGCCGATTGCCGGGGCGTTCATCGCGGCGATTGTCCGCGATCTCGACAAGAGCCAGGATCTGGGCTTTCTCGGCCTGGCCAAGAAAAAGCAGGTGGGTCGCGTGTTGATCGCTCACAAGGGCGTGCTGATCGAGTCCGGCGACCACCTGATCGTCTTCTGTCTCGACAAGAAGGTCGTCAAGCAGGTCGAAAAGCTGTTCGCTGTCGGCTTCCATTTCTTCTGAGAGGGCTGCGCCATGCAACGCTACTACCCGGTAGTGCGGGTCCTCTCGCTGGTGATCCTGATGTTCGGTCTGACGATGCTGGTTCCCTGGGGTCTGTCCTGGGCGCTGCACGATGGCGCCGAGAGCGCCTTCGACGAGGCCGTTCTGTTGACCGTCGGTACCGGCCTGGGGTTGTGGTACGCGACCCGCAAGGAAAAGCGCGACCTGACGATTCGCGATGGTTTCCTGATGGTCGCACTGGTGTGGACCGTGCTGCCGGTCTACGCCGGGCTGCCGTTGATCATCCATCTGCACGCGAGTTTTACCGATGCCTATTTCGAAGCCGTGTCCGGGTTGACGACCACCGGCGCGACCGTATTCGAGGGCCTGGACGCCCTGCCGGTGTCGATCAACTTCTGGCGTTGCCAGCTCGTCTGGCTCGGCGGCATGGGCCTGATCGTTCTGGCGGTGGCCATCCTGCCCTTGCTCGGCATTGGCGGCCGTCAGATGTTCAAGGCCGAAACGCCAGGGCCGATGAAGGACTCGAAAATGACGCCGCGCATGGCCGAAACCGCCAAGGGCCTGTGGGTGGTCTATACACTGATCTCGATTGCCTGCGTGCTCGGTTACCGCTGGGCCGGCATGACCTGGTTCGACGCCATCATGCACATGTTCAGTACCATGGGGCTTGGCGGCTTCTCCAGCCACGATGCGAGCTTTGGCTTCTTCGATTCGCCGGCGATCGAAGCCGTGAGCATCGCCTTCATGTTGATCGCCGGCTGCAATTTTGCGACACACTACGTCGTTCTATCGCGGCGCTCCTTCCGTCCTTACCGTACTGATCCGGAGGCCGGTGCTTTTCTGCTGGTGAGCGTCGGCAGTGTCATCGCGATTGCCATTTTCCTTGATGTCCATGGGGTTTACCCGACCTTCTCGGAGGCCTTGCGTTTTTCCGCTTTCAACGTGGTGTCGATTGCCACAACCACCGGTTATGCCAATACCGACTATGCCTTGTGGCCGATGTTTGCCCCGCTTTGGATGCTGTTCCTGTCCAGTTTCGCGACCAGCGCCGGGTCGACCGGAGGTGGCATCAAGATGATCCGCGCGATCGTGCTCTACAAGCAGGTGTACCGGGAGTTGACGCGCGCGATGCACCCGAACGCGGTCCATCCGGTAAAGATCGGGAGCGAACTTCTTTCGTCGAATATTCTCTTCGCCGTGCTGGCTTTCGGTTTCATGTACATGGTGTGCATCGTGTCGATGACCCTGGCGCTGTCGTTTTCCGGCCTGGAAATCGTCACCGCCTTTACGGCGGTGGTCGCCAGTATCAACAACACCGGACCAGGCCTCGGGCAGGTCGGGCCGGCGACCAATTTCGGGAGCCTGAGCGATTTCCAGACCTGGGTGTGTACCTTCGCCATGCTGCTGGGTCGTCTGGAGATCTTTACCCTGCTGGTGGTCTTGACGCCGGCTTTCTGGCGCAAGTAGCGGGGAAAGGCGATAATCGACGCTGCCCATTCCCCTCGCCGGTGGAGCCTCTCGTGACCCGACCCTGCAATGACAGCTTTCTGCGCGCCCTGCTCAGGGAACCCACCGAATATACGCCGGTCTGGCTGATGCGCCAGGCGGGTCGCTATTTGCCCGAGTATTGTGAAACGCGCAGGCGTGCCGGCAGTTTCCTGCAGTTGTGCAAAAACCCGGCGATGGCTTGCGAGGTGACGCTGCAGCCCCTCGCGCGCTATGATCTGGACGCGGCGATCCTCTTCTCCGATATCCTGACCGTGCCCGATGCCATGGGGCTCGGGCTGTACTTCAGTGACGGCGAAGGACCCCGCTTCGAGCGCCCGTTACGCGAGGAGTGGGCAATCCGCGACCTCAGCGCGCCGGACCCGTGGGACCACCTGCGTTACGTGATGGACGCAGTGAGCGAAATCAGGCGCGCACTCAACAACTCGGTGCCCTTGATCGGTTTTTCCGGCAGTCCTTACACCCTGGCCTGCTACATGGTCGAAGGCGCTTCGAGTACCGACTACCGGTGTATCAAGAGCATGCTCTACAACCGCCCCGACCTGCTGCATCGAATTCTGTCGGTGACCGCCGACGCCGTGAGCGCCTACCTCAATGCCCAGATCGAGTCGGGAGCGCAGGCGGTCATGATCTTCGATTCCTGGGGAGGGTCGCTTTCGGCGGCGGCGTACCAGGAGTTCTCGCTGCCCTACCTGCGGCGCATCATCGCCACCCTCATTCGCCAGCGGAACGGCGAACGTGTGCCATCGATCGTGTTTACCAAGGGCGGCGGACTCTGGCTGGAATCGATAGCCGATATCGGCTGCGACGCCATCGGTGTCGACTGGACGATCGACATCGGCGAAGCACGTCGGCGTGTCGGCCACAAGGTGGCACTGCAGGGGAATCTTGATCCGGGCGTGCTGTTTGCCACGCCGGAGACGATCGCTGCGGAGGCCGGAAAAGTGCTGGCCAGCTATGGTGCGGACGGCAGCGGCCATGTCTTCAACCTGGGTCATGGCATCTCCCAGTTTACGCCACCAGAAAACGTGACGGCGCTGGTCGATGCGGTGCACAGCCGTAGCCGCCTGCTGCGGAGCGGTACCGACCAGAAATCCCCCCAGGCGCTTGACTTATTCACAGAAACCATGGTGACTTCCGGTCCGCCGAGCGGGTCTTCTGCAAATCCCGGGTAGATTGGCAACTGGCTGATTTGTAAGGAGGTTTAAATTGCCTAATTTTCCGGCAATGACTCTGAAACCCTTGCAGGGAGGGCCTTTGCGGCCTATGCAAAGGGTTTGCTCCACAGAGTTATCCACAGCATCTGTGTATCGGACGGAAAGCGTCTAAAACTGAACACCTTACCCGCATTTGAGAGAACTGGCGCGAGCTTCCCGCGCTAAGTCGACAGCGAATTCCCGCCTCGCAAAACCCCATTGCCGACCTCATGACCGTGCCGCAAATTGCCCGCGTCGCACTCGACGTGCCGCTGCGCCGCTTTTTTGACTATCGCGTCGCCGATGGCGAGAATCTGTCGATGGCGGACATCGGCTATCGCGTACGGGTGCCGTTTGGTCAGCAACACAAGATCGGAATCCTCGTCGCGTTGCCGATGGCGACCGATATTCCGATCGCCCAGCTCAAAGCGATCGATGGCATCCTGCGCGATGTGCCGACCCTCCCTCCCGACTGGTTCCGTCTGACCGGGTTTTGCGCGAGCTACTACCACGCGCCACTCGGCCAGGTGATGTTGTCCACCCTGCCGGCCGGCCTGCGCGCGCTGTCGCTCCGGAGGCCCCGGCAGCGCCGGCCAGAACATTCCCTTGCCGGCGCGCAACAGGCCCCTGTCCTGACCCTCGAACAGGAGGCTGCGCTGGCCGCGATTGCCGCAGGCGCCGACGGTTTCCGCGCTTATCTGCTGCACGGTGTGACTGGCAGCGGCAAGACCGAGGTCTATCTGCGGCTGATCGAGCGCGCTCTGGCCGCCGGACGGCAGTCGCTGTTGCTGGTGCCTGAAATCAACCTCACGCCACAACTCGAAGCGCGTCTTGCCGCCCGCTTTCCCGCCGCCGGCCTGGTCAGTCTGCACAGTGAACTGGGCGAGGCAGCCCGCAGCCGCAACTGGCGGGCCGCGCTGAACGGCGAAGCGAGGATCGTCGTCGGCACGCGGCTCGCGGTATTCACCCCACTGCCCGAGATCGGCTTGATCGTGGTCGACGAGGAGCATGACGCCTCTTTCAAGCAACAGGACGGGATGCGCTATTCGGCGCGCGATCTTGCCGTCTTCCGCGCTCGCGACAGTGGCGTTCCGATTGTTCTGGGATCGGCGACGCCATCACTGGAGAGCTGGGCCAACGCCAGTGGCAGCGACACGAGCGGGCGGTACCGGCTGCTGGCCTTGCGCGGGCGGGCCGTGGACGGAGCGCGTCTGCCTCTCGTGCGCTGCATCGACACGCGCGACGACAAACCCCGGGACGGCCTCTCCAGTACCTTGTTGCAGGCCATCGAACAGCGTCTGGCGCGTGCCGAGCAGAGTCTGGTCTTTCTCAATCGGCGCGGCTACGCACAGGTGCTGGCCTGCGCTGCGTGTGGCTGGAGTTCATCCTGCCAGCGCTGTGCAGCCCACCTGGTGCTGCATCTCGCCGACCGTCGTCTGCGCTGCCACCACTGCGGTTACGAGACACGCGTGCCGAAAACCTGCCCGACCTGTGGCAACCAGGATCTCGGCGCCTTCGGCCGCGGGACGCAGCGGATCGAAGTAGCTCTCGCCGAGCACTTCCCGCAGGCCCGCATCCTGCGCGTCGACCGCGATTCGGCAAGCAGCCGCAAGCAGTGGGAGGCGGTGGTGGAGACGATTCAGAACGGCGCGGCCGACATTCTGGTCGGCACCCAGATGCTGGCCAAAGGTCATGATTTCCCGAAGCTCACGCTGGTTGGCGCCGTGGCCCCCGACGCGGCGCTGTTTGCCGCCGACTGGCGTGCGCCCGAGCGCCTGTTCGCGCAGTTGATGCAGGTCGCCGGTCGCGCCGGCCGCGCCGAACGGCCGGGCGAGGTGCTGATCCAGACCCAGTTCCCCGACCACCCGATCTACCAGGCCCTTGTTCGCCACGACTACCCGGCCTTCGCCGCGGCGCAACTCAGAGAGCGGCAACAGGCCGGTTTCCCGCCCTACGCTTACCAGGCGATGCTGCGCGCCGAGGCGCCACGGATGGCCGATGCGCTGTCCTTTCTTGCCGCCGCGCGGGCCTGTTCGCTGCGCGACGAAAGCCATTCAGTGACCTTCTACGATCCGGTGCCGATGCGCCTTTCGCGGCGGGCCAGCCTTGAACGCGGTCAGTTGCTGGTCGAGTCGTCCTCCCGGCGCGCGTTGCAGCGCTTCCTGGGCGACTGGGTGACGCAGGTCGAGGCCATCCGCGCGCCCTCGCGCCTCCGCTGGCACCTGGAAGTTGACCCCCTCGAATTCTGATACCAGGCCAGGAAAACCCTTGCGGCCGCGCAACCTGCCCGTAGCGTGAAGAAATTCACGCGCTGCCGAGCGCAGCTCCGCTATGCTCCGCTCGGGCACGCAACGCATTTCGCGGGTCTTTCAGAGAGGTGGCTGGGGATGAATCTCCAGCAGGTCCCCTGGCCCGGGCAGCCCGACGCTGGGTGGGTCGAGCAGGTTCCGGTCTGCGGCTTTGGTTAACCCTGTGCAGGAGTTCCGACTTGTCTTCCGACTTCGTAGCCGCAATCGACCTCGGGTCGAACAGTTTTCACATGATCGTCGCCCGCATCGTGAATGGGCACGTGCAGGTGCTCGACCGCCTGCGCGAGATGGTCCAGCTCGCTGCCGGCCTGGACGGCCGCAACCGTCTCTCGGCGGACTCGCAGCAGCGGGCACTGGAATGCCTGGCACGGCTTCGGTCAGAGATTGCGACATATTCCACCGGCGCGCCTGCGCATCGTCGGTACGAATACCCTGCGGCAGGCACGCAACAGCGCCGAATTCATCACCCGCGCCGAGCAGGTTCTCGGGCACCGGGTCGAAATCGTCAGCGGCCAGGAGGAGGCACGGCTGATCTATCTGGGCGTCGCCCACAGCGTCGGCGACGTGACCGGCAAGCGCCTGGTGATCGATATCGGCGGTGGCAGCACCGAACTGATCATCGGGGAAAAGTTCGAACCGCGCCATTTGGCGAGCCTGCGCATGGGCTGCGTCAGTTTGAGCCGGGCCTGCTTTGCCGACGGTCGGGTTACCGCCGCGCGCCTGCGTGAAGCCGAATTACTGGTTCAACTGCACCTCGCACCAGTGCGCGAGGAGTATCTGGCGCGTGGCTGGGAAGTGGTCACCGGGGCCTCCGGGTCGATCAAGGCCATCCAGGACGTGCTCATCAGCGAAGGCTGGAGTCGTGAAGGCATCACCCTCGAAGGCCTGCGGCGGCTGCGGGCGGCGCTGCTGGAGGCGCGCGACACGGCCGGGATAGCCGAACGCTGGCAACTGGAGCCGGCGCGTGCGCGCGTCTTCGTCGGCGGCTTCGTGGCCCTGCACGGACTCTGCGAGGCGCTCGCCGTCCAGCATCTGGAAGTGTCCGAGGGTGCCCTGCGCGAGGGGCTGATCTACGACCTGCTGGGCCGCATCCGTCATGAAGACGTACGCGACCGCACCATCGCTGACGTCATCCGGCGTTTTGACCTCGACGAGAGCCAGGCTGCCCGAGTGAGTGCCTCGGCCCTCGACTTCCTGCGACAGGTACGCTCGGCCTGGGATTTGAACGGCCGGGAGGCGCGGCACGTTCTCGACCGCGCCGCGCGCCTGCACGAGATCGGCTTGCTGCTGACCCATGACCAGTACCACAAACATGGCGCGTACGTGCTCGAACATTCCGATCTGCCGGGCTACTCGCGGGACGATCAACGCCTGCTCTCGGCATTGGTCCGGCGCCACCGGCGATCATTTCCCATCGATGCGTTCGCGCATTTACCCCGCGATTGGGTCCGCCCGGCGCGCCGCCTGTGTGTTCTGCTGCGACTGGCGGTGGTCCTCCATCGCGGGCGGAGCAACGAGCCCCTGCCGGAGATCAGTCTGCGCGTACAGCGGCAGCGCCTGCGCCTGCAATTCCCTTCGGGATGGCTGGCGGCGCATCCCCTGACGCGCGCCGACCTGCAGCGCGAAGCCCGATTGCTTGGCAAGGCGGGATTCGTGCTGCAGCCTGGCCGTTGACACCGGGCGCCCGGAAAGCGGTCCGGTTGCGCGGCCTCAGCGTCATCTCGCCGGCGTGAAGCGCCTCCTGATCGGGCTGCTGGGATGCTTGCTGCTGCCGCTGCTGATCGTCCTTGCCACCCTCGAACGGGCGCCGCTGGTCAGACGTAGCGAAAGCATCTCGCCGGCGTCGATTGCCGAGGCCAGGCGCTTGCTCGCCAATAACGATCCTCGCCGCCTGCAACGCGGTGATCAGCGAACGGCGTCGATCCCCGCGCCGCTGATCGACGAGGCCATCAATCACCTGGTCAGTCGCAGTCTGCACGGGCGCGGCACCTTCGCGCTGGCCGAGGATACGGCGGAAATCCGGATCAGCGTCCCGGTTCCCGGTCTGGCGGGATCCCGATACTGGAATCTGCGCGCGCAACTCCAGGAGGCCGAAGGCGAACCGCGCATCGTTGCCGCCTCGCTTGCCAATTTGCCGCTTCCCTCGCGTTTGGCAGAGTTCTGCCTCAACTCGGCGATCGGCCTCGCCGGCTTCTCGGATGATTGGCGGGCCGCCCGGCAGCTCATCCGCAAGCTGGCCTTCGAACCGGCACGCGGCGTCGTCGAGGTGAGCTACGTGTGGGAGCCCGGGGTACTCGTGCGCGCGCGCACGCTGGCTTTCCCACCCGAAGACATCGCGGGCATGGCGGCTGCCCAGAAAGCCCTGGCCGCTCAGCTCGACCATTACTCCGCGCGCGCCCGCGTTCCTCTCGGGCAGGTCCTCAGTGGTCTTCTGGCAGCGGCAGCCTCCGGGGAGGCCACGCTTCGTCAGCGGCGAGCCGCGCTGCTCGTTCTTGCGAGCTATCTGGCGGAAAAGAACCTGGCGGTATTGCTCCCCGAGGCGAGGCACTGGCCGCGTCCTCGGCGATTGAAGCTGATCCTGCTCGGCCGCCACGACAGCGCCCAACATTTTGCCGTTTCGGCGGCCCTGGCAGCCTGGGCCGGTGAACCCGCGGCGAATGCGATTGGCCTGTACAAGGAAGTCGAAGACGCCCGGGGGGGCAGTGGCTTTTCTTTCGCCGATCTGGCCGCGGACCGTGCCGGGACACGATTCGGCGAACTGGTTGCCGAGGGGTCGCCACGCCTCGACGTCGCGCTGCGCGGCAGTCTCGGCGACAGCGATCTGGCACCCTCTCTCGATGGGCTTCCCGAGGCCCTCTCCGAAGCCGAATTCCAGAGCCGCTATGGTGGCCGCGACAACCCGGCCTATCGGCAACTGCTGGCTGAAATCGAGCGCCGCCTGGCTGCCTTGCCGCTGTACCGTTGAGGGTCTGGTGTCTCGGCGGATTTCGCTTCGATTGCTCAGCGCCCGCGTCGGCTGCTGATGCAAAACCAGGCGTAGGCTGCCAACTGGGCGCCAAGCAGGGACAGAAAAGCGTTGCGGTGGGCCATGGCCAGGCTCTGCCCCTGCGCCTGCAGGCCATCGATCAGCACCCCAAGTCCCCATTGCACGCCAAAGGCGCCCACGAAAACCATCAGGTTGAAAGCGGTGTTGGCGCGCCCCGACAGCGCTACCGGAAAGCCCGCAGCGGCCTGTGAATAGGCCAGCGTGCCAAAGCTCGAAAAGCTGCCATAGGCGACCCACAGCAGGTAGCTCCGATTCGTGCCTTCGGTGGCGATCAGCGCGAGCGTCAGCAACGACAGACCGAGTCCGCCGGCGAGCAGCATCACCGGCCTGATCCCGCGACGCGCAAGGCCGGTGGCCAACAGCCCGATCAGAACGTAGGAGATCAGCATCGCGACGCTCATCCCGGCCAAGTGGTCGGCGGCTGTCATACGGTCGTAAGCGTTCACCTGCATCAACCAGGAGATCGACCACAGGCTTTGCACCGCCATGAAGCCGCCCGTCAGCGTCAGCCCGAGCGGTACAAGGCGCCAGAAGTGGGCGCTCGCGAAAACCGTCTTGACGCCTTTCCACTGCACGGACAGCGGCTCAGGCGGGTGGTCGGCGTGACGCTCGGGAACGCTCAGGAACAGCCAGACGGCCACCGTCAGCGTCAGCGCGGCGAGGGCGAAGAAGATCTCCCGCCAGTCGGCGAAGCGCAACGCCGCCTCCAGAGGAGCGCTGGCGGCGAGGGCACCAAGGCCCCCGGAGGTCATGATCCAGCCGGTCAGCGACGCCTGCCGGTCAAGCGGAAACCACAGGGAAAAGGCCTTGAAGGCGGCCATCAGGCACGCCGAAACGCCGAGTCCAATCAGACCGCGCCCAATCGCCAGTGCCGTGACGCTCTGACCGAGGGCAAAGATCACCGCGCCGGCGGCAGCGATCAACAAGAGGCCGGATTCGACCCGGCGTGCCCCGAAGCGGTCGAGCAGCATGCCAAGAGGCAGTTGCGCGGCAGCGAAAGCCAGAAAATAGGCGCTGGTCAGCAGTCCCAGACTGCCGGCGCCAAGTGCCAGGTCCTTGCTCAGGACCGGGCCGATCACGGCGTTGGCCGTGCGGTAGAGGTACGAGAGAAAATATGCACCTGCGAAAGGCAGGAAAAGTCTGACCCAGAGCATGACTAGCGCAGTGCCCGTTCGCCGCCGTGCCGGCGCAACCAGCGCGCACGCTCGATCAGCTTCCGCCGCCAGTCAGCGTTCAAACCCGGCGCCCCGGACAGTTCCTCGATCTGCGCGGGATGCGGGCGATGTTCGCGCCAGACCTGCCACAACTCGGCGAGCGACACCGCGCCCGGCAGACGGTCCACGAGTTCGAGTTCATCGCCTGCACTGAGCATGCCGGGTTCGAGTACCCGGTAGTACCAGCCGGTAAGGCCGGTTTCCGCAATCGTTCGCGCCACCCCGTCACTGCCGTAGCGATAGTCGATCTTCCAGCACGGGCTGCGCGGCTGGCTGACCTGGAGCAGGCTGCCGCCGATCCGGAAAATGTCTCCGATCGAGACGTTCCATTCATCGAAGCCATTCGCTGAAACATTCTCGCCGATGCTACCCGGCACAAACTGCTCCGCGACACCCGGAAAACGCTCGGCAAGCTGACGATAGTTCTCGGCGGCGTAGTAATGGAGAGCCTTTTCGGGTCCGCCATGGACGCGGCGGTCGGCCTGCATGTCCCCGGCCAGGCCGTCGACAGTCAGCTGAACCGGCCCGCTGATCGCCTGCTTGTGGATGCCGGTCCATTGACCTTCGGCGTCGATCTTCGTCAGTCCGCCGCTGAACAGCTGCACTGTCGCCATTTCACTCCTCGTTCCAGAGCCAGGCCGCACCGCGCACGCCGGATGAATCGCCATGCACGTTGCGCAACAGGCGGGTGCGGATGGTATCCGAAAACACATGCGCCGCCCACAACCGGGGCACCGTGTCGTACAGCCGCGCGATGTTCGAAAGCCCACCACCCAGCACGACCACATCGGGATCGAGAACGTTCACCACCTGCGCCAGTGCCTTGGCCAGGCGCCGTTCGTAACGCCCAAGCGCCGCCGCGCACGCCGCGTCGCCTGCCTCGGCGCTGTTCGCGATCTCCTCGGCGCTCAGCGACTGCCCACCATGACGCCAGTGGTCGCTGCTGAGTCCCGGCCCGGACAGCCAGGTTTCGACACAGCCGCTGCGTCCGCAGTAACAAGGCGTCGGCGGCAGACTTTCCTCGTTCGGCAGGGGCAGCGGATTGTGACCCCACTCGCCAGCGATGCGGTTGGCGCCGGCGAGTACGCGCCGATGCACCACCACCCCACCGCCAACGCCGGTCCCGAGAATGACGCCAAAGACGACCTCCGCACCCCTGCCGGCACCATCCACTGCCTCGGAGAGGGCAAAACAGTTGGCGTCGTTGGCCAGGCGGACCTCCCGCTGCAGCAGCGCCTCGAGATCCAGCCGCAGCGTTTGCCCGATCAGGCAGGTCGAATTGGCATTCTTGATGCGACCGTCGCTGAGCGATTCGGCACCGGGGATGCCGATGCCGACGCTGGCCTTCCGCCCCAAATCACATTCCGCGGCGGCGACCATTTCGCCGATCGCTCGGAGCGTCGCCTGGTAGTCCCCCTGTGGCGTCGGGCGACGCCTGCGCAGCAGCACCCGCCCGCTTGCCTCCAGAGCAACCAGCTCGATCTTGCTGCCGCCGAGGTCGATTCCAATGCGTAACATAGGATTGGATTGAATTTTCAGGGTGTCGTCAGCTCAACACGTGCTTCACTGCTGCGGTGGCCGCTCATTAGCTGCGCAACAGATTGATCACACAGGATAATACGAAGATACCAGGATATCTTGACGCCATCCGGCTAAATCGTTCGGTTCGGCACTTGTTTGCGGCCTGAATGACAATTAGCCGTCGTGTGCGCGGCAGGCCACCGGCTTGCAGCTCGAACCGTGGATCACTGCGGCGTGCCCTGTCGATCGGCACCCGTCAAGGTTTGTCGCACCGTGGATCACTGACCCCGCAATCCGGCAGCGACGTCCCGGAATGAGGCCAATGCGGCTTCCAGGTGCTCAATGATCTCCTGCTGCAGGACTTCCGGCGGCGGCAGATCGTCGAGATTGTCCAGGCTGTCGTCCTTGAGCCAGAAGATGTCCAGACTGGCCTTGTCACGGGCCATCAAGTCGTCGTAGCTGAAGAACCTGAAACGTTCGCTGGCGACGCGCTCGTGGCGGTTGTCCGGGTTGTAGCAGGTGATGAAATCCTGCAGGTCGTCCAGCTTGAGCGTGCGCGTCTTCAGCGTGAAATGCCTGTTGGTGCGCAGGTCGTAGAACCAGAGCCCCCTGGTGTGGATCTGCCCGTCCTTGGGCCTGGCGTCGAAGAACACCACGTTCGCCTTCACGCCCTGCGCATAGAAGATGCCGGTCGGCAGCCGCAGCACGGTGTGCACATCGCAGTTCTCCAGCAGCTTGCGACGGATCTTCTCGCCGGCACCCCCTTCAAACAGCACGTTGTCCGGCAAGACCACCGCTGCTTTGCCATCCACCTTCAACATGCTGACGATGTGCTGCAGAAAGTTGAGCTGCTTGTTCGACGTGGTTTCCCAAAAGTCCTGCCGCTCGTAAGTCAGCGCCTCCTTGTCTTCCTCACCCCCTTCGTTGGTGATGGTCATGCTGCTCTTTTTGCCGAAGGGTGGGTTGGCCAGCACGTAGTCCACCTTGCGCCTGGGCTCGGTGATCAAGGCATCGGAGCGCTCAACCGAAGGCTCGCCGTCCAGCTCGCCGATGTTGTGCAGGAACAGGTTCATCAAGCACATGCGACGGGTGTTCGGCACGATCTCGTTGCCGTGGAAGGTCCGGTCGCGCAGGAACTCTTTCTGGCGCTTGTCCAGCCTGGCGCCGGGGCGAGTCAGCCAGTTGTAGGCGCCGAGGAAGAAGCCGCCCGTGCCGCAGGCCGGGTCGGCAATCGTCTTCATCGGCTCGGGCCGCACGCAGGACACCATCGCCTCGATCAGCGCGCGCGGCGTGAAGTACTGGCCGGCGCCGCTCTTGGTGTCTTCAGCGTTCTTCTGCAGCAGGCCTTCGTACAGATCGCCCTTGGTGTCGGCATCGAGGCTGATCCAGCGCTCCGCATCAATCAGCTGCACCAGGCGCGAGAGCTTGGCCGGGTCCTGGATCTTGTTCTGGGCCTTGAAGAATATGGCGCCCAGCATCCCTGGCTCCTGACCCAGCTTGTGCAGCGTCGCCAGGTAGTGCGCCTCCAGCGGCTCGCCCACCCTGGAGGTCAGGCTGGCCCAGTCATGGCCCTTGGGGATGTGCGTGTCACGGTTGTACGGTTCCTGTGCGTATTCGTGTGCCAGCTTCAGGAATAGCAGGTAGGTCAGCTGCTCGAGGTAGTCGCCGTAGCCCACGCCGTCGTCGCGCAGGGTGTGACAGAAGTTCCAGACTTTCTGGACGAGGGAAGAGGTGTTCATGTCGGTTCCTGGGCAGGCGCAGCACCGGGTGGGCTGAGTTCTGCCTCGATGGCTTCGATGCTGGGCAGCGCACTCTGCAGGCTGGCCGGCAGGGCGCGGGTGAGTTCGTAGCTGGCAATGCCAATCGGTTTGTCGATGCCGCGCAGCGCGTACTCGGCCAGCACGCTGTCCTTGTTCTGGCACAGCATCAGCCCGATGGTGGGTGCATCGCTGGCGTGGCGCAGCGTGTCGTCCACCACGTTGCAGTAGAAGTTGAGCTTGCCCGCGTACTCGGGCTTGAAGTCGCCGCGCTTGAGCTCGATGACGACAAAGGCACGCAGCTTCAGGTGGTAGAACAGCAGGTCGATGTAGAAATCGCTGTCACCCACCATCAGCGGGTATTGCCGCCCCACGAAGGCGAAACCCTGGCCCAGCTCCAGCAGAAAGCGCTCCACGTGGCGCACCAGGCCGGTTTCGAGTTCGCGTTCGTGGAAGCCCGCCTCCAGCGTGAGGAAGTCGAACACATACGGATCCTTGAGCACCTGGCTGGCCAGATCGGATTGCGGGGACGGCAGGCGCTCTGCAAAATTGGTGATGGCCGCACCCTGGCGCAGGTGGGCTGCGGTGTCGATCTGCATCTTCAGCACATTGCGGCTCCAGCCATGGGCCAGCGTCTGGCCTGCGTACCAGGCGCGCGTGCCTTCATCCTTCACCGCCTGCAGCAGCAGCATGTTGTGCGCCCAGGGCAATTGCGCAACCAGCGGTTGCAGCAAAAGGGCGACGGCGGTCCCGGCCAGTTGTGCAACCGGCGGTTGCACAAAGTCGCCACCCGGCTCAAGCAACTGCGGATAGGCCCGGAAGAACTGCAGCATCAGCCGGATGTTGCGCTCCGAGAAGCCCTTCACCTCCGGCAGCTCGTTGGCCAGGTCACGCGCCAGCCGGGGGATCACCGCCGCCCCCCAGCCCTCCTCGGCCTGCCTGCGGTCCAGCAGTTGGCCCACCTGCCAGTACAAGCGGATCAGCTCGCTGTTGGCCGCGAAGGCGGCGCGCAGTTGGGCCGTCTGGATGCGGCCTTTGACATCGAGCAGCAGTTGCGCGTAGTCGATGGGCAGGCTCATGCGGTCTCCGTGGCCTGGCGGCCACGCGGTTTCTTCTCCGCATCGCGCGCCGCCCGCTCGGCGCGGATACGCGCCAGCAACACGCTGGCGGGTTCGTCGTTCGGGTCTTGCGCCACCAGTTGGCCGGCGAAGGCGGCGCGGAGGATGTTTTGGCGTTGGGCGGTGGATTGTTTGCGCGAGATCTCGATGGCTATTTCTTGCTCGGAGATCGCGTCGAGCATCTGATTAGCCAAGCGAACAATTTCTTCCATTTCGTCCAAGGGCGCCAATGGAAACAAGATTCGCTCAACGATCGACTTGTTCAATGCGGGCTGATTGTTCCCGCTACTTCCACGCCGAGTTTCCTCATACTGTGACCAAAGCCAGAAGTAGACGTACTCGGGTGGCACCCCCGCTTCGCTGGCCCATATTGCTGCGCAGTTCTGATTGTTTGCTGCTTCAACATCGAGAATTGCGACCTGACCACGTGTCTTTCCCTCGCCAATCATGCCAAGTAAAACACTGCCAACAGGATTGATCTGCGTGCTGCTGTCGTTGAGCCCATCCTGAGTGATCATTTCCTTGGTGGTCGAAATGCGTGAGAACCTCACTTCTCCGGAGCTTACCCATGGGATTGTATAGTGGTCCCAGGATTTGAGACAGTGGTTTAAGCTAGGCGCTGTCATAGGGAACGAGAAGCGATGAGCGAAGTGAAGACGCGGAAGGTACACACCCCGGAGTTCAAGGCGAAGGTAGGCCTGGAG
>Ga0208938_1000037_pt1 | contig 146299 bp, 143 predicted proteins | sample AD_UKC125_MetaG_FD_184434 | JGI IMG/M metagenome (GOLD analysis project Ga0208938, IMG submission 184434) | Active sludge microbial communities of municipal wastewater-treating anaerobic digesters from USA - AD_UKC125_MetaG (SPAdes) (version 2) | ecosystem: Engineered > Bioreactor > Anaerobic...
CCATGCCAGAGCGTCATCACGGCGAAGGCCAGCAGGTAGACCGACAGCGTCTGCTGGACTTCGATGGCAGTGGCCTGCAAGCTCTGACCGATGTCGTGAAACGAGGGCAGGTAGGTGTCTATCGAGAACGGGCCAAGCGCTGCCATGCTGGCCAGCAGAAGGGCGATGGCGTGGGTGGAACGCCCCTGCTCAGCCACCGGACAGGCGCCGGTACTGGATCGCCTCGGCCACATGCGGGGCCCGTAGCGAAGCGGTGCCCGCAAGATCCGCGATGGTCCGGGCGACCTTGAGAATGCGGTGCCAGGCGCGTGCCGACAGACCCAGCCGCAGGCTCGCCTGCTTGAGCAGCCCGGCACCGGCTTCATCCGGCTGGCAAAGAGTATCGACCTCCGTCGCCGTCAGGCGGGAATTCGCCTTGCCCTGGCGCTCCCGCTGCCTTGCCAGTGCCGCTTCGACCCGACTACGCACGGTGGCCGATGACTCGCCGTCGCCCGTACCGCCAAGCGAATCGACCGGCACCGCCGGAACCTCGATCAGCAGGTCGATCCGGTCGAGGAAAGGGCCGGAAATCTTGCCGCGGTAACGGGCGATCTGGTCCGGGGTGCAGCGGCATTTGCCGTTGCTGTGCCCGCTGTAACCGCAGGGGCACGGGTTCATTGCCGCGACGAGTTGGAATTCCGCCGGAAATCTGGCATGCCGGGCGGCGCGGGCGATGTGGATATGTCCGGACTCAAGCGGCTCGCGCAGGGTTTCCAGCACCTTGCGGTCGAACTCCGGCAACTCGTCGAGAAACAGTACGCCGTGGTGGGCCAGACTGATCTCGCCCGGGCGCGGCGGGTTGCCACCGCCGACTAGGGCGGCGGCCGACGCGGTATGGTGCGGCTGGCGGTAGGGGCGAACGCCGAAGGCTTCGGGCCGGAATTGCCCGACCAGCGAGAGGACTGCGGCCGAGCCCTTGGCTGCATCGCCATCGAGCATTGGCAGCAAACCCGGCAGGCGGGCGGCGAGCATCGATTTTCCCGAGCCTGGCGGGCCGATCATCAGCAGCGAATGGCCACCGGCGGCGGCGACTTCCAGCGCCCGCTTGGCCTGACTCTGGCCGCGAACCTCGTTGAGGTCGGGGATTATTGGCTGATCTTCGCTGTCGGCTGGCAGCGGTGCCGGTAGTATGGCCTTGCCGCATATGTGAGCGCACACTGCCAGAAGGGAGCGCGCGGCAAGGATGTTTCCCGAACCGATCAGCGCCGCTTCTCGGGCACTGTCTTCAGGCAGGATGAAGGTCTTGCCGCTGCCGGCTGTCTGCAAGGCCATGGCCAGTGCACCACGGATCGGGCGCAGTTCTCCCGACAGCGAGAGTTCACCGGCGAACTCGCAGCCGTTCAGCGCCGATGCGGGAATCTGGCCGCTAGCGGCGAGCATTCCCAAGGCGATCGGCAGGTCGAAGCGGCCCGACTCCTTGGGCAGGTCGGCCGGGGCGAGGTTGACGGTGATGCGCTTGCTCGGGAATTCGAAGCCGGAATTGACGATGGCGGCACGGACGCGGTCGCGCGCCTCCTTGACCTCGGTATCCGGCAGGCCGACCAGCGTGAAGGTCGGCAAACCGCTCGCCAGATGAACCTCAACCGTTACTGGCGGCGCACTCAGGCCATCAAGTCCGCGGCTGTGAGCGATGGCGAGCGCCATCGTGGCCTACTCTGGCGACCGTGATTTTTCCAGCGCCTCGACGCGCGCTTCGAGTTCCTTCAGTCTCTCGCGAGTGCGGGCCAGCACCTGCGACTGGATATCGAATTCCTCGCGCGTGACGACGTCAAGTTTGGCCAGCAGGCCGCTCACCGCTGCCCGGGCATTCTTCTCAAGATCCCTGGCGGGCGAATTGGCGAGCAGAGCGTTCATCTTGTTGCCGATTTCTTCAAGTGTCTTCGGGTCGAGCATGGGGGTCCTCCGTGTCGGAAAAGTGTAACACAGCACCCGTTCGTTGATTTCGGGCCTCCCGCTTGTCCATGGTGCGCCGGCAATTCGAGGCGCACCACATTGGTGCTTCAACCGCCGATTTCGGACACAAACAGGGAAGGATCCCTTGATATTCATCAAAAAAAATCTGGCACGGGTCGTGCTAATGCTGTACTGCACAAATTCTTTTTCACTTTCACGGTAGGAGAAACATCATGAACAAGTCTCTAATAGCTCTCGTCCTCGCCGGCGCCTTTGCTCTACCCGCCGTTGCCCAGACGGCTTCGTCGGAACGCGGCGAGGCACCGGCGGCTGAAGCGGAAGCCACGCCGCACACCTTTACCGGCAACCTGACCATTGCGACCGATTACCGGTTCCGCGGCATTTCCCAGACCTTCGGCAAGCCGGCAATTCAGGGTGGTGTCGATTACCTCCATGAGAGCGGCATCTATGTCGGCAACTGGAACTCCAATGTGAACGAGGCGACCGGCTATTCCGGCGGCAGCGTCGAAATGGACTTCTACGGCGGCTGGAAGAAGTCGTTTGACGACTTCGGCGTCGATATCGGGGTGCTGTACTACTACTATCCCGGAACCGGTACCGGCTTCTATTCGCCGTGCAACTTCAAGAACGGCATCTCGTGCGCCACCGGTCGCGTAGACAACACTGAACTCTACCTCGGCCTGAGCTGGAAGACGCTCTCGTTCAAATGGTCGCATGCGCTGTCCGATTACTTCAGCATTCCTGACACTTCGGGCACCAACTACTTCGATCTTTCCGGCAGCTACGACTTCGGTGATGGCTGGGGCATCAATGCCCATGTCGGTTACACCGACCTGCGCGATTACAGGAGCCCCACCGGCAACGATGGCAAGTACACCGACTGGAAGATTGGCGTGACCAAGGACATCAGCGGCTGGGTCATCGGTCTGGCTTATGTCGACACCAATGCGAAGGGCTCGTCCTTGGGTGATCCCTACTATTACGTCAACAGCAACGGGAAAACGCTTGATGCCGGCAAGGCGACCGCTGTCCTTTCGGTTTCCAAGACCTTCTGATCCGGCCCAAAGACTCCCTGCGGGTGACTTGACTGACGCCGGCGGGGAAACGCCAACTTCAATTTTTTCGGGGAACTACTCATGAAATTCGTTACTGCCATCATCAAGCCGTTCAAGCTTGACGAAGTGCGTGAGGCGCTGTCCGCCATTGGCGTGCAGGGTGTCACGGTCACTGAGGTGAAGGGCTTCGGCCGGCAGAAGGGGCACACCGAGCTGTACCGGGGCGCCGAATATGTCGTCGATTTCCTGCCCAAGGTGAAGATCGAGGCCGCTGTAAGGAGCGAGCAGATCGATCAGATCATCGAAGCGATCGAAAAATCCGCAAGCACCGGCAAGATCGGTGACGGCAAGATCTTCGTTTTCGACCTGGAACAAGTCATCCGTATCCGTACCGGCGAGTCCGGTATCGATGCCCTGTAAGGAGCGAATCATGAAACGCGTATTTGCTTTGCTGGCACTGGTCGGTGCCGTCGCCTTCGGCGCGCCGGCCTGGGCCGAGGAAAAGGTGGCGGTTCCGGCGGCGACCGCTGCCGCGCCAACCGGAATGGCCGGCATGAGCGGCACCGCAGCCGATACTGCTTCAGCCGCTGCCGCCACACCGGTGCCCGTCGTCAACAAGGGCGACAATGCCTGGGTGATGATGAGCGCCGCCCTGGTCATCCTGATGTCGATCCCCGGCCTGGCATTGTTCTACGGCGGCCTGGTCCGTTCGAAGAACATGCTCTCGGTGCTGATGCAGGTGTTCACCATCTTTTCCCTGATCACGGTGTTGTGGGTGGTCTATGGCTACTCCGCGGCGTTCACCGAGGGCAACGAGTTCGTTGGCGTACTCGACAAGCTCTTGCTCAAGGGTGTCACCGTTGATTCGGTTGGCGCGACCTTCACCAAGGGTGTCGTCATCTCCGAACTGGCCTTCGTGATCTTCCAGGGTGCCTTCGCGGCCATCACCTGCGGACTGATCGTCGGCGCCCTCGCCGAGCGCGCCAAGTTCGCCGCAATCCTGATCTTCATGGTGATCTGGTTCACACTGTCCTATATCCCGATGGCGCACATGGTGTGGTACTGGGCCGGGCCGGATGCCTATATCGACGCGGCCGCAGGGAAAGCGGCGGGCAAGACGGCGGGATTCCTGTTCCAGAAGGGCGCTCTCGACTTCGCCGGCGGCACCGTGGTCCACATCAACGCCGCGGTCGCCGGTCTGGTTGGCGCCTACATGATCGGCAAGCGTAGCGGTTTGGGCAATGTGTCGATGGCTCCGCACTCATTGACCTTCACGATGATCGGCGCTTCCCTGCTGTGGTTCGGCTGGTTCGGCTTCAACGCCGGCTCGGCTCTCGAGGCTTCCGGCGGTGCCGCCCTGGCGATGGTAAACACCTGGGTGGCGACGGCCTGTGCCGCGCTGTCGTGGATGCTGGCGGAATGGGTCTTCAAGGGCAAGCCCTCGATGCTGGGCGCCGCTTCCGGTGCAGTCTCCGGCCTCGTGGCGATCACTCCGGCAGCCGGCTTCGTCGGTGTCATGGGTGCGATCGTGATCGGGCTGTTGGCCGGCATCCTCTGCCTGTGGGGCGTCAATGGCTTGAAGAAGATGCTGGGTGCGGACGACTCGCTCGACGTCTTCGGCGTCCATGGCGTCGGCGGCATTCTCGGCGCCATTCTGACCGGCATCTTCGTTGATCCGGCGCTTGGCGGGACGGGCGTCTATGACTACGTGGCCAACAAGGTCGGCGACTTCGACATGACCGCCCAGGTGATCAGCCAGTTGTGGGGTGTCGGCACCGTCATCGTCTGGTCCGGTGTGGTTTCGCTGGTTGCCTACAAGCTGGTGGATATCTTCATCGGTCTGCGGGTGCCGGGAGAGGAAGAGCGCGAAGGTCTTGACCTGACCTCCCATGGCGAAAGCGCCTATCACCACTGAGCAGCGGATCCCTGATGTCTCTCCCTTTGGGCACCCTCGGGTGCCCATTTTTTTCCGGTACCGGGCAACGCGACGACGGGATCCATTTGTCTCCGATGACAGCCTCTGTCATAATTGCAAATTTAGCTTGCCCGACGTCCCGGCAAGATCTCGCATTGCATTGGAGCAACAGAAAATGAAAGTGAACAAGCCTAGCGGGCGCGTCGCTGCGATCCTTCTCGCGGCTGCGGGCAGCGCCACTGCAGCGCTCGCCCAGCCGTCCCCTTCCAGCACCGCCGACTGTCGCGGCATCGAAGCGAGCATGGAACGTCTGGCCTGCTACGACGCCGTCAGCGGACGTGCCGGTGCTGCGTCCAGGGGAACTGCGGGTGCACCAGCAGTCGTGACCCCGGCATCCGCCTCATCCGCGGAAGCTAAGCACGCGGACAGCGATGTGGTGGTGCGTCGGACGACGACATCGATGATCGATACCGCATGGGGCTTCGATCCGAACTCGGCACCCTTTGACATCGGCTTCTACAACGCGAACTACCTGCTTTTCGGCCGCTATTCGGACAACGTCAACAAGGCGCCATTCCTGCCTCTGGTTCAGACCACGGGGCGAGAGCAACTAGAGCTCAACAGCACCGAGGCGAAATTCCAGATCAGCTTCAAGGCGCGCGTGTGGACCAGCGACGACCGGCGCTGGGGCCTGTGGGCCGCCTATACGCAACAGAGCCAGTGGCAGTTGTACAACGGCGACACCTCGCGGCCATTCCGCGACAACAACTACATGCCCGAACTGTTCGTCAGTTACCGGCCGGATGTCGATCTCGGTGGCGGCTTCAACTGGAAGCTCCTGAATGTGGGCTACAAGCATCAGTCGAACGGTCGCTCCGATCTCGTTGCCGACGGCAGTAACAACGGACTGTCGCGGAGTTGGGACAGGCTTTTCGCCGAGTTCGGCGTCGAGCGCGAAGACCTCGCCTTGTTCGGCACGGTCTGGTATCGCCTGCCGGAAAGCTCGACCAAGGACGACAATCCGGACATCACCGATTACTACGGCTATGGCAAGCTCAGCGCGCTCTACCGCTGGCGTGGCAACACCTTCTCGGGCTCTGTCCGCGGCAACCTGAGGACCGGCAAGGGCGCCGTCGAAGCCGGCTGGTTCTCGCCTCGCCTTTTTGGTCCTTTGCGCGGTTACGTGCAGGTCTTCTCGGGGTACGGTGAAAGCCTGATCGACTACAACTGGAACCAGACGACGATTGGTATCGGTGTCGCCTTGAGCGACGGGCTCTAGGCGCGACCCGACGAGCGTCTGCGTCTCGGCGCCGTTGGCATTGGCGACGACGGCAAGGAGACTATCGGCTTTCCGGCAAGGGATAGATGCAGTTTCGTCCGGCTGCTTTGGCCTCATAGAGCGCGTCGTCGGCATGTCCGGTGGCGATGTCGATGGAGTCTTCAGCGGGCAGGCATTGGGCGATGCCGATGCTGACGGAGAGCCTGCAGCGGCCGCGATGGCTGCGCACGACGATCTTGTTGACTTCCGACCGGATGCGTTCGGCGACCAGGTGGGCGCCCGCGGGCGAGGTATCCGGCAACAGCAGGCGGAACTCGTCGCCGCCGGCCCGCGCGAAGATGTCCTGTTCGCGCAGGTTCTCGTGAACTACCGCGACGAACTGCTTGAGTGCGTTGTCGCCGGCGGCGTGGCCCAGGCTGTCATTGATGCCCTTGAAGTAATCGATGTCGATCACCACTAGCGCCAGTTGGCCACCGTTGCGGGTCAAGCGAGACACCTCGTGGCGGGCGAGTTCGTAGAAGGTGCGCAGGTTGTAGACACCGGTCAGGAAATCGGTCGCGGCGAGCAGTTCCAGACGGCGCTCGAGGGCCTTGCGTTCGGAAATGTCCAGTATCGCGCCGACGATGCCGTCCGGCTCCCCGGCAGGACCGAGGAAGATCGCCTTGTGGAAGACCACGTCATGAAGACTGCCGTCGGCGTGACGGACCTGCGATTCATAGGACTGTGTCCCGCCTTGGGCCAGGTGCTCGGCATCCGCTTGGTCGTAGATGCGCGCTAGATCTTCGGGGGCGACGTCGAACACAGTCTTGCCGACAATCTCGCCGGCCGCAAGGCCGAGGTATTCGGCGAACGCCTTGTTGCTGGCCGTGTAGCGCTGGTTGCGGTCCTTGATGAAGATCGGAATCGGCAAGGTATCCACGGCGGCCCGCAGGCTCAACTGGTGGGCCAGTGCCGAGGGCGCGAGCGGTTCCGGCCTGGCGGCGCGGGGGCGGTGTGCAAAACGGGTAACCGCCAGATCGATGCGTTCGAGATCGTCCATGGCGCAGCAGTCGGCTGCATCGCCCTGAACGATGCGACGCGCCAGTTCCGGGTTCCACGGATCGAGCAGAACGATGTGCTGGAAACCGCTCGGGCACATCGGGTGAAAGCGCTGCCGCCATTCCGCATAGGCTGGTTCCCCGTCGATCGCCACGAGGACAGTGAGTGCCGAGTCGGCCTTCTCCCAGTCGCCGAGGCGCGGGTTGGGGTCGACCACGAGGCCAGGCAATGCAGGCTGGGGCGCGCGCTTGCCGATGCGCAAGTCGAGGAGCAAGAGGCGGGGGGTAGGGTCCAGGACGTCCGGCATGGGTTCATTCCAGATTTGACTGGCTTCATTCTGCAATCCGGCAGCCGGCCACGACAGGAAATATTCCGCACTTTCGCGGGAACATTCTGGCTGATTTCCGTCCGTCGTGAAATATGTCGCGGATTACCGCTAATGGGAACGCCCCCTGGCTCAACACCCGGGGTGCCAGCGCTCAGCGAAACCAGGGAGAATGAATGCGCTCCGCCGGCAAGTGCGCCACTCGCCCAAGGGCGCCAGGCAGCCCGCACGGTTGGCATGTATGTAGCAGAGCCGGTCTAACGGAAGACCACCGTCTTGTTGCCATGCACCAGCACCCGGTCTTCGAGGTGGTAGCGCAGGCCGCGGGCAAGCACCGTTTTCTCGATGTCCTTGCCGTAGCGGACCATGTCGTCCGGCGAATCGGAATGGTCGATGCGGATCACGTCCTGCTCGATTATCGGGCCGGCGTCCAGTTCACTGGTCACGTAGTGGCAGGTCGCGCCGATCAGCTTGACGCCCCGCTGGTAGGCCTGATGGTAGGGCCTGGCGCCGGCGAAGCTGGGCAGGAAGGAATGGTGGATGTTGATGACTCGCCCGGCCAGCGCGTCGGACAGCTCGGGCGGCAGGATCTGCATGTAGCGTGCGAGCACCATCGTGTCACCGCGCACGACTTCGAAGATGCGCTGGATCTCGGCGTTCGCCGCCGACCGGTTGTCGGGGCCGACCGGAACATGATGGAAGGGGATGCCGTGCCACTCGACGAAGCCACGGAAAGTATCGTGGTTGGAGATCACGCACGGGATCTCGACGTCCAGTTCCTTCGCCTGCCAGCGCGCGAGCAGGTCGTAGAGGCAGTGCTCCTGCTTCGACACCAGCACGACGACGCGCTTCTTGACCGAGCTGTCGGTGATCCGCCAGGTCATATCGAGCGGCCCCGCGACCTCGCTGCGGAAGCGCTCGCGGAACTCCGCGAGCAGGAAGGGCAGCGTGTCCGCCCTGACCTCCAGGCGCATGAAATACTGCCCGGTGATAGCGTCGGCATGGAATCGCGATTCGAGAATCCAGCCGCCGTTTCCGGCGATGAAGCCGGACACGCGGGCAATGATGCCAACTTGGTCGGGGCAGGAGGCGGAGAGCGTGTAGAAACGGTCGCGATGCATGTTCTTCTTGGAGTTGCCAGGATCCGGTTGGCGGTCGCTTGCGCGGAGTTTGCCGGCAACCAGCCCCGGCTATTGGCAACTGGCGAATGCCTTGTCGATTTCGATGCGCAGTTCGTCGTAGCCGAGCGTGACCGGAAACTGTGGGAACTCGCGGATGACGTTCTCCGGCGGGTGGAAGAGGATGCCCCTGTGGGCCTCCTTGAGCATGGCGGTGTCGTTGTAACTGTCGCCGGCGGCGACGACCGTGAAGTTCAGTTCCTTGAAGCGCCTGACTGCCTCGCGCTTCTGGTCCGGCATGCGCAACTGGTAGGCGACCAGCATGCCATCGCCGTCGGCCTGCAGCGAATGACAGAACAGTGTCGGCCAGCCGAGCTGGCGCATCAACGGGTGGGCAAATTCGTAGAAGGTGTCGGAGAGGATGACCACCTGGTAATCCTCGCGCAGCTTGTCGAGGAAAGCCCGCGCGCCCGGCATCGGACCCATCTCGGCAATGACGCTCTGGATATCCGGCAGACCGAGCTTGTGCTCGCGCAGGATGTCCAGCCGGTAGGTCATCAGCTTGTCGTAATCCGGCTCGTCGCGCGTCGTGCGCCTGAGTTCGGGAATGCCCGTGCGTTTGGAGAATTCGATCCAGATTTCGGGAACGAGGACCCCTTCGAGGTCCAAGCAGACGATTTGCATGGGTTGGCTCCCTACGGGGGTTCGGAAAATGGGTGATTTTACCTTACGGGGGGTAGATTTCGGGGTATTTTGGGCGTTGACCGCAACAGGCATGGGGATAATCGTTGTCGCCTTGATGCGGCTGTCTGATTTCTGAGGCATGGTTTTCCGCCTTGCGGGCGGGCGTACTTTCTTTTGTGTGGCCAAAAGAAAGTAGCCAAAGAAAAGGCCACCCCTAGGTCGGCGCCGGGCAAGCCCGGTACCTTGTGCTACTCGGCTTGAGCGGGGAGCTGTGGAACTCGGGGCTACGCCCCTCAGACAGTCCTCGCCCTTTTCCCGCTCAAGCCTGCGTTGCTCGGCGCCTCCCAAGGGGCCCGGAAAACCGTCCAGTAGCGACGAGAGCCTAAGTTAGGCCATTCAATGAATATGACTTATAATTATTTACAGCTATTCTCTGGAATCTACCTGCTGTGATGAAGATGGCCCTGATTGTTTTTGGTTCAATTGCCTTGGTCTACAACTTGGTTTGGATGTTCAAGTATTTTTCCCTTCAAAAGCAGCTTAAACAATTTCCTGAAGACCTCTTGGTTCAGCGATCGTTAAAACGCGGTGACCAGATAAGCAGAATCTCTTTGGCGATAGTTTCAATTATTTATCTATTGCATGTGCTCGTGAGCAAAGGGCTTCTCTAGTTTCTCGCTGGCCGCTTTGGGCACAACTTAGTCATTAGCTGGCTACTTACGGTGGATGTGCAGAGCAGTTTTTCAGATCCTCTAGTAGCGCAGGGGAGTCGGCGTAGCCGACCGCGTAACCTGGGGTCGCCTTTTCTTTGGCTACTTTCCTTTCTTTTGGCGAAGCAAAAGAAAGTACGCCCGTGCGCCAGGCGCGGAACCCAGCCAGCAGTTGAGCAATCACTCGACCGAAGGTAAAGCCTCCAGCGCCTCGTGCACCTCCAGCCACCGCATTTCTGCTTCGTCGATCTGCTCGCTGAGGAACCCGGCCTGCCGATGCATTTCCTCGCTTTTTACCCGGTCGACCGTGGCGTAAAACTCCGGATCGGAGAACAAGGTTTCCAAGGCCGCCTTTTCTTCGTTCCACTTGGCCAGTTTCCGCTCCAGCTGCTCGATTTCCTTGAGCAAAGGCCGGCGCTTGGCGAGTAAAGCCTGCCGGTTGGCCTTGGCATCGGTGCGCTGTTGCAGGCGTTCGCTTTTCTCGGCGGCGACGTCGGGTTCCGGCGCCTTTTCGGCGTTGCGCTGGGCGGCCAGCCAGGCGGCGTAGTCGTCGAGGTCGCCGTCGAATTCGCTGACCTTGCCGTCGGCGACGAGCAGCAGTTCGTCGGCACAGGTGCGCAGCAGGTGGCGATCGTGCGAGACGACGACCATGCCGCCCTCGTAGTCCTGCAGGGCGAAGGTCAGCGCCTCGCGCATCTCTAGGTCGAGGTGGTTGGTCGGCTCGTCGAGCAGCAGCAGGTTGGGTCGGGTGCGGATCAGCAGGGCCAGGGCGAGACGCGATTTCTCGCCGCCGGAGAAGGGTTCGACGGCGCGCGTCGCCATGTCGCCACCAAAGTCGAAGCCGCCGAGGTAGTCGCGCAGCTCCTGTTCCGGCGTCGTCGGTTCGAGACGCGTCATGTGTTGCAGCGGCGATTCGTCGGGGCGCAGCTGCTCGAGTTGGTGCTGCGCGAAATAGCCGATCCGCAGCGCCTTCGCCTCGCGGCGCTCGCCGCCCTGCCGTGCGATGGCACCGGCGAGCAGCTTGACCAGTGTCGACTTGCCGGCGCCGTTGCGGCCGAGCAGGCCGATGCGGCAGCCTGGGCGCAGGGTCAGCGTGACGTTTTGCAGAATGCTGCGGTCGACATAGCCGGCGGCGGATTTTTCGATGGTCAGCAGCGGGTCGGGCAGGGCGCTCGGTACGCGGAAGCTGAAATGGAAGGGCGAATCGACGTGGGCGGCGGCGACGATTTCCATGCGTTCGAGCATCTTGACCCGGCTTTGCGCCTGCCGCGCCTTGGTCGCCTTGGCCTTGAAGCGCTCGACGAAGCGCGTCAGGTGGGCGATCTCGCGCTGCTGCGCTTCGTAGGTCGCCTGCTGCGTGGCCAGCCGGGCGGCGCGGGCGCGTTCGTAATCGGAATAACCCCCGCTGGTCAGCGTCAGGCGCTGCAGGTCGATGGCGAGAATGTGACCGACGACGGCGTCGAGGAAATCGCGGTCGTGCGAAATGAGCAGTAGCGTCGCCGGCGTGTTCTTCAGCCACTGCTCGAGCCAGAGCACGGCGTCGAGGTCGAGGTGGTTGGTCGGCTCATCCAGAAGCAGGAGGTCGGCGCGGCAGGACAGGGCGCGCGCGAGATTGAGCCGGACCCGCCAGCCGCCGGAGAAATCGGCAACCGGGCGGGCGAAATCGGCGTCGCTGAAGCCCAGCCCGTGCAGCACCTCGGCGACCCGCGCTTTGGCCGAATAGCCGCCGATCTCGCCGTAGCGCCCGTGCAGGCGGCCGATCGCCTCGCCGTCGCCCTTCACTTCGGCCTCCCTCAGATCGCGTTCGATGCGGCGCAGCTCGGCATCGCCGTCGAGGACGAAATCGAGCGCGGGGTCGGGCAGGGCTGGCGTTTCCTGGGCGACGCGGGCGATGCGCCAGGAAGCCGGCAGGTCGACGGCGCCCGATTCCGCGTGCAGTTCGCCGGCGAGCAGCGCGAACAGGCTGGATTTGCCGGAGCCGTTGGCGCCGACGACGCCGACTCGCCAGCCGGCATGCAACTGCAGCGAGGCATCGATGACCAGTGGGCGGCCGGCGCGCGCGAAAGTGACTTGGCGGAGGGCGATCATGAGGCGGGCGATTATAGCGGCGTGCTGTTAAAATCGGCGCACCTGATCACCCTTCATCATGGTTGTTCCGCCATGCCCCGAGGCAATTTCTCTCCCGCTCGATCGCTGAAAGCCGCCTGCCTGCTTCTTGGCGGGCTGCTGGCTGGTGTTGCGTTGAGCGCCGACCAGGCACCGGCGACCGCGCAGGAGGCCGACTGGGAGCAGCGCCTCGCGCGCGCGGCCGAATTGCAGCGTTCCGCTGCTGCCGGCAAGGCGGCGGCCGAGAAGCTTCTGGCGGAGCGATCGACCGCTTGCTATCGGAAGTTCCTGGTCAACCGTTGCCTGGACGAAGCCCAGGGGGAATACCTCGAGGCCAACAAGGACGCCCGGCACCAGAACAACGAGGGCAAGGCGATCGAGCGCCAGGTCAAGAAGGAACAGTTCGGCGCACGCGAGGCCAGATGGGCGGCGGAAATGCCCGCGCGTGAGGCGGAATTGCGCGCGCGCGAGGCGGAGACCGCAGCGGCGCGCGCGGAAGCCGAGGCCGCCGCGGCGGCGACGCGCGCCAGCAAGGCGCGCCAGGCCGAGGAGGGAGCCCAGCGCAAGGCCGAGGATGCCGAACGCCTGCGCCGGAAGCAGGCCGAACACGAGGCGCGGGTCGCCGCCCAGGTCGAAAAGGCGGACGCCAAGGCGGCCGCGAGCGCGCCCGCAAAACCCTGACCGTCAGCCTGTACTGCTTGCCATCCGCTCGATCAGCTTTCTGATCGGCGCCGGCACGCCGGCTGTTGCGGCTGCTTCCAGCGGCACCCAGGTTAGTCCCGGTTCGCCGATGCCGGGCGGGGGCTGGACACGACAGAACGTCGGCGCGAGCGTCAGCCGGAAATGGGTGAAGGCATGCCTGACCGGCGCCAGGGGCTGCAGGCGGTCGGCGACCAGTCCGAGACGCGCGAGCACGGCCGCCGCTTCACCCTCGGGCGGAACCAGCAGCCCGCCCCACAGCCCGCTTGCTGGGCGGCGCTCGAGCAGCAGGCGCTGGCCGTCGCTGATCAGCACGAAGGCGGCACGGCGCTCGGGAAGCTTCTTGCGCGGACGCACCGTCGGCAATTCGCCCTGGCGTCCTCCCAGGCGCGCCTGGCACGACTCCGCCAGCGGACAGTCGCCGCAGCGGGGGCGGCGGCGCGTGCACACGGTGGCGCCGAGATCCATCAGGCCCTGCGTGTAGGCTTCGATGTCGCGTTCCGGGAGCAAGCGTTCGGCGAGGAGCCACAATTCGCGATCTACCGCGGCGAGGCCGGGAAAGCCCTCCACGCCGAAGTGGCGACAGAGGACGCGCTTGACGTTGCCGTCGAGAATGGCGGCGCGGCTCCCGAAGGCAAAGACGGCAATCGCCGCCGCCGTCGACCGGCCGATGCCGGGCAGGGCACGGAGCTGGGCGATGGATTCGGGGAATTTTCCGGCGTTGACCGCGACAATCTGCCGTGCGCAGCGATGCAGGTTGCGCCCCCGGGCGTAGTAGCCGAGCCCGGCCCAGTGCGCGCTGACGACGTCGGGCGACGCCTCGGCCAGCGCCCGAAGGGTCGGGAAGCGCGCCAGGAAGCGCTGGAAGTACGGGATCGCCGTGGCGACCTGGGTCTGCTGCAACATGATTTCGGAAAGCCAGATCCGGTAGGGGTCGCACGTGTTCTGCCACGGCAGGTCATGGCGTCCGGCGGCTCTCTGCCAGGCGACCAGACGCTTGGCGAAATCGGGAGTGCCGGACAATTCAGCGGACAAGTCAGCCTCGACGCGCGGATGCGAAGCACGGATAATAAAACGCTTTCGGCCGGCACACTCGATGATCGTGAATGACGATGACAACCGCGCCTTGCGCAACGCCCTCGGACGCTTCGCGACCGGGGTTGCCGTCGTCACGGCCATCGATCCGGACGGGCATCCGGTCGGGCTGACGGTCAATTCGTTTTCGGCGGTGTCGCTGAATCCGCCGCTCGTGCTCTGGTGCCTCGACAATACCTCGCACAACCTCGCCGCCTTCCGCCGCGCCGGCCACCATGCCATCAACGTTCTGGCGGCCGGCCAGCTCGATCTCTCCAACCGTTTTGCCACGTGGCCGGTCGAACGTTTCGCCGGTTTGCACTGGCATCCCGGCGCCGGCGGGGCGCCGCTGCTGCCCGACTGCTGCGCCAGTTTCGAAGTCGCCAACGAAGCCGCCCATCCCGGCGGCGACCACACCATCTTCGTCGGCCGTGTCGAACGATTCAGCGAGACGCCGGCAATGATGCCGCTTCTGTTCCATGCGGGACAATATCGCGCGTTGAGCGAGGATTGAACAGAAAGGTCGCCGGGCTTAGAATGCAGGCTTCAGCCCAAGAGCGGGCGTCGTATAATGGTAATACCCAAGCTTCCCAAGCTTGTGCCGTGAGTTCGATTCTCATCGCCCGCTCCAGACCTTCCCTTTAGCATGTCGCGCTGCCCCGGCAAGGTTCGTTGCCCTTGTCGACCGGGGCGTCGCGAATGGGGCGGCGGTTTGACGCAAGACCGGCCGCAGGCCATCGCGCGGCGCCTGTTTCCCGGCTCGAATTCCCATTAGAATCTCCTCCGGCGGGCCGTGGTCTGTGCTTGCATGAGAGGTGGTGAAAGCCTTGTTCGACATTTCCGGCTGGTTCGTACCGTTGGCGCAACGCCTGCTCTATGCCTGGGTACGGACAACGGTATTCGCCGAGGCGGCTGCGAACATCGATCCGGCGCGACCTGTCTGCTACGTCCTGCAGGACCGCCACCTGTCGAACCTGCTGGTCCTCTTCGAAGAGTCCCGGCGCGCCGGCCTGCCGCCGGCCGAGGCACCGTTCGCGCTCGGCAGCGTCAGGGCGAAGCGCTCGCTGTTCTTCCTCAACCGGCGCAACGACGGTTCCGCGCCGGGAGCGTCCCGCCTGCTCGTCGATCAGCTGCGGGCGGTGGTGGCGGAGCCGACCCTCGATGTGCAACTGGTGCCGGTGGTGGTTCTCTGGGGTCGCAGCCCCGACAAGCAGGAGTCGATCCTCAAGGCGCTGCTCGCCGAAACCTGGCGCTCGCCGGGCCGTTTTCGCCAGTTTCTGGCGGTGCTGCTGCACGGGCGGCAAACGCTGGTGCGCTTCAACCGGCCGCTGTCGTTGCGTGAACTGGTCCATGGCGGCGCCACTCCGCTCGATGCCGCGGCGGCGCAGCGCAAGGTGTTGCGCTTGCTGCGCGTGCATTTCCGCCGGCAACGGGAAATGGCCATCGGTCCGGACCTTTCGCACCGCAACACGCAGATCGAGACCTTGCTCGCCAGCGATCCGGTGCGCCTGGCGATCGGCGAGGAGTCGACCCGGCTGGGAATCCCGCTTGACGAGGTGCAGGCCAAGGCGAACAAGTTCGCCTTGGAGATCGTTTCCGACTACTCCTACGGCGTCCTGCGCGCGGCGGAACTCCTGCTCACCTGGCTGCTGGAACATCTTTACGACGGCATCGAGGCGCACAACTTCGAGGCACTGACCGACATCGCGCCGGGCAACGGAATCGTCTATGTGCCTTGCCACCGCAGCCACGTCGACTATCTGCTGCTCTCGTACCTGATTCTCCGTCATGGCCTGACACCGCCGCATATCGCTGCCGGCATCAATCTGAACATGCCGCTGGTGGGCCCGCTGCTGCGCCGCGGCGGCGCCTTCTTCCTGCGCCGCAGCTTCAAGGGCGAACCGCTGTATGCGGCGGTGTTCGACGAGTATCTGCACCTGATGCTGGCGCGCGGCTTTCCGATCGAGTATTTCATCGAGGGTGGACGCAGCCGTACCGGCCGCACGCTGGCGCCGAAGGCCGGGATCCTCGGCATGACCATCCGCAGCTTCGTCCGCAGCCATGGCCGGCCGCTGGTTTTTGTCCCGGTCTATATCGGCTACGAACGGCTGATCGAGGGGCAGACCTATGTGCGCGAGCTGTCGGGGCGCCCGAAGCAGGGGGAATCGCTGTGGAGCCTGCTGACGAGCGTGCGCAGCATTCGCCGCATCTATGGCAACGTGCATGTGAATTTTGGCGATCCGCTGCCGCTGGCCGGATTCCTCGACGCGCAGCGCGGCGACTGGCGCGCTGCGCGCGACGAAGCGGACGGCGAATGGCTGCGCGTGGCGACGCGCGAGGCGGCCGGCGAACTGGCCACGCGGATCAACGCGGCGGCGGTGCTCAATCCGGTCAGCCTGGTCGCGCTGGCGTTGCTGGCGACGCCGCGGTGCACCGCCGATGCACTCGGCCTGCGGCGCATGATTGCGCACTTCCAGGCGCTGGATGCGGCGGCGCCCTATTCGCCACGACGCATCGCCTGCGTTCTCGATCCGGTGCAGGTCGTTGCACATGCCGAGCGACTCGGCATCGTCGAGCAGGTTCCGCATCCGTTCGGCAACCTGGTCCGCGTCGTCGACACGCAGGTCAAGCAGCTTCCTTATTTCCGCAACAATGTCCTGCACCTGTTCGCGGTCCCGGCGCTGATCGCCTGCCTGCTCGGCAACAACCGCCGACTCGACGGGCAACGGCTGACCGATGCGATTGTCGGCATCTACGGCATCCTGCGCTCAGCCCTCTTCCTGCGCTGGTCGGAGGACGAACTGCTGCTCGAGATCCAGCGCACCATCGGCACCTTCGCCGGGCGCGGCCTGCTGCGCCGTGGCGGAATCGACGGCTGGCTGCTGGCGCCGGAAGCGAACAGTCAGGAGTTTCCCGAACTGCAGATGATCGGCGAAACCTTGCGACCCATGCTGGGCCGCCATTTCCTGGCATTGGCGCTGTTGCAGCAGCGCGGGTCGGGCAAGCTGACGCGCGCGGTGCTGGAGAAGGATTGCGTGCTGCTGGCGCAGCGCCTGGCGCTCCTTCATGGCTTCGGCGAAACCGAGACCGCCGACAGATCGGATTTCGCCAATCTCGTTGCCAGTCTGCTCGATGCCGAGTTGCTAGATGAAGACCAGGAGGGCCTGCTGCGCTTCGATGAACATCTGCTGGAGCCGTTGACCTACGCCGAGCTGGTATTGCCCGCCGATGCCCGCCAGTCGATCCGGCGGATCGCCGAACAACCGGCGGCCTGAGGGCGGTTGCGGTCCACCCGCTGGCTAGGCCAGAAAGCGCGCGGCCAGCCCGAGGCCGGCACAGGCCGCGATGACGTGAATCACGTTGGCCTTGAGACGGAACAGTGCGAAAGCAGCACCCAGCGCGATGACCGCCGCCACGAAATCGGGACCGCCGGAAAACCCCGTCGGCCACAGCACGGGGTAGCCGAAGAAGACCGCCAGGTTGGCGATGACGCCGACGACCGCGGCCGTGATAGCGGTCAGCGGCGCGGTGAACTTGAGGTCGCCGTGCGTACTCTCGACCAGCGGCCCGCCGGCGAAAATGAACAGAAATGAGGGCAGGAAGGTGAACCAGGTGACCAGCGCGGCCGCCAGCGCGCCGGCAACAAGGAGGGCATCGGGCCCGAATGGCGCCTTGCCCCAGGCGCCGACGAAGCTGACGAAGGCAACAACCATGATCAGCGGCCCCGGCGTCGATTCACCCAGCGCCAAACCGTCCATCATCTGCGAACTGCTCAGCCAGCCGAAGTCCGTGACGGCGCCCTGATAGATGTAAGGCAGCACCGCATAGGCGCCGCCGAAGCTGAGCAGGGCCGCCTTGGTGAAGAACCAGCCCATTTGTGTCAGGGTGTGATCCCAGCCCAGGAATGCGGCAAGCAGGCCCATCGACAGCGCCCACAGTGTCACGCCGATGGCGGCAACCGCAAGCAGGCGCGGGACGGTGAAGCGGGCGTGGGCAGGAGTCGGGGTATCGTCGTCGACCACCGCCGGCCCGGCGGATGCCGCCGTGCCGCCATGCCCGCCGCCGGAGGCAAAGCGACCGGGGGCGAGGCGACCGCCAATGACGCCGACCATGGCCGCACCAAGGACGATGGCCGGGAATGGCAGGTCGAAGGCGAAGATGGCGACGAAGGCGGCTGCGGCGATCGCCCACAGGACGCCGTTGTGCAGCGTGCGGCTGCCGATGCGATGGGCGGCGTGGACGACGATGGCGGTGACGGCCGGCTTGATCCCGTAGAACAGGCTGGCGACCAGAGGCGTCTGGCCAAAGGTCATGTACAGCCAGGAGAGCGCGACGAGGATGAGTAGCGAGGGCAGCACGAACAGCGCGCCGGCGATGATGCCGCCGCGCGTGCGATGCAGCAGCCAGCCGAGATAGGTCGCCAGTTGCTGCGCTTCGGGACCGGGGAGCAGCATGCAGTAGTTGAGGGCATGCAGGAAACGCCGCTCGGAAATCCAGCGCCGCTTGTCGACCAGTTCGTCATGCATCATGGCGATTTGCCCCGCCGGTCCGCCGAAGCTGATGAAGCCCAGTTTCAGCCAGAAGCGCATGGCTTGCAGGAGAGTGGGGGCACGGGGTAAAGTGCCCATGATTCAGTCGAGCAGCTGGCGTTGGTCGAGAAATTTCTCGAGGATCTCGAGGCGGGAAATTGGATCTTCGAGTTCCAGTAGCTTCTGCTTGGCCAGGTTCTGCACCGGCAGGATTTCGGTGATGCGGTAGCCGACCCACTCCGCATCGTCGTAGTGGCGCGGTTCGGGAATGCGGGCGGGACCCATCTCGCCGGCGATTCTCTGCAGCAGCGGCAGCAGGCGCTGACGTTCAACGGGAAAGGGCAGCGGACCGTCGTTGGCGATGATTTCGACCACGGCCCGCCACAGGTTGTCGGGACCGACGGCCTTGTCGACGATGCGGAAGCGCTGTTCGCCGCGCGTCGTCACCTGCAGGAGGCCTAGCTGTTCCATCTCCCAGTCGGTGATGCGGGCCAGCGTGCCGACCGGGTGCGGTTCGGCGACCCCGCCCGCCTCGTCGCCGGCGACGATCAGGCAGACGCCGAAGGGGCGTTCGTCCTTCATGCAGGCGGCGGCCATGTCGAGATAGCGTTGCTCGAAGATCCTGAGCGGCAGCACGCCGCCCGGGAAGAGCACGGTATTGAGCGGAAACAGCGGAATTTCCATCCGCGGCGAAGCTTGGTCGCTTTGCCGGCTGGCGAAGCCCAGCCAGCCCATCATTCGCCCCAGCGCCGCATCAGCGCGTGCGGGATGGCAAGCTGGTCGAGGATCCGGGCGACGACGAAGTCGACCACGTCCGCGACGGTTTGCGGGCGGTGGTAGAAACCCGGGCTGGGCGGCAGGATGACGGCACCGGCCCTGGCCAGGCGCAGCATGTTCTCGAGATGGATGACCGACAGCGGTGTTTCGCGCGGAACCAGGATCAGCTTGCGGCCTTCCTTGAGGACCACGTCGGCGGCGCGCTCGATCAGGTTGTCGGCCAGCCCCTGGGCGATGGCGGCCAGCGTGCCCATCGAGCAGGGGCAGACGACCATCGCATCGGGCGGGTTGGACCCGGAGGCCACCGGGGCGAACCATTCCTCGCGTCCGAAAACGGCCAGTTTTTCCGGGTCGACCGCGGGATGCCGGGCGAGCAGGGTTGCCTTGACCTCGGCCGGGCGCGACGGCAAGTCGAGGTCCATTTCCTGCTTGGCGACGACCTGCGCCGTCTGCGAATACAGCAACTGCACATGGCAGCCGGTGGCCAGCAGGCATTCCAGCAGGCGCAAGCCGTAGGGCATGCCGGAAGCGCCGGTCAGGGCGAGGCAGATCGTCTTGTTCATCGCACGGGTTCCGCAGCTGGGATTTCCCCCAGCAGTCTAGCCGCAATCAGGCCGTTGATGGTGCCGAACACCAGCGCGGCGGCGGCGAAGACCGGGGTCAGCAGAAAAACGCCGTTATGCGGGATCAGCCACAGGCGGGCGAGCAGCAACTGGCCGCCGATGTGGGCGAAGGCGGCGAGGATGCTCAGGCTGACCGGCCCGAACCAGCGTCCGGGCAAATGGCGGGCGAGGCCGAGCGTGAGCAGGCTGAATGTCGTTCCGGTCAGCGCCAGGAAGAAGCCGGGGGCGAGAAAGTAGCCGAGCAGCAGGCTGCCGGCGAGCACGCGCAACCCGCTGACCCAGACAGCGGTCGCCCAGCCATAGCGAATCAGGACGACCAGCGTGACGATGTTGGCGAGGCCCGGCTTGACGCCGGGCAACGGGCTGGGAATCGCCGCGTCGACCAGCGACAGGGCGACCGCCGCGGTGGCCAGCCAGGCGACGCGCCGGTCCTCGGCGGTGACGGTCAGTTCAGTAACTGAGGCTGTCATAAGCGCGGGTGCGTCCGGCGATCTGCACGCTGACGTGGTTGGGCGCGCAGATGGCGATTTCTCCGGGGCGTGCCAGCCAGCCCTGGCGGACGCAATACTGGCGCGGTCCGGGGTCGGCGACGACGCGGGCGCGCCCCGGCTCGATCGCCACCAGCGTGGCCCCGAGCGGGCCGGGGACCGCGACTTCGCGGCGACCACCGAGGTCGATCTCGGCGAAGATCCGCCCGTCTTGGCGGATGATCGCGCGCTCGGCGAAGCCGCCTTGCCAGAGCAGGGGGAGGGTGAGGGCGACCACTGCCGCGCTGGCGGCGATCACCAGCCAGTCGCCGGGCCGCAGGTAGGCGAGCCAGCGCATCAGCCGCCGGCCAGCGTGCGGTGGCGGATCAGGACGCGGGCCTGGTCGTGGAACTTGCGACCGAGCCATTCCGCGAAGTAGACCGAACGGTGCTGGCCGCCGGTGCAGCCGATGGCCACGGTCAGATAGTTGCGGTTGTCGCGGACGTAGGCAGGCAGCCAGGTGGCGATGAAGCGGGCGATGTCGTCGCGCATGCGGATGACCTCGGGCTCGCCCTCGAGGAAATCGATGACCGGCCGGTCCTTGCCGGTCAGCGGGCGCAGTTCGGGATCGTAATGCGGGTTGGGCAGGCAGCGCACGTCGAAGACGAGATCGGCATCGAGTGGAATGCCATGCTTGAAGCCGAATGACTCGAACATCAGTGTCAGTCCGTGTCCCGGTTCGTCGTCGATGAACTGGCGAATCCATTCGCGCAGCGCATTGGCCTTGAGGCCGCTGGTATCGATGCGGTGGCCGAGCATCGAGATCGGCTCGAGCAATTCGCGCTCGGCGCGGATCGCCTCGGCCAGGGTCTGGCCGTCGGCAGCTCGCGGATGGCGCCGCCGCGATTCGGAATAGCGCTTGAGCAGGGTCTCGTCGTCGGCATGGAGGAAGAGGAAGTTCTGTTGCGTTCCTTCCTCCTCCAGCATGCGCAGCTTCTGCGGCAGCAGCTCGATGCCGATCCCCGAGCGTGCGTCGATCGCCACCGCCACCTTGCTGATACCCTCCTCCTTGAGCATGCGGACGAGTACCGTGAGCATGATCACCGGCAGGTTGTCCACGCAGTAATAACCGGCATCTTCGAGAAGATGCAGGGCGACGGACTTGCCCGAACCGGAGAGGCCGCTGATGAGAACGAGTTGCATAACGCGGAGCATAATGAAGGCCGCGTCGACAAGCAACCCGCGGCATAATGGGCGGCAAACAAGGAGACGATCATGCGCGCGACCATTCCTCTTCCTGATCTGCCCTTTCTTGCCGAATTGACGGCGCTGCGCCGCGACCTACATGCGCATCCCGAACTGGCCTTCGACGAGAACCGCACCGCTGAAGTGGTGGCGCTCGAGCTTGAGCGCTACGGCCTCGAGGTTCATCGCGGCATCGCCCGGACGGGGGTCGTCGGCGTCCTACGCGCCGGGACGTCACCCCGCATGATCGGCCTGCGCGCCGACATGGACGCCCTGCCGCTGGCCGAGATGAACGAGTTTCCGCACCACTCGTGCTACCCGAGAAAGATGCACGCCTGCGGTCATGACGGGCATACCGCGATCCTTCTCGGCGCGGCGCGCCATCTGGCGGCGAATCCGGATTTCGACGGCAGCGTGGCGTTCATCTTTCAGCCGGCCGAGGAATCGGAAGGCGGCGCCGCCGAGATGATCGAGGACGGACTGTTCGACCTGTTCCCGGTCGAGGCGGTATTCGGCCTGCACAACTGGCCGGGAATTGCGGCCGGCGAGATGGCAGTGATGCCCGGGCCGGTGATGGCCGGCACTTGCGCCTTCGAGATCAGCGTGCGCGGCCATGGCTGCCATGCGGCGATGCCGCACCAGGGTGTCGACCCGATCGTCGCCGGCGCGCAACTGGTCCAGGCCCTGCAGACCGTGGTCAGCCGCACGCTGCACCCCTGCGATGCGGCGGTGGTCAGCGTCACCCAGTTTCATGGCGGCGAGGCATGGAACGTCATTCCCGAGGAAGTCGTCCTGCGTGGCACCATCCGCAGCTTCAAGCCCGAGGTCCAGGAAGCCGTCGAGCGCGCCGTCGAGCGCCTGTGCAGCGGCGTCGCGGCGGCCAACGGGGCGCGGATCGGCGTGCATTTCGACCACCGCTACCCGCCCACGGTCAACAGCGTGGCAGAGACTGAATTTTGCCGCAGCGTCGCTGCCGAAGTGCTGGGAAGTGAGCGGGTGCTCACTGATGTACTGCCGTCGATGGGTGCCGAGGACTTCGCGTACATGCTGCGCGAGAAGCCGGGTTGCTACGTCTGGCTCGGCAACGGTCCAGGGACCGGCGGCTGTACCCTGCACAACCCGCATTACGATTTCAACGACGAGATTCTGGCGCCAGGCATTGCCTACTGGGCACGACTGGTCCAGCGTGCCCTGCCTGCAGCTTAACCCGCCACCAGGAAGCCATCCTCGCGGCGCAGGGCATTGACCAGCAACAGCTCATGCTCGATGCGCGCGACAAGCTGATCTTCCGGCAGGTTCAGGTAGCGGATGTTGATGCTGCTGGCAAACGGCAGGCCAAGTACGAATGCCGGGAATTCTCCGGCCGGCAGCCGGCGCCTTTCCAGCAAGGCGAATGAAACCAGAACCTTGATCGCATGCCATGCCAGCTTGTCGATGTCGGCGGCGAAGCTGTCAACGCGCCGGAAAGCCCGCGCGAAAGCGGCGTCGACCCCGGCGAACGGGCTGCCGTGTCCGGGGATGACGATATCGATCGCCAGGCGCGAGAGCATTTCGAGCGTCGCGCGCGTGACGGCGATGCCATCGGCCTCGCCGAGAAGCTCGGAGAAGATCACGCCGAAGCCGTTTTCCCAGAGTGCGTCGCCCGAGATCAGGATACGCCGTTCCGGGTTGTAGAAGGCCAGCGCTTCCATGTCGTGTCCGGGAACGGCCAGGGCCTGCCAGTCGAGGCCTCCCATCGAAATCACCTCGCCGGCGCGGATCAGCCTGTCGTGCTGGAAGCGCGCCGCCTGCTGGCCGAGCGGCGAGAGCAGGAGGGCGTTCTCGTCCCACTCGGCGATGGTGGCGTGAAGGCCGGCCGGGACGATGATCTCGCAGCCGAAGCTGGCCTGCAGCGCCGCGTTGCCGCCGATATGGTCGGAGTGCGAGTGCGTGTTTATCAGCCGTTTCAGGCGTCGACCGCGCACGGCATGGGCGACCAGTTCGACGGTCTGGGCGGCGTGCGTGACGTAGCCGCTATCGACCACCGTCGCCTCGCCGCCATCGAAGAACACGACGCTGTTGGCCGACAGCCAACCGCGCTCGAGAACGAGCAGCGACTCCGGGAGCTGAACACTCATTCCGGGTTATCCGGGTCGCTGGTTGTCGGGAGTTGGGTTCTCGTCGGGGTGACGACCTCGGCGAATACCTCCGGCGCGTCGAGCGGCGGCCGGCCGCAGCCCAGGCAGTAGCCGGAATCGGGGTCGGCCATGCAGATGCCGACGCAGAGGTACTGCTCCTCGCTATCCATGCCGGTCGCAGTCGCAGCGCAGGTTGCCTTCCCAGGGGTCGTGTTCCTGCCGGCGCCGGGCGACGGCGGCGAGGATGCCCAGGCGGCGGGAGTCGTCGATCCGCGCCCAGGCGACGATTTCCTCGATCGTCCGGAAGCAGCCCGAACACAGGCCACTCCGTTCGTCCATCTTGCAGACGTTGATGCAGGGCGAGGCGATCATCAGATGATCATGTAGCGGCGGCGCTGGTCCTGCATGAGGTCGACCGCCGCCTGCGCCTCGTCGCGGCGGATGCGGGCGAGCATCGCCATGTAGTTGCGCTTGTCGCGGCCACGGAATTCGGGAAACTTCAGCGTATGCAGATTGATATCGTCATCGCTCTGCTCACTGACGACGCCGAGCCGGTCCACCGTGACGCTGACCGACGACAGGCTAAGCGAGGCTTCCGGCTCGCGCAGGTAATCGACGAGGGCCGCCAGCAACTGGTCGGGCATCAGGGAGGCGGCCTTTTCCCGCAGCCGCGCGTCGAGTTCGGCCAGATGCCGTGTGTGCGTCTCGAATTCCGGCCCCGGCGACTTGCCACGCAGAACGGTCAGGTGCGCGCGTTGCATCGAGACATCGGCGCGCAGCCCGTCGCGCTCGTTGCGCAGCGCTTCGACATGGTCATGGAAGGTGCGCAGCAGGCTTTCCAGTCCGCGGCAACGCAGGTTTTCCAGCGTGACCTCGAGGTTGCAGTGCGGCTCGACCAGCGTCTGGTCGCAGAAATAGACGACGGTCTGCGGCACATCGTTTTGCAGTATGTCACCCCGCTGGCCGATGCCGAGCTGTGTCTTCTGCTGGCGGCGGGCGGCGAACAGCGCATAGAAATACTCGCTTTCCCAGCACTGGGGCTCTGCCAGAAAGTCGCGGACCGCTTGGCTGCGTCCGAGCATCTGGTCGATGTCGTCGGCCGTGGCGAACAGCGCGTGCACCAGCGGATCGCCGGAGAAGGCCTGACGATCGATATCGATTGGGCCGGGCAACGCCGCGATCAGGCCCTCGCAGTAGCCGAGCACGTGCTCCACGGCCGGCGCTAGCTGGCGCTCGAAACCGGATGCCGACTTGAGCAACGGATCGACGATTTCGCCAACCTGGTCCAGCACTTTCAATACCTTGGGGGCGGGCGCCGGCGACGGCTTCAAAAAATCGGCGATGGAGGAAATCAGGCTCATTGGACAGCCCTCGCACAGATTGCCCGGCCGGCCCTGGCACCGTTCGGGCGGTTGATGGCGCTGGAAATCCAGTCGCCGATGGCCGCCAGTTTAGCGAGATCGATGCCGGTTTCAATCCCCAGCCCATTCATCAAATAGACAACGTCCTCGGTCGCGACGTTCCCCGAAGCGCCCTTGGCGTAGGGGCAGCCGCCCAGCCCGGCGACCGAACTGTCGAAGGTCGCCATGCCCAGTTGCAGCGAGGTATAGATGTTGGCAATCGCCATGCCGTAGGTGTCGTGGTAGTGGCCGGCCAGTTTCGCGATGGGGACCGCCGCGGCGCACGCCTCGATCATGCGGCAGATGCTCGCCGGGTTGCCGGTGCCGATGGTGTCGCCGAGCGAAACCTCGTAGCAGCCCATTGCGAACAGTGATTTCGCCACGCCGGCTGCCTGTCCCGGCGCGATGGCGCCTTCGTAGGGGCAGCCGACGACACAGGAGACATAGCCGCGGACCGGAATTTCCAGTGCGCTGGCTGCCGAAATAATCGGTTCGAAGCGCTTCAGGCTCTCGGCAATCGAGCAGTTGATGTTTTTCTGCGAAAACGATTCCGAAGCGGCGGCGAAGATCGCCACTTCGCTCGCCCCGGCCTGCACGGCCGCGTCGAAGCCCTGCAAATTGGGCGTCAGAACCGGGTAGACCGCAGCAGGATGGCGCTTGATGCCCTGCATCACCGCGGCGTTGTCGCCCATCTGCGGCACCCACTTCGGCGACACGAACGAAGTCGCCTCGATGGCGCGCAAGCCGGCATCGGCCAGACGCTCGATCAGTTCGATCTTGGTCGCGGTCGGGACGACCTGCTTCTCGTTCTGCAACCCGTCGCGCGGGCCGACTTCGACGATTTTGACGCGGGATGGAAATGGCATCGAGTAGGTCTCTGAGTGGGCTGGCTCAATTGCCCGATTTCGCCCGGAGGTAAAGTTGCCTTTGCGGTTGACCGGGAATCTGTCGCTCTTCAGTCTCGAATAGGTCGTCTCGCGCTCTTACCATGTCGGAAAGCTTTCTGTGCCCGTATAGACGGGAATCAAAATCGGGCTTTAACTGGGTTAGGTAGCTGCCAAAGGTTCCCAGATGGGCCCATCCGTTTTCGTCGGACGAACGTTCGAGCGCGTCCAGCATGAAACGATGCGGAAAGGTCGCCTCTTCCGTGCCAGGCAGAGATGGCGTGGCGGTTGGCAGTGTCCCCGTCTCTCTTGCGCCCGTTATCTGTGTCTCCGTATTGCTCTGGCGTAGTACTTCAGTCAACACGAACTTGTGGCACGCATTCCGGAACGCATCGGGAGTCTTTTGCTCGCCGAACCCGAGAACGCTCAATCCTTCCTCGCGAATGCGGGTTGCCAAGCCGGTGAAGTCGCTATCGCTGGTGACTAGACAAAAACCATCGAATTTCCGCGAGTACAACAAATCCATCGCATCGATGATGAGTGTACTGTCCGTCGCATTCTTGCCTGTGGTGTAGGCGAACTGCTGCATCGGCTTGATGGCGAACTTCTGCAGTACCTTCTTCCAAGAAGCGCTCGCTGGTGAAGTGAAGTCGCCATAGATGCGCTTGACCGAGGCTTCGCCGAATCTTGCCACTTCAGCGAGGATTCCTTCTATGACTGCTGCCTGGGCATTGTCGGCATCGATGAGGACTGCAAGGCGCGGGGAGGGCTCTTCGGATTCGATTTTCGCAATGAGCTTGGGTGAAACCATCTGGCCTTCCTAGACTGGAGAGTTGAAAAATCAATCATATTGCACACCGGACCGAGCGCTTGAGCCTCTTCTTCCTCTCCGAGCAATTCTTCAGTGATCATCAAATCCATCACCGAACACAATCGTTCCTATGCTGCTCAGTATCCCGAACGGACGCGATGCGTTCCGCTGAAAAGGCTCAGAGTTAAAGGCTAAAGGGGCCGGGCTCACATTTCGCGATATCTGACTTCGCCAGGACTTTGGGTGTGACCATTATTGCCATTTTCTCGCAATGCTGGCGCGGATGTAGCGATGGGTTTCCTCGGTATCGTATTCGACTCGTCGTCCATCAGCCTTCTCCCTCGAACTCGACAAGTGCCGCCCCGTCGGCGACCTGTTCGCCGGCGGCGTAGCAGAAGGCCTTGACGGTTCCGGCGGCGGGGGCGGTGATGGTGTGTTCCATCTTCATCGCCTCGAGGATCAGCAGCGGCGCGCCTTTTTCCATCTTCTGACCGGGGTGGGCGAGCAGCACCACGACCTTCCCCGGCATCGGCGCGGTCAGGCCGCCGCCGTGGGCGCCGCCAGCCTCGACCAGGTGCAGCGGATCGTCGCGCAGGAGTGAGTATGTACTCCCCTGCAAAAAGACGCTTCTCTTGTCGTCGACCGCGACGACGCTGGCGATCAGCCGGCGGTCGTCGAATTCGACGGCGATGCGGTCGCCTTCGAGCTTGCTGCCGCGGGCGAGTGCCGTCCGGCCGTTGATGGTGACCTGCCATTGGTCGCGCTGATAGCGGACCTCTGCCTCGACCAGGCTTTCTCCGTCGCGGAAGCCGATGATGCGGGCCGCCGAGAGGTTCATCCGCCAGCCGTCACGCGCGTGCCAAGGCGACCACGGGTCGCCGCTGCTCTTCGCGGCCAGCCTCGCCTTGTGCTGTTCCCAGAGCAACTCGCCGACGGTGGCGACGAGCAGCGCGTCGTACGGCACGGCCTGCGTCGCCGGGAAGAGGAAGCTTCTCTGGCGCTCGATCAGGCCGGTATCGAGATCGGCGCCGGCGAAGGCCGGGCAGGCGACGAGGCGCGACAGGAAGTCGATATTGGTCGTCAGCCCGGCCACCTGATAGTCGGCGAGGGCCCTGCGCATGCGGGCGAGTGCGCCGCCGCGGTCGTCGTCCCAGACGATCAGCTTGGCGATCATCGGGTCGTAGAAAGGGGTAATTTCATCGCCTTCCTCGACGCCGGTATCGACACGCACGTTCAGGCTTTCGGCGGGTGACGACAGGCGGGCCAACTTGCCGGTCGAGGGCAGGAATCCCTTGCTGGCGTCCTCGGCGTAGATGCGCGCCTCCAGCGCGTGGCCGCGAATCTGCAACTGTTCCTGGGCGAGCGGCAAAGGCTGGCCGGCGGCGACGCGCAACTGCCATTCGACGAGGTCCTGGCCGGTGATCATTTCGGTGACCGGGTGCTCGACCTGCAGGCGCGTGTTCATCTCCATGAAGTAGAACGAGCCGTCCTTGTCGAAGGTGCTGGTCGCGATGAATTCGACCGTACCGGCGCCGACGTAACCGACGGCCCTGGCGGCGGCGACGGCGGCCTCGCCCATCTGGCGGCGGCGCTCCGGCGTCATGCCGGGGGCGGGGGCTTCTTCCAACACCTTCTGGTGGCGGCGCTGCACCGAGCAGTCGCGCTCGAACAGGTAGACGCAGTTGCCCTGCGTGTCGGCGAAGACCTGGATTTCGATGTGGCGCGGCCGGGTGATGTACTTCTCGATCAGGACATGGTCGTTGCCGAAGCTGGAAATGGCCTCACGCTTGCACGAGGCGAGGGCATCGGCGAAATCCCCGCTGCTTTCGACGAGGCGCATGCCCTTGCCGCCGCCGCCGGCTGCGGCCTTGATCAGCACCGGGTAGCCGATCCGGTCGGCTTCCTGGTGCAGCAGGGCCGGCGTCTGGTCGTCGCCATGGTAGCCAGGGGTCAGCGGCACGTTGGCGGCACCCATGAGTTTCTTGGCTTCCGACTTCGAGCCCATGGCGCGGATCGCCGCCGCCGGCGGGCCGATGAAAGCGATGCCGTTGGCCGCCAGCGCCTCGGCGAAGTCGGCGTTCTCGGACAGGAAGCCGTAGCCGGGATGCACGGCCTGGGCGCCGGTGCGCTGGCAGGCCTCGATGATCCTGTCGGCGACCAGGTAGGACTCGCGTGCCGCCGCCGGGCCGAGCAGCACGGCCTCGTCGGCCAGGCGGACGTGCCGCGCGTTCACGTCGGCCTCGGAATAGACAGCCACGGTCCGGATGCCCATGCGACGTGCGGTCTTGATGATGCGGCAGGCGATTTCTCCGCGGTTGGCGATCAGGATCTTGTTGAACATGTTCGATTCCTTTGCCTCGCCTAAATCAGGCTTGCGACCAGGCGGGTGGACGCTTGTCGAGGAAAGCGGCGATGCCTTCCTGCGCCTCCGGGGTGGCGCGCAGGTGGGCGATGCGGTGGGCGGTATCCTCGACCAGGTTGTCGTTGATCGGCTGATTGTTGACGGCGCGAATCAGGCTCTTCGCGGCCGCCTGCGCCAGCGGACCGCCCTGCAGCAGCGCACTGACGATTTCCCTCACCTTGGCATCGAGTTGTTCCGGGTCGACGGCCTCATGGACGAGGCCGATTTCGCGGGCGCGGACGGCATCGATGCGCTCTGCGCTCTGAAAGTAGCGGGTGGCCTGACGGGCGCCGATGGCGCGCAGCACGTAGGGCGAAATCGCCGACGGGATGATGCCGAACCTGACTTCGGACGTGGCGAAGACGGCCTTCGTCGACGCGACGGCGATGTCGCAGGCAGCGGCCAGCCCCATGCCGCCGCCGAGCGCCGCTCCCTGCACCCGGGCGATGGTCGGCTTCCTCATCTCGGCCAGGGTGCGCAGCATCCTGGCCAAAGTGCGGGCGTCATCGAGGTTGTCGTCGATGCCGTTGTCGGCGGCGCGCTTCATCCAGTTGAGATCGGCGCCGGCCGAAAAACTTTTCCCGCGGCCGGCGAGGATGACGACGCGAACATCGTCATCGTCATCGAGTGCCTTGCAGGCGGCGGTCAGTTCGGCGATCAGGTCTTCGTCGAAGGCGTTGTGCAGGTCGGGCCGGTTCATCCAGATCGTGGCGACCGGGCCGTCCAGTTCGATTTCCAGGTGCATGAACATGACGGACTCCTCCTATTGTTGTTGGTGCCGGCGGATCAGTTCGCCCATCGGCATGCCCGCGAGCGCCTTGATCAGGCTGGCCTGATTGGCCGGCGGCTGGTTCTGGCTGACCTTCCACTTGCCGAGCAGGCGGGTGACGGTGATCTCGATGCCGACGATGGCGCCGAGCAGCTTCTCGATGTAGTCGGCCGGCGCGTCGTCGATGGACCACGGGTGGAGCAGGCCGGCTTCGTGTTCGGCGGTCAGGGCGTCGAGCTGGGCGAGCAGCCAGTCGCGGTCGTCGATCAGGCGCAACTCGCCGTGGGCGTGCACCGCCGTGTAGTTCCAGGTCGGCACCACCTTGCCGTGCTCGGCCTTGGTGGCGTAATTCGACGGGCTGATGTAGCAGTCCGGGCCTTTGAAAATAGCCAGAATTTTCCGGTTGACCGTGGAATCGCTTGCCAGCGGGTTGGCGCGGGCGATGTGGCCGCGCAGGGTGCCGTGCGGACCGGCGGCGGCGTCCAGATGCAGCGGGATGTGGTTGGCGTCCAGCCCGTCCGGGCCCTGTGTGACCAGCGTGGCGAGCGGAAACTCGCGCATCAGGGCGTGCAGGGTGGTGGGGTCGTCCTCGGTGAAATGCTTGGGCAGGTACATGGCCTTACATCCGGAAAATGCCGAACTTCGTCTCTTCGGCCGGCGCATTCATCGACGCGGAAAGGCCGAGGCCGAGCACACGACGGGTGTCGGCCGGGTCGATGATGCCGTCGTCCCACAGCCGGGCCGAGGCGTAGTAGGGGTGGCCCTGCGTCTCGTACTGCTCGCGGATCGGCGCCTTGAAAGCGGCTTCCTCCTCGGCGCTCCAGGCTTTGCCGGTCGCTTCCATGCCGTCGCGCTTGACGGTGGCCAGCACGCCGGCCGCCTGTTCGCCGCCCATCACCGAAATGCGGGCATTCGGCCACATCCACAGGAAGCGCGGCGAGTAGGCGCGGCCACACATGCCGTAGTTGCCGGCGCCGAACGAGCCGCCGATGACGACGGTGAATTTCGGCACCTTGGCGGTGGCGACGGCGGTGACCATCTTGGCCCCGTCGCGGGCGATGCCGCCGTTTTCGTACTTGCGGCCGACCATGAAGCCGGTGATGTTCTGCAGGAAGACGAGCGGAATGCCGCGCTGGGCGCACAGTTCGATGAAGTGCGCGCCCTTGAGGGCCGATTCGCTGAACAGGATGCCGTTGTTGGCGACGATGCCGACCGGGTAGCCGTGGATACGCGCGAAGCCGCAGACCAGCGTCGTGCCGTAGCGCGCCTTGAATTCGTCGAAATCGGAACCGTCGACGATGCGGGCAATGATTTCGCGGACGTCGAAGGGCTTCTTGCTGTCGGTCGGAATGACGCCGTACAGTTCTTCGGCGGCGAAGAGCGGCTCGACGGTTGCGGTCAACGCCACCGCAGGGGCCTTTTTCCAGTTCAGATCCTTGACGATGCGCCGGGCGATGGCCAGCGCGTGGGCATCGTTTTCGGCCAGATGGTCGACGACGCCGGAAATCCGCGTATGCACGTCGGCGCCGCCGAGGTCTTCGGCCGACACCACTTCACCGGTGGCGGCCTTCACCAGCGGCGGGCCGCCGAGGAAGATGGTGCCCTGGTTCTTGACGATGATCGACTCGTCGCACATGGCCGGCACGTAGGCGCCGCCGGCGGTGCACGAGCCCATGACGGCGGCGATCTGCGGAATACCCTGGGCCGATAGGTTGGCCTGGTTGAAGAAGATACGCCCGAAATGCTCCTTGTCCGGGAAAACCTCGTCCTGCATGGGCAGGAAGGCGCCGCCGGAATCGACCAGATAGACACAGGGCAGGCGGTTTTCCAGCGCGATTTCCTGCGCCCGCAGGTGCTTCTTGACGGTCAGTGGGTAGTAGGTGCCGCCCTTCACGGTGGCGTCGTTGGCGACGATCATGCATTCGACGCCGTTGATTCGGCCGATGCCGGCGATCATCGAAGCCGCCGGTACGTCGCCGCCGTACATGCCGTAGGCCGCGAACTGGCCGATTTCGAGGAAGGGCGTGCCGGGGTCGAGCAGGCCGTTGACCCGTTCGCGCGGCAGCAGCTTGCCGCGCGCCAGGTGCTTCTGGCGCGCCGCCTCGGGGCCGCCGAGGGCGATTCTTCCCACTTTCTCATGCAGATCGGCGACGACCGCCTGCATGGCTGCCGCGTTGGCCTGGAACTCGGCTGAACGCGGATTGAGCTGGGTGTTCAGGGTACTCATGTCGCCTCGCTGTTCTTGCTACGCTACGTGCCTCAGAGTTGTTGCGCTTCCTTCAGCCACTTGCTGACCGGCTCGGCCCGGTAAGCGGCCATCATGTCGAGCAGGCGCCCGATGTCGGTGTCGGCCAGCGCCATCGCCCGGTTCTGCGCGCGCAGGAAGCCCTCGCGCACGGCATGGTCGAACAGGGCGAGCAGCGGGTCGTAAAAGCCCTTGACGTTGAGCAGGCCCATCGGCTTGCCGTGAAATCCGAGCTGGCCCCAGGTCAGGATTTCGCAGAACTCCTCGAACGTGCCGAAGCCGCCGGGCAGGGCGATGAAGCCGTCGGCCAGTTCGGCCATGCGCGCCTTGCGCGTGTGCATGGAATCGACGACTTCGAGCCGGGTTAGCGCTCGGTGATCGACGTGGCGGCCGGCCACTTCCCTGCCGATCAGCGCCTCGGGGATGACGCCGACGACCGTGCCGCCTGCCGCCAGACAGGCATCCGCCAGCGCGCCCATCAGCCCGACATTGCCGCCGCCGTACACCAGTTCGATCTGGCGTTCGGCCAGCAGACCGCCCAAGGCTTCTGCCGCAGCGCGATAGCGCGGATCGTGGCCGGCGTTCGAGCCGCAGAAGACGCAAATACTCTTCATGCCGTTCTCAGAATCCACCGCTTTCCAGCCACCTTTCGATCTGCGGCAGGCGGTCGGCACCGAAGAAGGCTTCGCCGTCGATGATCACATGCGGCGAGCCGAAGACGCCGATTTTCAGCGCGCCATCGACTTCGTCCTTCAGCCGCGCCTTGATTTCCGGGGTTTGCAGCGCCGCCTGCAGGAGGTTGCGGTCGACGCCCAGACTGGCGGCAATTTCGAGGACGGTTTCCGGCGCCGAAACATCGCGATCGTCGACGTACAGGGTACGAAAAACGGCGTGCGCGAAGCGCCGGGCCAGCGCGCAGTCCTGCCCGTGCAGCCAGTAGTAGGCGCGGGCGGCATTCTGCGTCGCCAGCGGAAACCGGGTCGGATGGCGGTAAGGGATGCCCATGAAACGGGCCGAGCGCGCGAAGTCGAGCAGCGAGTAAGCGGCCTTGGCGGCGTTCTGCAGGGTCAGCGGGGCGCTGCCGGTGGCCTGGAAGACGACTCCGAGCAGGATCGGGTGCCAGCGCACCTTGCGCCCGTGCTTCGCCGCGACCGCGTCGATGCGCTCGCTCAGCAGGTAGCCGTAGGGGCTGGAAAAATCGAACCAGAAGTCGATCGGCACCTTGTCGTCCACGAATGTCTCCTCGCTGTCCATTTTCTGCACTTTTGTCGGGTCGACCGCGGCAGGCGCTATTCCGCGGCGATAGCACGCCCGATCACCAGCCGCTGGATGTCGTTGGCGCCTTCGTAGATCTGGCTGATGCGCACGTCGCGGTAGATGCGTTCGACCGGGAAGTCGCAGGTGTAGCCGACGCCGCCGAGCGTCTGGATGGCGGCCGAGGCGATCTTCTCGGCGGCCTCCGAGGCGAACATCTTGGCCATCGACGCTTCCTTCAGACAGGGGCGGCCGGCGTCCTTGTAGGCGGCGGCGCGCCAGACCATCAGGCGGGCGGCATCGAGCAGCGTCGCCATGTCGGCAAGGCGGAAATTGACCGCCTGGTGCTCGATGATCGGCACGCCGAAGGTGACGCGCTCCCTGGCGTAGGCGATCGCCGCCTCGAGCGCGGCGCGCGCCATGCCGATGCTCTGCGCGGCGATACCGATGCGGCCGGCCTCGAGATTGGACAGTGCGATCCGGTAGCCTTCGCCTTCCTTGCCGAGCAGCGCGGAAGCCGGCACGCGGCAGTTTTCGAGGATGATCTGCACGGTATCGGAGGCGTGCTGGCCCATCTTGTCCTCGGTGCGGCCGACGACGAAGCCCGGGGTGGCGGCCGGCACCAGGAAGCAGGAAATGCCTTTCTTGCCGGCAGCTTTGTCGGTGACGGCGAAGACGATGGCGACGTGGGCATGCTTGCCGGTGGTGATGAACTGTTTGACGCCGTTGAGGATGAAATGATCGCCGTCGCGGTCGGCACGGGTGGTGATCGCGGCGGCGTCGGAGCCGGTGTGCGGCTCGGTCAGGCAGAAGCAGCCGAGCGCGTCGCCACGGGCGAGCGGCTTCAGCCATTCCTCCTTCTGCGCGTCGGTGCCGTATTTCTGCGTGATGCCGCAGGCCAGCGAGTTCTGCACCGAGACGATGGTCGACGTGGCGCCGTCGCCGGCGGCGATTTCCTCCAGCGTCAGCACCAGCGACATGTAGTCCATGCCGGCGCCGTCCCATTCTTCCGGCACGACCATGCCCATGGCACCGAGTTCGCCGAGTTCCTTGAGTGCCTCGGCCGGGAAGGTGTGGTTCCTGTCCCATTCGGCGGCGAAGGGGGCGAGGCGCTCCTGCGCGAAGGCGCGCATCGAGTCGCGGATCATTTCCTGTTCCTGGGTGAGGATCATGCTGTTCTCTCCGAAAGGTTGGCGGTCATCCAGACGCCGGCGATGACCAGCAGGCCACCGCCGAGCACGGAAAGCCCGAGGCGTTCGTCGAGCAGGACCCCAGCCTGCAGGACGGCGAACACCGGGACGAGGTTGACGAAGGCGGATGCCCTGGCGGCGCCGAGGCGCTTGACGCCGTCGGCAAACCAGGTGAAGGCGAGGGCGGTGCCGCCTACCGCCAGGAAGACGACGCTGGTCCACACGCGCCATGACCAGGCGGCGATGTCGCTGCCACCCTGTAGCAGGGCCGTGGTTCCGATCAGCACGGCGCCGATGAGACTGGCCCACAGGGTCGCCGCCAGCGGCGACAGTGTCTTCGTCGCGCGCCGGCCGATGAAGGTATAGGCCGTCCAGCACAGCACGCAGCCGAGAATGAGCCATTCGCCGATTCCCACCGCGCCGTGCAGCAGGGCCAGCGGATTGCCGTTGCCGATGACTGTCAGGCAACCCGCCATGGCGATGGCGGCGCCGGCCAGCTTGAGCGCGTTCATCCGTTCCCTGCCGAGAAACCAGGCGGCCAGGACGACGACGACCGGGGTCAGCGCGACGACCAGCGCGCCGCGCCCGGCGGTGATGTGCTTGAGGCCGTAGAAGAAGCAGAGCGCGTAGAGGAAGATCCCGGTCATCGCCAGGCCGCCGACGATTCCCCATTCGCTGCCCGTCTGCGGACGCGGGATGCGCCCCTCGGTCGCCAGCGCGAAGCCGGCCAGCACCATCCCGGCGAGCAGGAAGCGGATGGCGGGAACCGCCAGCGGCGCAGTCAGTTCCTGCGCCACGACCCGGCCCGCGATCCAGGTTCCGCCCCACATGAACATGGCGCCGATCAGCTTGAGGTAGGTAGTCGACCCGACCGGCTGCGGCACTTACAGCATTTCCACCGCGAGCGCCGTCGCCTCGCCGCCGCCGATGCACAGGCTGGCGACGCCGCGCTTGCCGCCGGTCTTCCTCAGCGCGCCGAGCAGGGTCACCAGGATGCGGGCGCCCGATGCGCCGATCGGGTGGCCCAGCGCGCAGGCGCCGCCGTGGATGTTGACCTTTTCGGCCGGCAGCTTGAGGTCGTGCAGGGCGGCCATCGTGACGACGGCGAAGGCCTCGTTGATTTCGTAGAGATCGACGCCTTCCGCGGTCCACCCGGTCCTGGCGAACAATTTCTGCATCGCGCCGACCGGTGCGGTCGGGAACAATGCCGGTGCATGGGCGTGGGTGGCGTGGGCGACGATGCGGGCGAGCGGACTGAGCCCCAGCTTGTCGGCCTGCGAGGCGCGCATCAGCACCATGGCGGCGGCGCCGTCCGAGATCGACGACGAGTTGGCCGGGGTGACGGTGCCATCCTTGCGGAAGGCCGGTTTCAAGGTCGGGATCTTTTCGATGTTGACCGCGAACGGGCCTTCGTCGCGGGCGATGACGACATCGCCCTGGCGTCCGGCAACCGTGACCGGGGCGATCTCCCAGGCGAAGCTACCGTCATCGCTGGCCTGCTTGGCGCGGTTGGTCGAACGGATGGCGAATTCATCCTGCGCCGCGCGACTGAAGTTGTAGCTGCTGGCGCAGTCCTCGGCGAAGGTGCCCATCAGGCGCCCGCGGTTCTCCGGCGAGTAGGCATCCTCCAGACCGTCCATGAACATGTGGTCGATGACCTGGCCGTGACCGAGCCGGTAGCCGCCGCGCGCCTTGGGCAGCAGGTAGGGGGCATTGGTCATCGACTCCATGCCGCCGACCACGGCAATGCCGCAGGAGCCGGCGAGGATGGCGTCGTGACCGACCATGGCGGCCTTCATGCCGGAGCCGCAGACCTTGCTCACCATGGCGCAGCCGGTCGACAGCGGCAGGCCGGCGAGCAGGGCGGCCTGACGAACCGGCGCCTGGCCGAGACCGGCCGGCAGGACGCAGCCGAAGACGACTTCTTCGACCAGCGCGGTGTCGATGCCGGCACGCGCGACGGCAGCCTCGATGGCGACGGCGCCGAGTCGGGGCGCGCCCACGGCGCCGAAGACACCCTGAAAACTTCCCATCGGGGTACGGGCGGCGGAGACGATAACGATCGGGTCATTCATGGGGGTTCTCCTTGATGAGAGGTGGGGTCATGCTTCCAGCGCCTTGAGCGCGGCGTCATAGCGCGATTGCAGATCTTCGGGACGATGCACGGTCATGCCGAGATCGTGCATCAGGCCGTCCTCGAGGCCGTAGACCCAGCCATGGACCGTCAGCGGCTGGCCACGCTGCCAGGCATCCTGGACCACGAAGGTCTGACAGACATTGACCACCTGTTCCAGCACGTTCAATTCGCAGAGGCGGTCGTGACGCCTCTCGGGCGGCAGGCGGTCGACGTTGGGCAGGTGCTTGGCATGGACGTCCTGGATGTGGCGCAGCCAGATGTCGACGAGACCCACGCGCTCCTTCCTGAGCGCAGCGCCGACGCCGCCGCAGCCGTAGTGGCCGACGACCATGATGTGCTTGACCTTGAGCGCGTCGACGGCGAACTGGATGACCGACAGGCAGTTGAGGTCGGTATGCACGACGACATTGGCGACGTTGCGATGAACGAAGACCTCGCCGGGCAGCAGGCCGACGATTTCGTTGGCCGGGACGCGCGAGTCGGAACAGCCGATCCACAGCAGTTGCGGCGTCTGCAACTTGGCGAGCTTGTTGAAGTAGTCGGCATCGACTTCCTGCATCTTGCGCGCCCAGGCGCGGTTGAAGTCGAAGAGATGCGACAGGTTTTCGCTGCGCATTTCCTCTTCGGTCCAGTTTTCCAGATCGAGGGAGAGGAACATCGTGCCTTCGACCGGTGTCTTGTAATAGGCCGGCGCCTCGGTGAAGCCGAGCTCGCGGTAGAGCTTTACCGCCATGCGCATGCTGGGCAGCGTGTCGAGCATCAACTTGCGGTAGCCGATTTCCTTGGCGGCCTTGATCGCCACCATCGCCAGCGCGGCGCCGACGCCGTGGCCGCGTTCTTCCGGAGCGACGTAGAGGCGCTTCATTTCGCAGACGCCATCGCTGTCGGGCAGCGGGCGCACGCCGACGCAGCCGGCCGGTCGTCCGTCGGCTTCGGCGAGAAAAAGCCGACCCTGCGGCGTCGCATAGGCGCCGGGTAGGGAGGCCATTTCCTGGTCGAAGTTCTGGAACGACAGGTCGACGCCGAGCCAGGCTGCGTAGTTGCGGAAGAACTGGCGAACCTGCTCCAGTGCTTCGCTATCGTTGGCGGTGAGGGTGCGCAGGGTGATGGTCATGCTTGATTGCTCCGATCTCGCGGTGCCCGGTCCGGAGCACGGGCGGGAGCTTGTTCAGGCGGTTTCGGCGAAGAGTTCGCGGCCAATCAGCATTCTACGGATTTCGGAGGTGCCCGCGCCGATTTCGTAGAGTTTGGCATCTCGCCACAAGCGGCCGGTCGGGTATTCGTTGGTATAGCCGACGCCGCCCAGGATCTGGATCGCCTCGCCGGCCATCCAGGTCGCCTTTTCGGCCGAATAGAGGATGGCACCGGCGGCATCCTTGCGCAGCGTGCGCGAATGATCGCCGAAATCACAGGCGCGGCCGACGGCATAGACGTAGGCGCGGGTGGCCTGCCAGGTCGAGTACATGTCGGCGACCTTGCCCTGCATCAACTGGAATTCGCCGATCGCCTGGCCGAACTGCTTGCGCTCGTGCAGGTAGGGCACGACGGCATCCATGCACGCGGCCATGATGCCGAGCGGACCGCCGCTGAGCACGGCGCGCTCGTAGTCGAGGCCTGACATCAGGACCCTGGCGCCGTTGCCGACGCCGCCGAGGACGTTTTCTTCGGGCACTTCGCAATCGTCGAAGAACAGCGGGAAGGTGTTGGACCCGCGCATGCCCAGCTTGTCGAGGTGCGTGCCGTGGGTGAAGCCCTTGAAATTCTTCTCGACGATGAAGGCGGTCATGCCCCGCGGCCCCGCATCCGGGTCGGTCCTGGCGTAGACGACCAGGGTGTCGGCATCGCCGCCGTTGGTGATCCACATCTTCGAGCCGTTCAGCACGTAGCGGTCGCCCTTCTTGTCGGCGCGCAGCTTCATCGAGATGACATCGGAACCGGCATTCGCCTCGGACATGGCCAGCGCACCGACATCGTCGCCGGAAATCAGCCCGGGCAGGTACTTCCGCCGCTGCGCCTCGCTGCCATTGCGGCGGATCTGGTTCACGCACAGATTCGAATGGGCGCCGTAGGAGAGGCCGACCGAGGCCGAGGCGCGGGAGATTTCCTCCATGGCGACGATGTGGGCGAGATAGCCCATGTCGGTGCCGCCGTATTCCTCGCCAGCGGTCATTCCGAGCAGGCCCATGTCGCCGAACTTCTTCCAGAGGTCGGCGGGGAACTCGTTGACGCGGTCGATCTCCGCTGCACGCGGGGCGATCTCTGCGTCGGCAAAGGCTTGCACCGCTTCGCGCAGCAGGTTGATGTCCTCGCCGAGGCCGAAGTCGAGGCTGGGAATGTTCATGGTCTTTCTCCCTGGAGTTTTTCGGTCTTGCCATGCATGACCATGATGGTCTGCTGCATCAGCGCACATTGGGTTTCCTGGCCGTCCTTGACGGCAAATACCTCGCCCTGGGTGACGATCAACGTTCGTCCCGCCCGGATCACCCGGCCGCGGGCGACCAGGTGATCGCCATCGGCCGGCGCCATCAGGTTCATCTTGTATTCGACGGTGAGTACCGAAGCCGCGGCCGGCACCATCGTCATCGCCGCATAGCCCGCCGCCGAGTCGGCGATCATGCCGACCACGCCGCCGTGCACGAAGCCGTGCTGCTGCTCGACGCCGGTCCAGTGCGGCAGGTGGATCTCGGTGCGTCCGTGTTCGACGACCGGCAGCGTCGCGCGGATCAGGGTCATGGCGTGCTGCAGGGCGAAGCTGGCGCGGACGCGTTCGGCGAAGTGGGGGTCGGAGATGCGGGTCATGGCGACATTTTATTCACGTTAACGTAAACGTCAACATGCCAGTGAATTTCGATCATCGGGAATCCCGGCGCTGCAGTTCCTGCCGGCACTGTCGCTCGAACTGCGAGATGTCGGCCAGCATCGCTTCGATGTCCTCGCGCTGCTGTTCGAGAGCCTCGCGCCTCTTGGCCATGACACGCAGGCATTCGACCAGCTGGGGGGTTTCATCCTCGGTGCCCGAGTACATGCCGATCAGATCCTTGATCTCGGCCAGCGACAGGCCGAGCCGCTTGCCGCGCAGGGCCATCTTCAGGCGGGCGCGGTCGCGGCGGGTGAACACCCGGTTGCGGCCTTCCCGTTCCGGCGCGAGGATGCCCTGGTCCTCCCAGAAGCGGATCGTGCGCGGGGTAATGCCAAACTCGCGGGCGAGGTCGGAAATGGCGAATCTGGCAGTCGTCTGGGTCAATTGAGGTTCCTCGATTCAGCGAACCAAGTTAATCAGAACCACGGCGTTTTTTCAATGCGGCACGCCACCCACTGGTCAACTTCCGCGCATGGGTCTCCTGTCACCCGGTAATCCTGCGCTTTACGGCGCGCGTCACCAGGCGCAGGCGCTGGGCCAGCGGGAAGCGCTTGAAGTTGGTCTTGACGGCGCCCAAGGTGAAGGCCGTGCGTTTGGAGTAATCCATAATCAGGTCCACGATCACCGGCTGGCTGCCTGCAGCCGACTCGCGGGCGCGGGCGATGGTATCGGCGACCTCGGCGTTCGCCGCCACCCTGAGATATTCGGCGCCAGTGGCGATGGCAACGCCGCTGAAATCGATTGCCCCCAATGCCGTGCACGGCTTGCGATTGAAGGGAATCTCCTGAGCCTGAGCGATCTGCGACAACTCGCCATCGTGGAACACGAAATAGATCAGGCCGAGTCCCAGTCGCGTCGCCGAGACGATTTCCATGCAAGTCATCGTGAATGCCCCGTCGCCGACGATGGCGAATACCTCGCGGTCGGGGTTGGCCAGCTTGGCGCCGATGGCGGCCGGCACGGCGTAGCCCATGCAGTTGAAGTCGGTCGGGACAATCAGCCCCTTGGCCTGCCGTACCGGAAACAGTTCGGCGGTCAGGTAGGTGTGGTTGCCGTCGTCGACCACCGCGATCGCGTTGTCGGGGAGCGCTGCGCGCAGCGCATTGAAGAATACGGCGGGGTTGACCCTGGCGCCGCTGTCGTGGCGCAGCCACTCTTCGTTGTAGGCGAGCTTGTCGCGCTGGATGCGCAGGTGGAGTTCGGTGTTCTTGGGGCGGGCAGCGCCGACTTCCCGCAACTCGGCAAGAAGCGCATCGAGTACGGCTGCGGAATCACCTTCGAGCGCCACGGCTGCCGGGTAGTTCGCATTGAATACCCCAGGGTTGATGTCGACATGAATCAGATTTGCCGGCACGCGGGTGCCAAAGCTGCCGGTGGCGATTTCGCCGAAGCGGGTGCCGACGGCAAGCAGGCAGTCGCAATCGGCGAAGGCGTTGCGTGCGGCAGGCACGGCTGCCGGACCGAAGGAGAAACCTGTGTGCAGGGGATGCGCGGCGGAGAATGCCGAGAGTCCCTGCAACGTCGTCGCCACCGGCGCTTGCAGGAACTCGGCGATGGCGCTGGTCTGGGCGACGGCATCGCGGGCACCCCAACCGATGAACAGGCCCGGATGCCTAGCCGCGAGCAGCATTTCGGCGGCGCGCCGGATTTCGCCGGCAGCCGCCCGTTGCGGCCGGGCGATGGCCGGCGGGCCGGGGATTTCGCCGACCTCGCCCGGAAATATCTGCAGGTTGACCGGAATCTCGACGAAAACCGGGCCGGGCTCGCCGGAGTTGGCAATCTCCCAGGCCTTGAACAGTGTCGGAGCAATGTCAGCGTGGCATTTCACGAGGAAGGTGGCCTTGGTCAGCGGCCTGAGAAAGGCGTGCTGATCGAGTTCGTGAAGCTGGTAGCGCTTGTCGAGGTCGGTGCGAATGCCGCCACAGATGATCAGCATCGGGACGCCGTCGAGGAAGGCTTCGCCGATGCCGCTGGCGGCGTGGGTGACCCCGGCCGCGGGAACGATGACCAGGGTGCCGGTCTGTTCCGAGGTACGGCTGACGCCGTCGGCCATGAATGAGGCTCCGCCTTCATGGGTCACGAGCACCGGCGTGATCTGCCCGGAACTGTTAAGCTCGTCGTAGAGTTCGGTGTTATGCACGCCAGGGATGCCGAACGTGTATCTGATGCCGAGTGCTTCGAGGGCTCGCACCGCGATCCAGGCGCCGGTCCGTTTCATGATGGATGCTCCAGGTCTTCAGATAGTGGATGTCGCGGCCTGGCCGGCGATCCGGCCGCTGAAGATGCCGCCGCCGAGGAAGCTGCCCTCCAGCGCCCGCAGGCCGTGCGTGCCGCCGCCGCCGAACCCGCTCGATGTCGCCGTTGAATCCGCCGGCCGCGACGATCACGGCACCGGCATGGAATTCGAAGGGCTTTCCGTTGTCTTCGCCGACACCTCGGCAGCCGGTGACCGTCTCGTTCGAGGTCAGCAGGCCCTCTACGCGGTGGGCGAAACGGATTTCGAGTCTGCTGCTTCGAGGATGGCTCCGCAGCTGATCGCCGAGACGCGAGACGAGTTCCTGTCCGGTGCCCCAGACGATGTGGAAGCGCAGGAATGAATTGCCCGGCTGGAACTGGCCGCGCTCCACCCAGTGGGGGACGGGAACGAAGCGGATTCCGGCATGGCGCTGTTCCGGGGTTCCGACCAGGAATATGCCGCCAAAGCTCTCCTTCGCCAAGCCGCCGAAATTGTCCGGCGTGTCGCGTTCCAGCAGCAATACATCACGTCCGGCGTCCAGCAACTCCAGTGCGGCGCAGATGCCGGCGATCCCGCCGCCGATGACGATCACTTCGCTCACGGTGCCATGCCTCCCCTTCGGCGACAGTCTATCCGGAATCCGTGGCGCCTCCAATTCGGCCATGAGCGTGCCCGGCAACACTGGCGCTGGTTGCCGTTCGCCACGCTCCGGCGTCGCCAGCCGAAGCTCGGGGAATCGCGTTGGCGCACCGCCAGCCGGCCTCGGCAAGTACATGGCTGATCCCGGACACGGGCGCAACTTCCTGAATTTTCAGCAATTCCTGCATCCTGAGCCAGCCTCGCTTGGGGGCGCCGGGGCTCTGTGGTAAGTTACGAATTTAGCGCCACAGTTCTCCGATGCCCCTGCACTTTCCCCATGCCCACCCACCCGCCGCCGGCGCGAAGATCGAAGTCGCGCCGGATGTCTTCTGGCTGCGCATGCCGTTGCCGTTCCAGCTCGATCACATCAACCTCTGGCTGCTGCGCGACGGTGACGGGTGGACGATCGTCGACACCGGTTTCGCGACCGACGGCGTGCGCGCCGTCTGGCTGCAGGTCCTGGCGGAACTCGACGTCCCGGTGCGGCGGCTGATCGTCACCCACTTCCATCCCGACCACCTCGGGCTGGCGTCGTGGCTGATGAACGAGACCGGTGCGCAACTGTGGATGACGACTGCCGAGTTCCTGACCGCCCATGCCGTCTGGAACGAAGTCGGCGGGCATGGTGCGCGTTTCATGGTCGAGCAGTTTCGCCAGCACGGGCTGGATGGCGAGCGGCTGGCCAAGTTCGAGAAGCGTGGTTCAGGATATCGCATGGCGGTGCCGGGATTGCCCGAGTACTATCATCGCCTGAAAGCCGGCGACACGGTCGCGGTCGACGGTAGAAAATGGCGTATTTTGATCGGTCACGGGCATTCGCCGGAGCATATGGCGCTTTACTGCGCGGAGCTCGACGTGTTAATTTCCGGCGATATGCTTTTGCCAAAAATTTCCACGAATATCAGTGTATTCGCGGCAACTCCGGAAGCCGATTCCTTGGGCTGGTTTCTGGAATCGTTGGGAGAACTGGCTCGGGAAATTCCGGAACGGACCCTGGTTTTGCCTTCGCACGGACTCCCATTCACGGGGGTTCGGGCACGGATTGAGGAATTGCGCTCACACCATGAGGACCGGTTGCGCGCACTTGAGGAGGCTTGTGAAGATGCGCCGAAGAGCGCAGCCGGGTTGCTCGACACCCTGTTTCAGCGAGCACTCGATACACATCAGACGATGTTCGGGATGGGCGAGGCGATCGCTCACCTGAATTACCTTCGAGAAGCTGGCCGGCTGTCATGCACTACCGACGCCGACGGTGTAATTCGATTCTTGCGGTTCCAGCATTGACCAGCCGCGCACTGAGAGAGGGAGTTTGAGTATGTCGCAGCAAACCGTCGACAAGGCAGGCAATCTGCCCGATCCGGCTGAAATGGCCAAGACCTATGCCGAAGTCGCCCAGCGCGCTTCGCGCCTGCTTACCAAGTTCATGGAAAAGAAGGCCAAGGAAGGTGCTTCCGGTCCAACCGACGAGCTTGGGGTGGCCAAGGCGTTCATGGATCTTTCGGCGCGGCTGATGGCCAATCCGTACAAGCTGGCCCAGACGCAGATGAACATGATGTGGGACTATTTCTCGCTGTGGCAGAACACCACGATGAAAATGATGGGCATGCCGGTGGCGGCCCCCGTCGCCGCGCCCCGGAAGGGCGACAACCGCTTCAAGGACGAGGAATGGGAGCAGCATTTCCTCTTCGACTTCGTCAAGCAGTCCTACCTGATCACCGCCCGTCACCTGCATGACACCGTCGCCAGCGCCGAAGGACTGGACGAGGCTACCCAGCTCAAGGTCAACTTTTTCACCCGTCAGTACATCGATGCCCTGTCGCCGTCAAACTTCGCCCTGACCAACCCGGAAGTCTTCCGCGAGACCGTCAAGAGCCACGGCCAGAACCTGATCAAGGGTCTCAACAACCTGCTCAACGATGTGACCGACGACGGGCAACTGCGTATTCGCATGACCGACATCTCGGCCTTCGAAATGGGCAAGAACGTCGCCACGACGCCGGGCAAGGTGGTCTTCCAGAACGAGTTGTTCCAGTTGATCCAGTACGATCCTGCCACACCTGACCAGTACAAGCGGCCGTTCCTGATCGTCCCGCCGTGGATCAACAAGTATTACATCCTCGACCTGCGCGAGAAGAACTCGATGGTCAAATGGGCCACCGACCAGGGCCACACCACATTCATCATGTCCTGGATCAATCCGGACGAGAAACTGGCCGCGAAGTCCTTCGAGGACTACCTGCTCCAGGGGTCGATAGAAGCCGTCAGTCAGGTCTGCGCGCAGACCGGCGAGGACAGCGTCAACATGGCCGGCTACTGCCTGGGCGGAACGCTGGTCATGACCACCCTGGCGTACATGGCTGCCAAGAAGGACAAGCGCGGCAATTCGGGCACCTTCTTCACGACCATGCTCGATTTTTCCGAGCCGGGCGAACTGCGGGTCTTCCTCGATGAAGACACGGTTGCCGGCCTCGAGAAGAAGATGTTCGAACGCGGCTACCACGACGGCGGCATGATGGCCGGTACCTTCAACATGCTGCGGGCCAACGATCTGATCTGGTCCTTCGTCGTCAACAACTACCTGCTGGGCAAGGATCCGTTCCCCTTCGACCTCTTGTTCTGGAACTCCGATTCGACCCGGTTGCCGGCGGCGATGCACAGCTACTACCTGCGCAACATGTATCTCGAGAACAATCTGGTCAAGCCTGGCTACCTGACGCTGGGCGGCGTCAAGATCGATCTGCGCAAGGTCAAGGTCCCGTGCTACTTCATTTCGACGGTCGAAGATCACATCGCTCCCTGGAAGAGCACCTACATGGGCGCTCGCCTGCCGACCGGCGCCACCAAGTTCGTGCTCGGCGGCTCCGGCCATATTGCCGGCATCGTCAACCCGCCGGTGGCCAACAAGTATGGCTACTGGACCAATGACGCGACCGACGGCAACCTGCCGGAAGATCCTCAGGACTTCCTGGCCAGCGCGACGCAGAATCCGGGCTCCTGGTGGACGCACTGGAGCGCATGGCTGACCAGCCTGCCGGGTGGCAGCGCCAAGGTCAAGGCGCGCAACGCCGAAGATGGCCCACTCTCCGTCATCGAGCCTGCGCCGGGCTCCTACGTCAAGTTCCGTCTGGATGCCCAGAAGAAAAAGTGAGTCGACTGCTCGCGAGCAAGCGACGGGAGGCCAAGGCCTCCCGTTTTTTGTGAACTTTCGCCGCGCCGCCTGTCAAAGAAAGGTAATGGAAAGGAGATGCGCCATGTTGACGAGCGAGTATCCCGTCGTCTCGGTCCACATTCCTCCCATCCTGCGTCCCCTTGCCGACGGTCGCGACGAAGTCATGGCCAGCGGCGAGACCGTCGGCGAGGTTTTGGAGGCGGTAGGTCACGAGTATCCGGCCTTGGGCGAATCGTTGTTCTGTGCCAACGGCAGCCTGGCCGACGGCCTCGCCGTCTACTTCGGCGGTGCGGTGTTGCACGGGCGCGAAAGCCTGGCGATGGCGGTCGATCAGGAGGAAGTGGTCAGCATCGTCGCCGTCGCCAACCCGAGTTGTCCAGTCGGGCTGGTCCACGTCGGGACTGCCGGGCACGCCGCGGCGGGCGATGACGGCGAGGCGATAATTTCCGTCGGCCCATGATATTGCCCCGATTGTCGCGGTCGACCGCGACAATCGGGCAAAAACGCAGCGGATTTCGGGACGGCGACAGCCTTCCCGATTCATTGCTAGTACGCCGGATGCGAAGATGGTGTCCGAGTCTTACTGGCGCACGACGAGTTGCTGGTAGGTCGAGAGATGTGCGGCGAAGGCGAGGTCGAAACCGGGAAACCGTGGTCGGTCGCCGATGGTGTTGCGTAGTAAGCTCAGCTCAGCGCCAGGAACTCGGAAACCATGCCGACGATCAGGTCCGGGCGTTCCCGATGGGGCACATGGTAGGTGTCGGGAATGATCTCCACACGAGCTTGACCACCACTCAATTCGCCGATCATCTCGGGGTGGGCCGTTGAACCGTAATCGTCGTGAATCCCGTGCAGGGCGAGGACCGGACAGGTCACGCTCGGCAGCACCGTCTCCAGCGACCAGGTCGCGAATTCCGGATGCAACCACGTTTCGATCCAGGCATCGAGCACCCAGCGCGCCTTTTCTCCGTGATACCTCTTGAGACGCTCGAGCTGCTTGTCATCCTTGAACTGTTCCTTGGCAACGATGATGCCTTGCAGTGTTCGATCTTCGGGAAAAGTCTGGGCGGCAATCGTGATCAGTGCCTCGCAGTCGTCCGGATAGGCGGCCGCACAGTTGACCGCCATGCCTCCACCCACGCTATGGCCGAAAGCGACGAAGTGTCGAATGCCAAGTTGCCGTCGAACGACGGGGAAATATGTCCTGGCCTCGTCCGCGATGAAATCCATCGTCAATCGGTCATTCCGCGCATCGGACTTGCCGAACCCTAGGCGATCATAGGCAATCACTTTCCGTCCCGTGGCGCTACAGAGTTCCGCAGGGAAATCGCGCCATAGCTCGACGCAACCCAGCGAGTCGTGAAAGAGCACGATCGGAGGGTCCGTCGGCAACGCGGTGTCACTGCCCGCGGGAGACCAGGTGCGGACGAAGATTCGCCCCTGCGGGTGTTCAACCAGGGTATCGCCGGCAACGGGCATGGACTTTTCGGGTGCAATCATTCTCTCGTGCCTTCGCGGAACTGTCGGGGTGGGCGCGCGGCGCGACCCGATGACGAATTGTATTTACCTTTACGTAAACGTCAACCTGTTCCGCAGGTCGTCACGCATTTCGGGCAAATTGGCGACAGACCGGGGTTTTCGCCAAGTCAATCAGCGCGACGGCAGGGATAGCCGCGGCAGGCTCGGCCACTCGACGGCGTCGAGCATGTTCTTGACGATCAGTCCCAGTTCGGTGTCGCCGGTGATTTCGAGTTCGCGGTTGAAGAAAAGGGTGTCCGGGTCTTCCTGGCGCGCGAGGAGTTGCAGGTAGGCCGAAAGGTGGGCGGCGAAGGCGAGGTCGGGTTCGCGTTCGGCGCGGAAAACCGGGCGGAAGAGGCTGTCGCGGTAGGTGAAGTGGGCCGTGCCGCCGGTGTCGAGCACCTGGACGCGGAAGAGCTTGTCATCGAGCGCGGTCAACTCGCTTTCCGGCAGCAATTTCATTTTCAGCGCGGCGTTGAGGCCGGCGACCAGCGCCAGGCCGTGCGGCCATTGCGGCAGTTTCCGGCCAATTTCGGCGACGAAGCCGGGTAGGCGGAACTTGGGGACGGTGAAATCGCTCATGCGTTGGCTCCCAGGTGGGCGAGGGCTTGGGTATGGTGCTGGCGGATGCCGGCGTCGCCGAACCAGTAGCCGTCGACCTGGCCGCTGGCGTTCCATTCGCTGCTGTCGACAGCGACCGGCTCGCCGCGGCGGGCGGTGTCGAAGGCGGCGATGATTTCGGCAATGTGCGCCTTTTGCGGGCTGACGCGGACGATGTTGATGCCCAACTGGCGCAGCGTCGGCATTTCGTGCAGCAGGTTGTAGCTCTGTGCCGACATCGTTTGAATGCCGTTGATGCAGAGGAAATCCTGCCCCTCGCGCGTCTTCAGCGTCAGGCCTTCGGGGTGGTCGAGGCACTTGAACTGGCAGTCGTCCTTGTTGAGGTCGTAATGGCGGGCAGTGAAGCAACGCGCCGAGAAGGCCAGCGGCAGCTTGCCGTAGACGAAGACCTCGGTCTCGACGCCGGCCGGCCGGTTGGCGTGCAGGGTCTCGACCAGCGTGCGCGTCGCTTCCAGCGGCGGCACCCAGCGCCTCATGCCGTAGCGGGCGAAGGTGGCCAGCGTCGCCTCGTTGTAGATATTGAGGTGCGGTCCGGCGACGAATTCCTTGTCTTGCATGAGGTTGACCGCGCCGAGGTCGTTGGCTTCGACCTTGCAGCCGGGGTTTTCGGACAATTCGTCGATCAGGCGGCGCAGCGTCTTGAGGTCGCTTTCCGATTCGAGCAGCGCCTGCGCCGAAACGACGACTTCCTTGCCGGCTTCGGCGAGGTCACGGGCCAGCCCGATCCAGTCGGCGGTGCGCAGTTGCTGGCGGCGCGAACAGACCACCTCGCCGACGTAGATGATGTCGAGTGCGGGGTTCTGCGCCATCTCGGCGTAGAACTCCAGGACTTCGGCCTTCGGCCAGAACCAGAGCAGGGGGCCGAGGGCGAGTTTCATGCGCTTACCTCCACGGCCGGCTGTAGGCGCCGAGCGTTGCCTGGCTGCCTTCGGAAACCTTGGTCAGTTCCGCCTGCCAGGCCGGCTTTACGAGAAACTTCTCGGCGCCGTCGGCCAGCGAATCGAGTGCGGCGCGCAGGGTGCGGGTAACCTGTGCGACATAGGTCGGGCTGCGCTGGCGGCCTTCGACCTTGATCGCGCGGACGCCGATCCTGGCAATCTCGGGCAGGATGGACAGCACGTTGAGGCTGGTCGGCTCTTCCAGCGCGTAATAGGTCTCGCCCTGCACGTCGAAACGGCCCTTGCATAGCGTCGGATAGCCGGCGGGCTCGTCGTCGCCGAAGCGGTCGATGAGGATGCCGTTGAGGCGGGTGTCCATGTGCCCCGCCTGCCCGGGCGCAGCCGCCACCTTGTCCCACTTCACGTACTTGGCCGGCGAGCAGGCGCCGACGGTATTGGGCGACTCGCCGCAGGCATACGAGGAAAGCCAGCAACGGCCTTCATTCATCACGCACAGGCTGCCGAAGCCGAAGACCTCGATTTCGACGCTGGTGTTCCTGATGACGTGCTCGACTTGGGCCAGCGTCAGCACGCGCGGCAGCACGGCGCGCCGGATGCCGAATTCGCGCTGGCAGAAGTTGATCGCCTCGTAGCTGGTGGCCGAGCCCTGCACCGAGAGATGCAGGCGTTGTTGGGGATGCTTGCGGCAGGCGTAGTCGAGAAGGCCGACATCGGCGAGGATGATTGCATCGGCGCCGAGATCCACTGCGGAATCGACCGCGCTGCGCCAGTCGGCGACACGACCGGCCTGGGGAAAGGTGTTGATTGCCAGCAGGATCTCGCGGCCCCGGCCATGTGCGTAGCGGATGCCTTCGGCCATCGCCTTCGCGTCGAAGTTCAGGCCGGCGAAGTTGCGCGCGTTGGTGTCGTTCCTGAAGCCGAGATAGACGGCATCGGCGCCGTTATCGACGGCCGCCTTGAGTGCCGGCAGGCTGCCGGCCGGGCAGATCAGGTCGGGCAAGGAGGTCATGGCGTTGCTGTCGGTGAGCGGAGCGACTGAGTATAGCCGGCGGATCCCGGCCGCCATTGATTCGGGTCAAACGACAGTCAGTTTGTTTCCCGCCGTCGCTAACGGATGACGACGGTTGGCCGGGAGCCCAGCGCGACCTGAATCTTCTCGGCGACCCGGTCGGCATCGGTGCGGCTGGCGTAGGGCCCGAGCTGGAGGCGATGAATGCCGCCGCCGGCATAGACGCGCATCGGCTCGCTCAGCCAGTCCAGTTCGCGGACCAGATGGTTCCTGAGGCTGTCGGCATTGTCGGCGCTGGCGAAGGCGCCGAGTTGCAGATAGACGCCTTTCGGCGGGACGCTGTCGCTGCCCATGCCGACCATGGTAGCCGTCTGAACCGGCCGCTCCTCGAGCGCCATGCGCCTGACCAGCTTCTCGATCTCGTCCGCTTCCGCCGGCGCCGGCCGGGGCGGAGGCGTTACTTGCGCATAGGTGGTGGTCGTCGGTTCGCCCGGAATGATCGCCTCGACGTCGACCTGGCCGCTGCCGCCGTTGACCAGGCCAAGCTTGTAGGCGGCGGTGTACGAGAGGTCGATCACGCGGTCGGCATGGAATGGCCCGCGATCGGTGACGCGGACGACGACCGCCTTGCCGCTCTGTACATTGGTGACGCGGACGTAGGAAGGAAGCGCCAGCGTCGGATGGGCGGCGGTCATGGCGAACATGTCGTAGGGCTCGCCGATCGAGGTCTTCTGGCCGTGGAACTTCTTGCCGTACCAACTGGCGATGCCGCGTGTCCGATAGGGCTTGACCGCGGTGTTGGGGATGTATTCCTTGCCGAGAACGACATAGGGGCGGGCCGCTGGCTTGTGCAACGGCTCCCATTTCGGCTGGGCATCGGGAATGTCGTCGAGACCGTCCGGAATGTCGTCGGCCGGGCCATCGTCCTTGTAGAAGCCGCCGCCCCTCTTGAGGACGGCAGTCGGCTTCTTCGTCGGCGTTTTGGAAACGGAGCCTTTTTGACCGTCGACCGCAGCATCCTTCGGCGCGGTTCCGCAGGCCGCCAGCAGCAACGCGGTGAGTGCGCAGATGATCGGGCGGAAGCTCATTTCTTGACCAGCATGCGGTGCGACTGGATCGACATCAGGATACCGATGCCGAGGAACAGGGTGACGAGCGCGGTGCCGCCGTAACTCATGAACGGCAGCGGAACGCCGACCACCGGCAGGATGCCGCTGACCATGCCCATGTTGATGAAGGCATAGGTGAAGAAGCCGAGCGTGACCGAGCCGGCCAGCAGGCGCGAGAACATCGTCGGGGCGGCCATCGCGATCATCATGCCGCGCCCGATCAGCAGGGTGTAAAGGAAGACCAGCAAGGCATTGCCGAGCAGTCCCCACTCCTCCGAATAGACGGCAAAAATGAAGTCGGTGTGCTTTTCCGGAATGAACTCGAGATGGGTCTGCGTGCCGTTGAGGTAGCCCTTGCCGAACGGGCCGCCGGAGCCGATGGCGATGGTCGCCTGGATGATGTGGTAGCCGGCACCGAGTGGATCTGTGGTCGGGTCGATCAGGGTCAGGATGCGCTTGCGCTGGTAGTCGTGCATCATCCCCCAGAGCAGCGGCGCGGCGGCGGCGCCGGCGGCGATCAGGCCGACGATGACCTTCCACGGCAGGCCGGCGAAGAAGATCACGAAAAAGCCGGCGCCGCCGACCAGCAGCGCGGTGCCGAGGTCGGGCTGCTTGGCTATGAGGCCGAAGGGAACGACCAGCAGTAGCGCGGCGACGATGAAATGGCGGGCGCGCAGCGTCGCCTCGTATTTGTGGAAATACCAGGCGAGCATCAACGGCATGGCGATCTTCATGATCTCCGATGGCTGGATGCGCGTGAAACCGAGCGACAGCCAGCGCTTGGCGCCATTGACCTTGATTCCGAACAGGAAGACGGCGACCAGTAGCAGGAGCCCGACGACGTAGAGCGGCAAGGCGAAGCGCATCAGCTTCTGCGGCGGCAGACGCGCGACGAGCCACATGACGACCATGGCCACACCCATGTTGCCGGCCTGCGACAGCAGGCGATTGTTGCCGTCGAAGGTGGCGGAATTCACGGTGGCGAGGCCGACCGCCATGATCGCCAGGGTGATCAGCAGCAGCGGGAAGTCGATCGGGGCGATCAGGCCGCGTCCGCCGCGTTTCAGGGTGCCGATGACGTCGATCATTCTTCGTTGTCATCCTCCACGGCTGCGGCATCTTCCTTGGCGGCACCGGCCGGCAGCTTGCCGAGCAGATAGTAGTCGAGGACCATGCGCGCGATCGGCGCCGCCGACTGGGCGCCGAAGCCGCCGTTCTCGACAAGCACCGCCAGCGCGATCTTCGGCTTGTCGGCCGGTGCAAAGGCGATGAACAGGGCGTGGTCGCGCAACTCCTTCTTGACGCCGCTTGCCTTGTAATCGGCGCCTTTCAGCGAGAAGACCTGCGCTGTCCCGGTTTTGCCGGCGGCTTCGTACGGGGCGCCGGCGAAGGTCCGCGCGCCGGTGCCTTCCTTGTTGACGCCGACCATCGCCCGGCGGATGACGTCCACGTTCTGCGGCTTGAGCTTGAGGTCGCGGATCGGCTGCGGCTCGACCGGACGCTTCTCGCCGGTCCTGGCATCGACGATCTGGTTGACCAGGTGCGGACGGAACATGACGCCCCGGTTGGCAACCACCGCAGTCGCCTGGGCGAGCTGAATCGGCGTGTAGGCGTTGTAGCCCTGGCCGATGCCGATCGAAATGGTCTCGCCGGCATACCACTTCTGCTGCTCGGGCTTCTTGAAGCGCTGCCTTTTCCATTCCTGTGACGGCAGAACGCCCTTGGATTCGCCCGAATCATCGCGGCCGAGATCGACGCCGGTACGCTGGCCCAATCCGAGCTGGCCCATGAACCTGGCGATGTTGTCGATCCCCATGTCGTTGGCGAGCATGTAGTAGTAGGTATCGCAGGAATGGACGATCGACTTGTACATGTCCACGCTGCCATGCCCGCCCTTCTTGTCGTCGCGGAAGGTGTGGTTGCCGAAGTTGAAAAAGCCGGGATCGCTGATCGCCTGGTTCGGCGTGCGCTTGCCCAACTCCAGTGCGGCCAGCGCCATGAAGGGCTTGAAGGTCGAGCCGGGCGGATAGGCGCCGTTGATCGTGCGGTTGATCATCGGCTTGTCCGGGTGCTCGTTCAGCTCCTTCCAGTTGTCCGGGGTGATGCCGTCGACGAACAGGTTAGGATCGTAGGTCGGGTTGGAAACCAGTGCCAGAATGCCGCCGGTGTTGGGATCGATGGCGACCAGGGCGCCCTTACGGTCGCCGAAGGCCTGCTCGGTGATTTCCTGCAGCTTGGCATCCAGGGTCAACTGCAGGTTGTTGCCGGAAACCGGCGGGATGCGCTTGAGGCTGCGCAGGGCGCGTCCGCCGGAATCGATCTCGACTTCCTCGTAGCCGGTCTCGCCGTGCAGCTCGAATTCGTAGTGCTGTTCCAGCCCGGTCTTGCCGATGTGGTCGGTGCCTTTGTAGTTGGCCTGCTTGTCCGCTTCTTCGATCCACTGCAGATCGCGGTCGGTGATGCGCCCGATGTACCCGAGCGCATGCGAACCGATGGGTCCGAGGGGGTACTGGCGAAAGAGCCGGGCCCTGACCTCGACACCGGGGAAGCGGTAGCGCTGGGCGGCAAAAATCGCCACTTCGGTATCGGTCAGGCGGGTGCGAATCGGGACCGACTCGAAATTCTTGGCCTCGTCGAGCAGGCGCTTGAAGCGCTTGCGGTCCTTGGGCTGAATGTCGATCACCTCGCTCAGCGCATCGATCGTTGCTTCGAGGTCGCCAGCCAGCGAAGGCGTGATTTCCAGCGTATAGGCCGAGTAGTTGCGCGCCAGAACGACGCCGTTGCGGTCGGTGATTACGCCCCGGTTGGGAACGATGGGGATCAGCGCGATGCGGTTGTCTTCAGCACGGGTGCGGTAGAAATCGTGCTGCAGGACCTGGAGCCAGACGAAGCGCCCGATCAGCGTGCCAAAGGCGAGAAGTACGACGAGCGTGGCAATCCCGAGCCGGAAACGGAAACGGTCGAGGTCGCTCTCGGAGTTGTGGAAATTGCCCATGGCCCGGAATTCCGTCAGATCGGCCGATCCGGATTCTGCTCGACTGGCTGGTACTGCGGCAGAAGCAGGACAAAGGTCAGCGGAATCCAGAGCAGGCTGGCGACCACGGGGCCGATGAAATAAGCCCAGCCCGGAAAGTCTCCGCCCACCGCGAGCCGCATCAGCGCCTGGACTATCTGGGTCAGGAGCAGCAAGGGCAGAACCTGCAACGCCTGCTGGGCGATGGGAAACCAGAGCAGGCGCCGGGACAGCGAGGACGCGGCGAAGGCGAGGAGCACGTAGGCAAAGCAATGCTGGCCGAGTACCGCGCCGTCGGCGACATCCATCAGCAGGCCGAGAATGAACGCCCAGCCCATGCCGACGCGGCGGAATTCGCGGACGCTCCAGAAGCACAGCACCAGCGCGACCCAGTCAGGCACGCCCGCCCAGTAAGCCGTGGGCAGGAAGTTGAGGAGCAGGGCAACGATCAGGCTCAGGTAGATGAACCACGGTCGGGCCGGCAACAGGATGCGCGAGGAAGTGAAGGTCGGCTGCATTACTTGCCCTTCGCCGCCTGCTTCTTTTTCTTCGGGCGCAGGCCCGGTTTGTCACCGCCGCCGGCGCCCCGGCCCTGGGCTTCAGGCTGGCGCGGCGGCAGCGGTTGGCGCGGGTCGAGGATCATCACCTCGCCGAAATTCTCGACGCCGGCAATCGGCGCGGCGAGAATGCGGGCGAAGGAATAGGCGCCCTCGCGCTCGATGCCGACCACTTTGGCCACCGGGTAGCCTTGCAGATAGACGCTGTCGAGGCCAGAGGTCACAAGCATGTCACCGACCTCGACATCGGCATTGGCCGGCATGTAACGCAGTTCCATCTGCCCGGTCCCGAGGCCGAAGACGACCGAGCGCTGGCCGCTGCGCACAATCTGAACGGGCACCGCCTGATCCTTGTCGGTGATCAGCGTGATCTCAGCGGAAAAGGGAAAGACTCGCGTGACCTGGCCGACGACACCGGCCTCGTCGATCGCCGGTTGACCGGCGACGATTCCCGATTGCTGGCCCTTGTCGACGATCACCTTGCGCGAAAAGGGGTCGCGTGCGGTGTAGAGGATCTGGGCAACCTGTCCCTTGGCATTCTCGCGTTCCTTGACCAGCAGCAGCTTGCGCAGGCGTTCGTTTTCCGCTTCCAGTTGCTCCAGACGCAGCAGATTTGGCGCCGTTGTCAGCTTGGCATGGCGCAGTTCATCGTTTTCACGCTGCAGCAACTGCATGCCCTCCAGGTAATTGCGCGCATGGTCGACCAGGCTGCCGGGTGTTTGCGCTACCCGTTGCAGCGGGTCAACCACCAGCGCCACGGTCTGCCTGAGCAGATCGAGGCTGCGGACGCGGAAGTCGACGACGAATACCGCCAGTGAAATCAGGACATAAAAAGCCAGAAGGGCCAGCGGTGCTGGCCCTCGCTTGAAAAAAGGCGGCGGTGCGTGGTCGAGACTCGCCACGAATGGCGTTCCGCCTTACTCGGACGCGAAGATCGAGCCGAGCTTGTCCACCTTTTCCAGCGCCAGACCCGAACCACGGGCAACACAGGTGAGTGGCTCGTCGGCGACGATGACCGGCAGGCCGGTTTCTTCCATCAGCAGACGGTCGAGATCGCGCAGCAGGGCGCCACCGCCGGTCAGCACCATGCCGCGCTCGGCGATGTCGGCGCCGAGTTCGGGCGGGGTCTTCTCCAGCGCCGACTTCACCGCCGAAACGATCTGGTTCAGCGGATCGGTCAGCGCCTCGAGGATTTCGTTGGAGGAAATCGTGAACTTGCGCGGGATGCCTTCGGCCTTGTTGATGCCGGAAACTTCCATTTCCTTGACCTCGGCGCCCGGGAAGGCGGAACCGATGCGCTTCTTGATGCCTTCGGCGGTGTTTTCGCCGATCATCATGCCGTAATTGCGGCTGATGTAGTTGATGATCGCCTCGTCGAGCTTGTCGCCGCCAACGCGCACCGATCCGGCATAGACCGTGCCGCCGAGCGAGATGACGCCGACTTCGGTCGTGCCGCCGCCGATATCGACGACCAGCGAACCCGTGGCATCGGAAACCGGCAAGCCGGCACCGATCGCTGCAGCCATCGGCTCCTCGATCAGGTAGACCTGGCTGGCGCCGGCGCCGATCGCCGACTCGCGGATGGCGCGGCGTTCGACCTGGGTCGACCCGGAGGGCACGCAGATGATGATGCGCGGGCTCGGGCTGAACAGCCGCGAATCGTGCACCTTCTTGATGAACTGCTTGAGCATCTGCTCGGTGACGGTGAAATCGGCGATCACGCCGTCCTTCATCGGGCGGATGACGGTGATGCTGCCGGGGGCCTTGCCAAGCATTTCCTTGGCTTCCTTGCCGACGGCCTGGATGGATCTCTTGGCGCTCGGGCCGCCTTCGAGACGAATGGCGACGACCGACGGTTCGTCAAGAACAATGCCGCGCCCGCGCACATAGATGAGCGTGTTGGCCGTGCCGAGGTCGATGGCGAGATCGATGGAGAAATACTTGGTGAGGAAACCGAACATCTGTGACTCCGCTGCTGGGGGTGCGGTAGGGAAAACTTTTATGATACCTTATAACGCTCTCCATTTTAAGACTTTGTGCAGTGCAAAAAGTCTTTGCTTTTCATGTCGCTCACACTTGAACAGGTTCAGCGGATCGCCCATCTCGCCCGCATCGAGATCAGCGCAGCCGAGGCCGCAACCACGCAGGGCCATCTCAACGGCATCTTCCAGCTGATCGAGCAGATGCAGGCGGTCGATACCGCGGGTGTCGAGCCGATGGCGCATGCCCAGGATCTCAGCCAGCGCCTGCGTGACGACAAGGTGACCGAGGAAGATCGCCGCGCCACTTTTCAGGCTGTCGCGCCGGAAACCGAAGCCGGGCTCTACCTGGTGCCGAAGGTGATCGAATGATCGACGCCAGCCTCAGGGAACTCTCACAGGCGCTGGCCGCGAAGCAGGTTTCCAGCGTCGAACTCACCGGGCTTTTCCTCGACCGCATCGAACGCCTGAATCCGGCGCTGAACGCCTTTGTCACGGTCGACCCCGAAAAAAGCCTGAAAATGGCGCGCGCCGCCGATGCACGCATCGCCGCCGGCAGTGCGGGGCCGCTGACTGGCATCCCGATCGCCCAGAAGGACATTTTCTGCGCCGAAGGCTGGCGTACCACCTGCGGCTCGAAGATGCTGGCCAATTTCGTTTCGCCCTACGACGCGACGGTGATCCGCAAGATGGAAGCCGAGGCCGGCCTCGTTTCGCTGGGCAAGACCAACATGGACGAGTTCGCCATGGGCTCGTCCAACGAAACCTCCTTTTTCGGCCCGGTGCGCAACCCGTGGGACCGCGAGCGCGTGCCCGGCGGTTCTTCCGGCGGCTCGGCCGCAGCAGTGACAGCCCGCCTGGCGCCGGCGGCGACCGGCACCGACACCGGCGGCTCGATCCGCCAGCCAGCCGCGCTGTGCAACCTGACCGGGCTGAAGCCGACCTACGGGATCGTTTCGCGCTACGGCATGATCGCCTTCGCCTCGTCGCTCGACCAGGGCGGGCCGATGGCGAAAAGCGCCGAGGATTGTGCGCTGTTGCTCAACGCCATGGCCGGTTTCGACGAGCGCGACTCGACCTCGCTCGACCGCCCGCGCGAAGATTACGCTCGCGATCTAGAAAAGCCGCTGGCCGGCCTGCGCATCGGCCTGCCCAGGGAATTTTTCGGCGAAGGCTGCGATGCCGAAGTGATGGCCGCCGTGCGCGCCGCCATCGCCGAATACGAAAAGCTCGGCGCGACCTGCGTCGAGGTCTCGCTGCCCAATTCGCACCTGTCGGTGCCGGCCTACTACGTCATCGCGCCGGCCGAGGCCAGCTCCAACCTGAGCCGCTTCGACGGCGTGCGCTATGGCTTCCGCGCCGAGGATTACGGCAACCTCGACGACATGTACATGAAGACCCGCGCCCAGGGCTTCGGCGCCGAGGTCAAACGGCGCATCCTGATCGGTACCTACGTGCTGTCGCACGGCTACTACGACGCCTACTACCTGCAGGCGCAGCGCATCCGCCGGCTGATCGCCGACGATTTCGTCGCCGCCTTCAGGCAGTGCGACGTGATCATGGGGCCGACCTCGCCGTCCACCGCCTTCAAGCTGGGCGAGAAGGCGGCCGATCCGGTCCAGATGTACCTATCGGACATCTACACCATCGCGGTGAACCTGGCCGGCCTGCCCGGTATGTCGATTCCCTGCGGCTTCGCCGGCGGCCTGCCGGTCGGCCTGCAACTGATCGGCAACTACTTCGACGAGGCGCGGCTGCTCAATGTCGCCCACCGCTACCAGCAGGCGACCGACTGGCATCGGCGGCGTCCGGCTGGCGTCGCGTAAGCGGCTGCATGGTCCGCATCTGGGAACAGGGTAACAAGGTGACGATCGCCTTCGACGACTGTCCCAGATCGTGCGAAGGCGACGCCTTCGGCTACTTATGGCCGCTGATCGTCGAGGGCAAGTCGGGGCGTTGTTAGGAAACGGAATGGAATGATGAATCAGTGGGAAGTGGTGATCGGCATCGAGACGCACGCGCAGTTGGCGACGGTTTCGAAGATTTTCTCCGGCGCGTCGACGGCATTCGGCGCGGCACCGAACACGCAGGCGTGCGCGGTCGACCTCGCCTTGCCCGGCGTCCTGCCGGTGCTCAACCGGAAGGCAGTCGACTGCGCCATTCGCTTCGGCTTGGCGATCGACGCCGAAGTGGCAGCGAAATCGGTCTTTGCGCGCAAGAACTACTTCTACCCGGACCTGCCCAAGGGCTACCAGATCAGCCAGTTCGAACTGCCGGTCGTCGTCGGTGGCAAGATCACGCTGCAGGTCGGCCAAGGCCAGGGTGGCAAGGACGGGGCCTACGAGAAAGTCGTCCGCCTGACCCGCGCCCATCTCGAGGAGGATGCCGGAAAGTCGCTTCATGAAGACTTTCACGGGAAGTCGGGAATCGACCTCAACCGTGCCGGCACGCCACTGCTGGAGATTGTTTCGGAACCGGACATGCGTTCTTCCGACGAAGCTGTCGCCTATGCCAGGGCGTTGCACGGGCTGGTGCGCTGGATCGGCATCTGCGACGGCAACATGCAGGAAGGTTCGTTCCGCTGCGACGCCAACGTCTCGGTGCGGCCGAAGGGTCAGGCCGAATTCGGCACGCGCCGCGAGATCAAGAATCTGAATTCCTTCCGCTTTCTCAAGGAAGCCATCGACTACGAAGTCCAGTGGCAGATCAACGAAATCGAGGAAGGCCGCAGGATTGTGCAGGCTACCGTCCTGTTCGACCCGGACAGCGGTGAGACGCGCATGATGCGGAGCAAGGAAGATGCGCACGACTATCGCTACTTCCCCGACCCCGACCTACTGCCGCTGGTCATTTCCGCCGACTGGATCGAGCGCATCCGGGGCGAACTGCCGGAACTGCCAGGACAGATGCGCCAGCGCTTGATCGACGATCTCGGCCTCTCGGCCTACGACGCCACGACGCTGACCGCCAGCCAGGAAATGGCCGATTATTTTGAGTCGACTGTGGCGATCGCCGGCAAGGCCAATGCCAAGACTTGCGCCAACTGGGTGATGGTCGATCTCGCAGCGCGCCTGAACAAGGACGGGAGGGAACTGAGCGATTCGCCGGTTTCTCCGGTCCAGCTGGCCGGACTGGTCCGGCGCATCGTCGACGGCACCATCTCCAACAATATCGCCAAGAAGGTATTCGAAGCTCTGTGGAACGGCGAGGGAACGACGGCCGACGAGATCATCGACAGGCACGGCCTGAAGCAGATCACCGACAGCGGCGCCATCGAAGCCTTGGTCGACGAGGTGCTGGCGGCCAGCGCCGCCAGTGTCGCCGAGTTCCGGGCGGGCAAGGAGAAGGCTTTCAATGCACTGGTCGGCCAGGTCATGAAGGCGGCCAAAGGCAAGGCCAACCCGCAACAGGTCAACGACCTGCTGCGGAAAAAGCTGGCCGGCTGATTAGCGCGGCTGCCCGGCAACGGGCGTCGCGGCGGGCTTGGCGGGGGCCGTTGCGGTGCGGCCGGTCAGCTCGGCGTAGCGTTTGCGGTCGGTGTCGTACTTGGTCTTGATCGTCGCCGCGTCGCCCTTCTTGACATCGAGCAGTTCCTGCTGCGTCTTGATTTCGTGGTCGGCGTCGCGCAGCCCCTTGGCAACTTCCGGCGGCACGGTTTTCTTCTTGTAGAACTCGGCCTCGTCCTCGAACTTCTTGCGCGTTTTGCGGGCCGCCGCTATGCGATCCTCGGCGCCTTTGATGGACAGATTCACGTCGGCCTCGGCCTTCTGCTGCGCCATATCGATATCCTGCGGCGTGGCATAGGTGTCGAGCAGCGCCTGATCCCTGCGCCGCCGTTCCTTGGCCTGTTCTTCCAGTTCCTTCTTGCGCTGGGCATCGGCGGCGGCTTCGGCCTTCTGCTGGGGAGTCAGCGGTGCCGGTTCTTCCCGGATCAGGTTGCCCTTGTCGTCGAGGATGCTGTAGGCCTTGCCCCGGCAGCGCTCCGGAAACGCATCACCGCAGATGCGCCCGCCTTCGCAGCAGAACATCTTGCCGGTGCCTGCTTCCTTGGCGGCTGGGGCGGCGTGAGCCGTAAGGGCTGCGAACAGAACGATCGCGACGGCCGCTAGTTTATTGACTGACACCATACTGCTCCCTGTAACGTTCGACCGCGGTCTTGTGTGAAGAAAATTTCGGATGATATTCGAGATAGGCCATCAGGTCACGCAAGCCGGCGACGGCGATCACCGGGATGTCATAGTCGCGCTGGACTTCCTGGACTGCCGAGAGTTCTCCCTGCCCCCGCTCCTGGCGGTCCAGGGCGATGAGCACGCCGGCCGGGGTGGCCCCGGCGGCGCGAATCAGGTCGACCGATTCGCGCACCGAGGTGCCGGCGGAGATGACGTCATCGACGATCAGCACGCGGCCCGCGAGCGGCGCGCCGACGATGCTGCCGCCCTCGCCGTGATCCTTGGCTTCCTTGCGATTGTAGGCGAAAGGATAGTTCCGGCCGTGTTGCGCCAGCGCGACAGCGATGGTGGCGACCAGCGGGATGCCCTTGTAGGCCGGACCGAACAGCATGTCGAAATCGACGCCGCCGGCTTCGGCCGCCTTGGCGTAGAATTCGGACAGCCGGCGCAGCGACTGCCCGTCGTTGAACAGCCCGGCATTGAAGAAATAAGGCGAAAGCCGCCCGGCCTTGGTGGTGAATTCGCCGAAGCGCAACACCTTGCAGCCAAGGGCGAATTCAATGAATTCCTGACGAAAGTCCATCCTCTTCCATTCCCGCGAGTGCAAGCACCGCGGCACGAAAAGAAGCAATGGTACGCATCATTTCCCTGAATCTCAACGGTATCCGCAGCGCCTGGAGCAAGAACCTGCTGGCCTGGGTGGTCGCGCAGGCGCCGGATATCGTCTGTCTCCAGGAACTGAAGGCGCAGTTGCCGGACCTCGCCGCGGACATGTTGGCCCCGGATGGCATGCATGCCTTTTATCATGTGGCGGAAAAGAAGGGATACAGCGGCGTCGGCATCTGGTGCCGGCGGAAGCCCGAGCGCGTGCTCGAAGGTTTCGGGAATGGCGAGTTCGATGCCGAAGGGCGCTACATCCGCGCCGATTTTGGAAACTTGTCGGTCATTTCGCTCTACCTGCCGTCAGGCTCGTCGTCGCCCGAGCGTCAGGAAGCCAAGTTCCGCTTTCTCGACGCCTTCCTCCCGCATCTTGCCGCCTTGCGCGCCGAGGGGCAGGAGATCGTCCTGTGTGGCGACTGGAACATCGCCCACAAGGAAATCGATCTGAAGAACTGGCGATCCAACCAGAAGAATTCCGGCTTCCTGCCCGAGGAGCGCGCCTGGATGACCCGGGTTTTCGACGACCACGGTTGGGTCGATGTCTATCGCCGCCTTCATCCCGAAGCATCCGGGGACTCCTATACCTGGTGGAGCAATCGCGGGCAGGCCTGGGCGAAGAATGTCGGCTGGCGGATCGACTATCAGGTCGCTACGCCCGATTTCGCGGCCGGTGCATGGCGGGCTGAAGTCTACAAGGGCGAACGCTTCTCCGATCACGCGCCGCTGGTCATCGATTACAAATGGATTTTGTGAATTGCTTTCGTCGCCCGAAGGGGATAATCTTCAACTGCGAATAACTGTCAACCGGGAGAATGAAAATGTCTGACGAAATGAGCGTTGCCAACAAGGAAAAGCTGGTCTCCGATCTGAAGGTCGTGGTTTCCGATACCGAGGAGTTGTTGCGGAGCACGGCAGGCGCTGCCGGCGAAAAGGCAGGTGAGTTGCGCGAGCGCATCGCCATCCGCCTGCGCGACGCCAAGGAGCGGCTGGCCGACGCCGAAGCGGCCCTGCGCGACAGGACCAAGGCGGCCGCGCGCGCCACCGACGACTTCGTCCATGAGCGTCCGTGGCAGGCGATTGGCGTCGCCGCCGCTCTCGGTCTTGCCCTTGGTGTCCTGATCGGCCGCCGTTAAGGCCATGCCCGCCGGATCGCGAGGCGAAGCGAGCCGCGAAAGGTTGTTCGTTTCCCTGAAGAACCTGATCCTGACGCTGCTCGCGATCGGCAAGACGCGTGCGGAACTCCTCGTTACCGAGGTCGAGGAGGAAAAGCTCCGCTTGATGTCGCTGTGGGCCAAGGCGGTCGGGGCGGCGTTCCTCTTCGCGGTCGGGCTGGTCATGCTGGTCGCCTTCGTCGCTCTCGTCTTCTGGGAGCAGCGCATTCTGGTCTTCGGGTTGGCGGCGGGGCTTTTCCTGGTGACGGGTCTGTATCTCGTTCTGGCCCTGCGCCGCCAGATTGCCCAGCCAAGCAGGCTGTTCCGCGCCAGTCTCGCCGAACTGGAGGCCGACATGGCGCAGTTGCAGCGGGCGACGGACAAGCAGTGAACGACCGCGCGCATGAACTTGCGCTGCATCAAGGTGAGTTGCGGGCGCGCATAGCGCTGCAGCGAACCGCGCTGGCGAGTCATTCGGGCGGTCTCGAACGTGTGCTGGGCGCTGCCGACAAGGCGCTGGCCGGTGTGGACTGGTTGAAGGCCCATCCGGAGGTGGTTGGCGTCACGGTTGCCGTTGTCGTCGTCATCAGCCCCAGGCGCACCTGGCGGTGGGGCAAACGCGCGTTTTACGTCTGGCGTGGCTGGCAGACGGTGCGGAATTCGCTGCTCGGCGCGCGTTGACCGTAACAGGCGTTCCTGCCGCCCGCCGACAGCCTAACCCGGCTTCGTTTCCCGTGCGTGCCACGGGGCGACCTTGAGCAGCAGGACCATCCCCGGCACGGCCAGCGCGGCGCAGAGCCAGAAGAAGCTGTTCCAGCCCAGTGCTTCCACCAACCAGCCGGCCGAGGCGTTGATGAAGGTGCGCGGTACGGCGGCCAGGCTGGTGAATAGCGCCATCTGCGTCGCCGTGTAGGCCGGGTGGGTGGAGCGGGCGATGAAGGCGACGAAGGCTGCCGTGCCCAGGCCGACCCCGAGCGCTTCGAGGCCGATGACAAAGGCCAGCGCGACGCGCTCGCCGGCGCCGATGCTGGCGAAGTGGCCCTGCGCCGCCAGCCAGGCGAAGCCGAAGATCGACACCAGTTGCACGACGCCGAACAGCCACAACGCCCGGTTGATCCCCAGCCTGACCATCCACAGCCCGCCGAGCAGGGCGCCGATCACCGCCGGCCACAGTCCGGCATGCTTGGCGATCAGGCCGATGTCGGTCTTGGTGAACCCCATGTCGAGGTAGAACGGCGTGGCCAAGGCGGTGCACAGGCTGTCGCCGAGCTTGTAGAGGAAGATGAAGGCGAGCACCAAGACAGCGCCGCGCCAGCCCTGGCGGTTGATGAATTCGTGAAAAGGTTCGGTCACCGCCTGGCGCAGGGTTTTCGGCGTGCCCGTGACGACCGGCTCGCTGACCAGCCAGGCCATCGCCATGCCGGGCAGCATGAAGGCGGCGGTGATCCAGAACACCTCGTTCCACGGCAGGCGGTCGGCCAGGATCAGCGACAGCGAGCCGGGAATCAGGCCGGCGATGCGGTAGGCGTTGACGTGCACGGCGTTGCCGAGCCCGAGTTCGTGATCGCTCAGGATCTCGCGGCGGAAGGCGTCAAGTGCAATGTCCTGTGTGGCAGAAAAGAGCGCAACGCAAAGACATGTGGCGGTTACCGGGTGAGTTACGAAAGCACCTACCGACGACCAGTCTGGAACGGGTAAGATTTCAAAGCCCCAGGCCGAGCGCCATTCGATAACCGGCGCGACAAGACCGACGGGTGAGAACGTGCCAAGGCTTCCGATGGCAAGCAGAAGCATACCCGCGGTCAGCAGCATCCAACCTCGCCGACGCCCGAACCCGGGGACGGTGAAGCGGTCGAGCAGCGGCGACCACAAGAATTTCCAAGTGTAGGGAAGCTGGATCAGGGCCAACAGACCGATTGCCTTGAGGCTTATGCCCTCGCTCCTCAGCCAGGCCGGCAGCAGATTGAGCAGCAGGTAGAGCGGCAGGCCGGAGCTGAAACCGGTGAAGACGCAGATCAGCATCTTCCGCGTCAGCAGCGCCGCGAGCCAGGCCGGCATCAGCGGTTCAGGGTCAGGCGGTAAACGGCCAGGCTGCCAAGAAAATTGACGTCGTTCTCGACCAGGTTGCCTTCCTCGTCGAGGACGTGGCGCTCGCGGATGACCAGACCCGTCCTGTCGCACAGATCCTCGAAGTCGAGCAGCGTGAAGAAGCGCACGTTGGGCGAGTCGTACCACTGGTAGGGGAGGTCTTCGGAAACCGGCATGCGACCCTCGAGCACCGAACGCAGGTTCTTCCAGTAGGCGAAGTTGGGGAAGGAGACGACGGCCTCGCGGCCGACCCGCAGCATCTCGCGCAGGATGCCCTCGGTGTGGCGCACCGTCTGCAGCGTGCGCGACAGCACGACATGGTCGAACGCCTGGTCGGCGAATTCGTCGAGGCCCTTTTCCAGGTTGCCCTGGATGACGTTGATGCCGTTGCGGATCGCGGCGAGGACGGTGGCATCGTCGATTTCGACGCCCCAGCCATGCACGCCGCGTGTCTCGATCAGGTGCTTGAGCAGCGTGCCGTCGCCGCAGCCGAGGTCGAGCACGCGGTCGCCCGGTGCGATCCAGGCGGTGATGAGGTCGAAGTCGGCGCGGCCCAGGGTATGTGTGAGTTGCCCCGTCCTGGGGGTCGGGGCTGCCTCGCCACAAGTTTGAGCGGCGCCTGCCGGCGCTTGGTTTTGGCTATCTCTCGCTGGCGCTCGATGCGTGGTCATGGCTTGATGTTCCGCAGGAAGGCGTCGATCACGCCATGATAATGCGCGTCGTCCATCAGGAAGGAGTCGTGGCCGAAGTTGAGACCGATTTCCGCATACGAAACGTCGCGCCCGCTGGCGAGCAGGGCAGCCACCATCTCCTTCGAGCGCGCCGGCGAGAAGCGCCAGTCGGTGGAAAACGAAACGATCAGAAAATTGGCTTTGCTGCGCGCCATGGTCGCGGTCAGATTGCCGTTATCCTCGCGCGCCGGGTCGAAATAATCGAGCGCCTTGGTCATCAGCAGGTAGGTGTTGGCGTCGAAATGTCCGGCGAACTTGTCGCCCTGGTGGCGCAGGTAGGATTCGACTTCGAATTCGACGCCGAAGCCGAAGGAAAAGGCCGAATTGCGCAATTCGCGGCCGAACTTCTCGCCCATCTGGTCGTCGGAAAGATAGGTGATGTGGCCGAGCATGCGCGCCAGGCGCAGCCCGCGCACCGGGCGCGTGCCGTACTCGTAGTAGTTGCCGCCGTGGAAGTCGGGGTCGGTCAGGATGGCCTGGCGGGCGACATCGTTGAAGGCGATGTTCTGCGCCGACAGCTTGGGCGCAGCGGCGATGACGATGGCGCTGCGCACGCGCTCCGGGTAGGTGATGCTCCAGCGCAGCGCCTGCATGCCGCCGAGGCTGCCGCCCATGACGGCGGCCCAGCTTTCGATGCCGAGGTGGTCGGCCAGCCGCGCCTGCGCGTGCACCCAGTCGATGACCGCGACCATCGGGAAGGCGGCGCCCCAGGGCTTGCCGGTCGCCGGGTTGAGCGACGACGGCCCGGTCGACCCGTGGCAGCCGCCCAGGTTGTTTACGCCGACGATGAAGAAGCGGTCGGTATCCAGCGGCCGGCCGGGACCGACGATGTTGTCCCACCAGCCGACATTGTTCGGCTGGTCGACGTAATGGCCAGCCACGTGATGGTGACCGGAAAGCGCATGGCAGACGAGGATGGCGTTCGATCTGGCGGCATTGAGCGTGCCGTAGGTCTCATAGACCAGATCGTAGGCCGGAAGAACGCTGCCGCTGCGCAGATGCAGCGGCTGGTCGAAATGGGCGCGTTGCGATTCGACGACGCCGACGGATTGTCCTGGCATGGTGTTCCCGAAAACAAAAAACCCGGTTGGCCAACAAACGCGAACCGGGCAGTTCCCGTTTTAGCAGTATTTGTGAAGCGCCCGCAAGCAGAGCTCAAATCGGCGCGGCTGGCTTGCCAGCGTGCTGCGGACGATACCGAGCGGGCTGTGAAAAGTCAATGCGGGATCAGCGCCGGGTCGGCTGGTCCGGATGGGCGCCGAGAACCTCGCGAAGTTGCGCGGAAATTTCATCGACCGGCGTTGCGTAGGCGAACTTCCTGATGAACTGGCCGTCGGGGCCGAGCAGGATCATGCCGGCGGAGTGGTCGACCGCGTAATTGTCGGAACCGGGCTCGCGCACCTTGGCGTAGCGGATCCTGAAGTTGTCGGCGGCGCGGCGGACGAGGGCGGGGGACCCGGTCAGCCCGAGGATGCGCGGGTCGAAGAATTCGGTGTACGTCCGTAGCACCTTGCCGGTGTCGCGCTCGGGGTCGACGGTGATGAAGATCGGCTGCAGGCGGTCGGCCTGATCGCCGAGTTGCCTGAGGATGGCGGCCATCTCGACCAGCGTGGTCGGGCAGACGTCCGGGCAGTAGGTATAGCCGAAGGCGATGAGCTGGAAACGCCCGCGGAAATCCTCGCTGGTGACCGAGCGTCCGTTCGGGTCCTGCAGCAGGTAGCGCGGATTGATGCCACTGCTTTGGCCGGCCAGCAGGTCGTGTGCCGATTGCGCGGTGGCCGGGCTGCAGCAGAGCAGCGCGGCGATCAGCGCGGCCCAGAGACGGATCACTTTGCCGCCGGGAAGGCGGCCTGCAGCCTCTTTTCCGCATCGCCGAGCGCGGCGTTGAACCCTGCCGTATCGGGGCAGGGCGCGCCCTTGCCCTGTTCGAGGTAGGCGGCATTGGTCGCGTTCTCGAAGACTTCGCCATTGGCGCGGGTCTTCGGCGCGGTGTTGATGACGGCGTTGCGGGCGCGGCTGGCGATGGCCGGTTGCTCGCAGGCCAGCGCCATGCCGTTGATCTTGCCGATGTCGGCGATGGCGTCGGCGCCCGGGTCGGCGGCATGCGCCGGAAAAACGGAAGACGCAAGCAGCGCAGCGGCGAGGGTGGAAAGGACGAACTTCATGGGCTGTCTCCGGTGATCAGGCCACGGATTATAGCGAGCGTGCCGGCGAAGACCATCATGCAGATCAAATCGGCCGGGAGACGCGAGGCGGGTGGCGCGTCAAGGCTGAGGGTTGGCACCACGCACCACCGGCAGACCGAGCTGCTGCCATGACAACATGCCGCCGCGCAGGTTGGCGACGCGCGGGAAGCCGGCCTGGCGCAGGATCACTGTGGCCTGGCCCGAGCGCATCCCGGCATGGCAGACGGTGACCACCGGCCGGTCCCTGGGGATCTCCTCCAGGTGGTCCTTGAGTTCGTTCAACGGGACATGCTGCGCGCCGGCGATGCGGCCCGGTTGTTCGTCGAGTTCGTCGCGCTGGCGGACATCGAGAACGTGCACCATGCCGATATGTTCGGCGACCCACTCCGGGTCGATCTCGAGCAGTCCCGCGTAAGTCTGGCGCACCGGTCCCCAGTCGGCAGGACGGGGCGCCGCGGCGTCGTCGGGCCGCCCCGAGCGCAGGTTGGCGGGAACGGCGACGGCGATCTGCCTGGGGTGGGGAAGGTTCAGGTTTTCCATGAAGCCGACGAAGTCACGTTCGTCGGCCTGGCCGCCGATGCGCGGGTTGTGGCTCCGCTCCTCGCCGACCGAGGTGACGGTACGGCCGCTGTAGTCGTGCCCCGGATAGACCAGGCAATCGTCGGGCAGGCTGAAGATCTGTTCGGTGATCGAGCGGAAGAGCGTAACGGCGTTACCCTGCTGGAAGTCGCACCGTCCGGCGCCGCGGATCAGCAGGCAGTCGCCGGTGAAAGCCAGGCGATGATCATCGCTCACGTAGGTCAGGCAGCCGTCGGTGTGCCCTGGGGTGGCGCGCACTTCCAGGGTCCGCTTCCCGAAGGGCACGCGGTCGCCATGATCAAGGCGCAGATCGGCCCCCTGCAGGGCATCGCCGTAGCGCCTGGAGATCCCGATCTTGCAGCCGGTGGCCATTTGCATCAGCCAGGCGCCGGTCACATGATCGGCATGGCAGTGCGTGTCGAGGGCAGCAACCAACTTGAGCCCGAGTTCCTCGACCAGCGCGCGGTCGCGCGGGTGCTGCTCGTAGACCGTGTCGATGATCACGGCCTCGCGGCTTTGCGGGTCGGCCAGCAGGTAGGTGTAGGTCGATGACGCCGCATCGAACAGTTGCCGGAAGATCAGGTCGCCGAACATGGGTGCCCTCCTTTGGCCATCGATTCATCAGCGGTCAATCTAGTTGAAGCGTGGGGGTGCGGCAAGCGGATTTCGGTGTCCGGGTCGCGTCCGCAGCGGCAGACCGGCGCCGATCGCCGCGACGGTTTCGCCGGTCAGGCAGACGATGCGTTGCGGCAGACGGCGCATGTTGTCCCTACTTTGCGGGGCGACGGCTGCGCACGATTTCGAGATCGGCGCAAAGTTGCTCGGCGCCGTCGAGAATGCGCGGCGTGTGGCGTTGCATCAGATCCGGGTTGATGTGGAACAGGTTGCCGCGCTTGACGGCGGTCATCCGTGCCCATTTGTTCCAGTCGTCCAGCCACTCGGGCCGGGCGTCGCCCATGCCGGTGGCGACGATGGCCTCCGGATCGGCGGCGAGCACGCCCTCGACGCTGACCACCGGCGCCATCTGCGGCAGGTGGCCGAAGACGTTTTCGCCGCCGCACAGGCGGATGGCATCGCTGATGATCTGCGGGCCGCCGACCGTCATCAGCGGGTTGATCCAGATCTGGTAGAAGACGCGCACCGGCGGCTTGCCGGCGTAGGTCCGGTGCAGCCGTTCCAGGCGCTGGCGGAACTGCGCCGCGGCGGCGTCGGCAACCGCCTCGCTGCCGGCCAGCCGACCGTAGCGTTCGAGCTGGCCGGCGATGTCTTCCATGCGGTTGGGCTGGGTGGCGTAGACCGTCAGGCCGAGCGCCTTGAGCTTCGCCACCTGCGCTGCCGGATTGCCGGATTCCCAGGCGATGATCAGGTCGGGCTTGAGGGCGCTGATCGCTTCGAGGTCGAAGCGGTCATAGCTGCCGACGCGCGGCACCTTCTTCGCGGCGGGCGGGTAGTCGCTGTAATCGACGGTGCCGACCAGCCGGTCACCGGCCCCGGCGGCGTAGAGCAGTTCGGTGGCGTGCGGGGCGAGGGTGACGATGCGGCGCGCCGGCGCCTTGAGCCGCACTTCCTGGCCGCTGTCGTCACGGAAGACGAGTTCGGCGCGGGCGGTGCCGAGCAGGGCGACGGTTGCGGTCAACGCCCAGAAAAGGCGGATTTTCAGGCGGTGGATGGTCATGCGGATTTCCGGTCGGCGAAGACGGCGCCGATGCTAAGCGAGCCGGCGGGCCGGGGCAAGTGCGATAATCGGCGCCCCCCTCACCTTTCCACTTTCCTTTCTCCGTCGATGGCCGCTGCCGCCCTGATGGTTCAAGGCACCACCTCCGATGCCGGCAAGACGACGCTGGTCGCCGCGCTGTGCCGCATCCTCAAGCGGCGTGGCGTGCGCGTCGCGCCGTTCAAGCCGCAGAACATGGCGCTCAATTCGGCGGTGACCGTCGACGGTGGCGAGATTGGCCGCGCGCAGGCCTTGCAGGCGCTGGCCGCTGGACTCGAACCGTACTCCGATTTCAACCCGGTGCTGCTCAAGCCGACGACCGACCAGATGGCGCAGATCATCATCCACGGCCAGGTCGCGATGGACCTCGATGCCCGCGATTACCACGCCTACAAGCCGCGGGCGATGGGCGCGGTTTTGGCCTCCTGGGAGCGGTTGACCGCAACTTACGACTGCGTTTTGGTGGAGGGCGCCGGCTCGCCGGCCGAGATCAACCTGCGCGACCGCGACATCGCCAACATGGGCTTCGCCGAGGCGGTCGACTGCCCGGTCATCCTGATCGCCGACATCGACCGCGGCGGCGTTTTCGCCCACCTCGTCGGCACGCTGGAACTGCTCTCGCCGTCCGAGCAGGAGCGCGTCAAGGGCTTCGTCATCAACCGCTTTCGCGGCGACATAAGCCTGCTCCAGCCCGGCCTCGACTGGCTGGAACAACGCACCGGCAAGCCGGTGCTCGGCGTCCTGCCCTACCTGCACGGCCTGCTGCTCGATGCCGAGGACGCCATCGCGCCGGTTGCGGTCGACCCCGAAAAACAGGCAAAAATCAAAATTGTCGTGCCGGTGCTGCCGCGCATCTCCAACCACAACGACCTCGACCCCCTGCGCCTGCACCCCGAGGTCGACTTCCGCTGGGTCGGACCGGGCGAAGCCATGCCAGCGGCCGATCTCATCGTCCTGCCCGGCTCCAAGGCCGTGCGCGCCGACCTCGATTGGCTGCGCGCGCAAGGCTGGGAAACGGCGATCAAGAAGCACCTGCGCTACGGCGGCAAGCTCATCGGCCTGTGCGGCGGCTACCAGATGCTCGGCCGCCACATCCACGACCCGCTCGGCCGCGAAGGCGCGCCCGGCAGCACGCCGGGCCTCGGCCTGCTGGACGTGGACACCACGCTCGCCGCCGAAAAACAACTGCGCAATGTGAGTGGTCACCTGGCGCTGCCGGGCCGGCCGGCCATGACTGGCTACGAAATCCACCTCGGCATCACCCAAGGCCCCGCACTGGCCCAACCCGCCGTCCACCTCGCCGACGGCCGCCCCGAAGGCGCCCTCTCGCCCGACGGGCAAATATTCGCCACCTATTGCCACGGCCTCTTCGACCACCCCGCCGCCCTCAGCGCCCTGCTGGCCTGGGCCGGACTCGAAGCAAGCGCCCCGGTCGACTTCCCCACCCGCCGCGAAGCCGATCTGGATCGTCTGGCCGATGCGGTTGAAGCGGCGCTGGATTGGGGGCGGTTGGCGGGGGTGTTGCCGGGGGCGTGAAGGGGTTTGTGGGGTGGTGGAATGGGTGCAGTCGGCCACGAGCAGCATCCGTAGTTACTCCCTAATACAGACGGTTAAGTGCCGCAAGGCACGCGTTATAGGGTTTTTCGGTTGCGCTGCCAATGCTGGACGGGTAAGGTTAAGCCTGTCCGGTTTGGCGGAATTTTAGGGAGGTGAATAACAAAGTGAACCTCCAGATGTCTTGCAGTAAGAGCGTTCCAGACTGTCCAGTATTCCAGCATATTGGACGTTTTTGACGTCTACTATTAGTTGGGGCAACCATGACGCTTGAGCCGAAAACTGAGCGTCGCGTTTTAAGTTGGGCGACAACGCATCCAACGCTGGCTCTCCTCGCTGTGCTGTTTTTGCTCATTGTCGTAATTGAAACCCTGTTTCCTCCTTCGGCGGTCGCGGCCCCTGGCTTCATTTTCGAGTTGTTCGCGCTTGGTGCGTACACGATTGTTTCCGTCGTTCGAGGCTTCATTTCCATCTTCGGCCCACAATTCAAAAAATCGCCCTCTGCTGCGAAGCTCCGAGTACTGCTCCTTTCTCTTGCTCTGCTGCTCCCATGTCTCGGCATCGCGGCTTTTATCGCTGTAGCTATTGGTGAGTTCATTGGGCAGTTGCAATGCAGAGGCGGTGGCTGTGCGCAAGGCGGAATTGCTACAACGTTGTTCTTGGTCGTGGCGTGGGTGAGCTATTTCGCCACAAGAGGGCTATCCGGCCTCATGTTGAAACTCGGGTGGTGGCCAGATGGCATAACTCCAAAGTTTGGAAAGCAATGACTCGCGCGTATTACCGCAATACCGGCAATACCGGGGTCTGACCCCGGTTTCCTGCGATGCCCGCGCAAGAGCGGCGTGCTGTCTCCCGGGTTCTGGCCGATTGTCGCGGTCGACCCGGAAATTGGGCCTGTTTTCAAGGGTCGTCAGCCTTGAATTTGGCGAGTGGCATCCGCTTCACGGGCAAGGCAGGGCGTTTGGAGGTGTATCGATGCGCGAGTTGCCGTTGAACAGGGCGTTTACGCTGCTGGAGCCGGGGCCGGTGGTGCTGGTCACCACCCACGATGCCGGCAGGGACAACATCATGACCATATCCTGGACCATGGTGATGGATTTCACGCCGGTTTTCGCCATGACGACGGGGGGCTGGAATTATTCCTTCACGGCGTTGCGCAAGCATCGGGAGTGCGTCATCGCGGTTCCCGGCGTCGATCTTCTGGATACGGTAGTCGGCATCGGGACGTGCTCGGGGGCGGACACGGACAAGTTCGCGCGCTTCGGGCTGACGCCGGTGCCGTCGCGCCTGGTCAAGGCGCCCCGGATCGCGGCGTGCCTGGCCAACATCGAATGCCGGGTGACCGACATCATCGAAAGACACCATATCGTGGTGCTGGAGGGCGTCGCCGCGTATGTCGACAGCGAACGCAAGGAGCGGCGCACCGTTCACGCCGTCGGCGACGGGACGTTCATTGTCGACGGGCGCAAGATCGACCGGAAGCGGATGATGGCTTCCAAACTCCCGTCGGGAATTTAGCGGTCCATCGACCGGAACCTCGGCTGTCGCTGCTTTCGGGGAAATGGAAAAATCCCGTCAGTTGCGGTCGACCCCGAAATTAGGCCGATTTTCGCGGGGTGGCCGTCAGCCCTTCAGCGCGAGCGGCAAACCGGCGGCGACCAGCGTCACCTGATCGCACACGGCGGCGACGCGCTGGTTCAGTCGTCCCTGCTCGTCGGCAAATATCCGCGACACCGGATGCATCGGCACGATGCCCCAGCCGACTTCGTTGGACACGAGAATGATGCGGCCGGGCAGGGTGGGCAGCGAATCGATCAAGGCCGTCGTCTCGCCCTGCAGCAGCGGGCAGTCGATTGCCGCGCCGGCCTCGGCCTGCGCTGCTGCCTGACCGGCGAAGAGCAGGTTGGACAGCCACAGCGTCAGGCAATCGACCAGCACGCAGGTGTCGGGCGCTGCCAGTTCGCGCAGTTTGGCGGCCAGATGCAGCTTTTCCTCGGCGCAGCCCCAGTTGCTCGGGCGGCGTTCGCGGTGGTGGGCGATGCGGCGTGCCATTTCGCCGTCACCGGCTTCGGCGGTGGCCAGGTAGACGACGCGCAGGCCGGATTCCGCGGCGCGCTTTTCGGCCAGCAGGCTCTTGCCCGAACGGGCGCCGCCAAGGATCAGTTCTTTCATGGCCGGCACTTTAGGTGATTGCGCGCCTTCCCGGCAAGCCGGATAATCCGCCCCGATTCGATGAAACGGAACCCGGTGTGAATCCGGGGCGGGCCCGCCGCTGTATTCGGGGACGGTTGTCGCAGGATGCCACTGGTAACGGGACAAACCCGGGCCGGGAAGGCGCGGCAAGCCGGACGATCCGAAAGCCAGAAGACGTATCGAATCGGGTTCAGGGAGCCTGTGGACAGGGCTTCGCGGTCGCGTTCGACGGACGCCGCCGCGAGGCCCTTTTGCGTTTTTTGACAGGAAGAATCGGATGCATTCCAAATTCGCCATCACCGCCCCCGACCAGGGGCTGGCCGCTGCCCTGCAGCACAAGATCGACCGGAAGACCAAGCCGCTCGGCGCGCTCGGTCAACTCGAAACCCTCGCCAAGAAGATCGGCCTGATCCAGCAGCGCCTCGACCCCGAGTTCGACCAGCCGCACCTGCTGGTTTTCGCCGGCGATCACGGCGCGGCGAGGGCGGGGATTTCGGCCTATCCGCAGGAGGTGACCTGGCAGATGGTCGAGAACTTCCTCAATCGCGGCGCCGCGATCAACGTCTTCGCACGCCAGAACGAGATCTTCCTCGCCATCATCGATGCCGGCGTGGCGCACGACTTCGGCCGGCGCAACGGGCTGATCAACGCCAAGGTGGCGCACGGCACCGCCAACTACATCGAACAGCCGGCGATGACGACGGCGCAATGCGCGCATGCCATCGAGCGCGGAGCGGAGATCAGCCGCAATCTTGCGGCCAACGGCTGCAATCTGGTCGGCTTCGGCGAAATGGGGATCGGCAACACGGCGTCGGCCGCACTGCTGACCCACTGCCTGACCGGGTCGCCGCTGGCCGGGTGCGTGGGGCGCGGCGCCGGCCTCGACGATGCCGGGCTGGCGCGCAAGCAGGCGCTGCTCGAACAGGCGCTGACCCGCTACCGCAGCGCGGGCGGCAACGACGAGCCGCTGAACGTGCTGGCCGAATTCGGCGGCTTCGAAATCGCCATGATGGTCGGCGCCATGCTGGGTGCGGCGGAAGCGAAGATGACCCTGCTGATCGATGGCTTCATCGTCGGTGCGGCGGCGTTGACCGCGGCCCGCCTGGTGCCGGCGCTGCTCGACTACAGCGTCTTCTGCCACCGCTCGGCCGAACCCGGCCATGCGGCGCAATTGCAGGCGCTGGGCGTCGAGCCGCTGCTCGACCTCGGCCTGCGCCTCGGCGAAGGTACCGGCGCCGCGCTGGCCTGGCCGCTGGTACGGGCGGCGGCTGGCTTCCTCAGCGACATGGCCAGCTTGGCGTCGGCCGGGGTTTCGGAAAAAGCCTGATGCTCCGCCGCGAGCTGGCGTATTTCTTCGGCGCCGTCCGCTTCTTCACGCGGCTGCCGGTGCCGGGCTGGGTCGGGCATTCGGTCGAGGCGCTGAATCGCTCGGCGCGCTATTTCCCGGCGGTCGGCCTGCTGATCGGCGGCATCGGGGCGCTGGTATACCTCGGCGCCGCCTTTCTCTGGCCGCAGCCGGTCGCCGTCCTGCTGGCGATGGCGGCGACCATCCACGCGACCGGTGCCTTCCACGAGGACGGGCTGGCGGATACGGTCGACGGTCTCGGCGGCGGCTGGGACAAGCTGCGCATCCTCGAAATCATGAAGGACTCGCGGGTCGGCAGCTATGGCGTGGTGGTGCTGGTGCTGGCGTTGCTCGGCAAGTTCACGCTGCTGGCGGCGCTGGACGGCGCGTTGGTCCCCTTTGCCCTGCTTGCCGGTCACGCCGTGTCGCGCTTCTGTTCGACCGCGTTGCTGGCGACCATGGACTATGTGCGTGACGATCTGCTGGCCAAGGCCAAGCCGCTGGCGACCCGGATTTCCGGCGGCGAGATGCTGGTGGCGCTGCTCTTCGTCGTGGTTGCCCTGGCCTGGCTGCCGAGTGAAAAAGCCCTTGCCGGCTGCATGCTCGCCGCGCTGGCCACGCTCTGGCTGGCCGCCAAATTCAAACATTGGCTCGGCGGCTACACCGGCGACTGCCTGGGGGCGACGCAGCAGGTCAGCGAAATCGCCTTCTATCTCGGCCTGCTTGCCGTCTGGCCGCACTGAAGGCGGCCCGGCGCAGCATCCCGGCGCTACACTGGACGCCTGTCGGTGATAATGCCGTCCATGGAAAAGCCCTGCGCCCCCGCCTGCGAGAGGAACCGCGAGCCGATTCTCGAGGTACTCCGCGATCACTTCGGTGACCGCCGCGCGGTGCTGGAAATCGGCAGCGGCACCGGCCAGCACGCGATCTTCTTTGCCGCCCGTCTGCCGCATCTGCTCTGGCAGACCTCCGACCGTGCGGAGAATCTGCCGGGAATCAAGGCGTGGCTGGACGAGGCCGGCCTCCCCAACACCCCGCCGGCGCTCGAACTCGACGTTACCGGGGCATGGCCGGCGCGGCGCTACGATGCGCTCTTCAGCGCCAATACGCTGCACATCATGCCTTGGGCGGTCGTCGAATGCCTCTTCGCCGGGCTCGCGGACGTTCTCGCCGACCAAGCCAAGGTCGTCATCTACGGCCCCTTCAACTACGGCGGTCATTTCACCAGCGCGAGCAATGCGGCGTTCGATCTCCGGCTCAGGGAAGATGCGCCGCACCAGGGAATCCGCGACTTCGAGAAGGTGAGCCGCCTGGCAGCAATGGCCGGGCTCGAACTGGTCGAGGACCGTGCCATGCCGTCCAACAACCGCTGCCTGGTCTGGCGAAGGATCGGCGGTTGACCGTCGGCGGACGATGAGTTCTTCGCGCCGGGACGAATCGGCGGCGGTTGCCGCATGATTCTCCATCTCGTTCGTCATCCCGAACCCGCGGTCGCGGCTGGCGTCTGCTACGGTCGACTCGACGTTTCGGCCAGGAATGCCGGTGCCGTCGCGGCACGCCTGCGGGCCGAACTGCCGGGCGGGTTGCCGGTGTGGACCAGCCCGTCGCGGCGTTGCCGGGAACTGGCCGAGTTGCTGCTGGCGCACCCAGCGATCGACGACCGCCTGAGCGAGATGAATTTCGGGCTGTGGGAAGGTCGACCGTGGGATGCCATTCCGCGCGCCGAACTCGATGCCTGGGCGGCGGACGTCGGTGGCTATGCGCCGCCGGGCGGGGAGTCGGCGCTGGCGCTGCAGCGCCGCGCGCTCGATTTCGTCGCCAGGCTCGACGCCCCGGAGTCGGTGATCGTCACCCATGCCGGGGTCATCCGCGTGCTGCTCGCGCATTGGCGCGGGTTGCCGCCCGGCGAATGGCCGCAACTTGCACTCGCCTACGGGTCGCTGACGACCGTCGCCATCGGCCGCTGAGCCCGCGAAGGCGAAGGCCGCGCCGGCGCCGGCATGCCGCCGGCCCTTTGCCCGGCGCTGGGGGGAAGCTGGACGGGCGGGTATAATCCCGCGCTTCACCTTGCCCTTCAGGGATCTGCATGGCCCGAGACATGACCAGTAGTCGTGCGCTGTATTCCCGGCTCTTGAGCTATGTCAGGCCGTACTGGCGGGTCTTCCTGGCGGCGATGCTGTGCATGGGCCTGTCGTCGCTGGCCGAGCCGGTGTTTCCGGCGATGATGAAGTACATGCTCGATGACGGTTTCGCCAAGTCTCGGGGCGGCTGGGCCTGGCTGATCTATCCGCTGATCATTCTGGCGATCTTCCTGGTGCGCGCGATTTTCGGCTTTCTCGGCGAATACGCCATGAGCTGGGTCGCGAACAATGTCATCACCGAGTTGCGCCAGGCGATGTTCGGCCGCATCGTCCATCTGCCGATGCGCTACTACAGCGACAATCTCTCCGGTCACCTGATGTCGCGCGTCATGTACGACGTCACCAACGTGACCGGCGCGGCGACGACGGCGATCACCTCGCTGATCAGGGACTCGTTGTCGATCATTGCCCTGATGGGCTGGCTGTTCTATCTCAACTGGCAACTGACGCTGATCACGCTCGTCATGGCGCCGCCGATCGCGGTTGCCGTGCGCTTCTTCAGTCGCCGGCTGCGCAAGGTTTCGCGTGGCATGCAGCAGGCGATGGGCAAGATCACTCAGGTCCTGCAGGAAACGATCGAGGGCTACAAGGTCGTGCGCATCTTCGGGGGCCAGGCTTATGAGCGGGAGCGTTTTCGCCAGGCCGTCCGCGAACAGCGGGGACTGGCGATGCGGGCGACGCTCGCTTCCGCGGGCCAGAGTCCGATCGTGCATTTCTTCGCCGCGGTCGCCCTCGCCATCATCATCGGCGTGGCGCTCAGGCAGGCCGCGGACGATCAGACGACGGTCGGCAACTTCGTCTCCTTCATCACCGCCATGCTGATGCTGCTGCCGGCGCTACGGCGGCTGACCGACGTCAATGCGCCGATCCAGCGCGGGCTTGCCGCGGCCGAGAGCGTCTTCGCGCTGATCGACGAAGCCGCCGAGGAGGATACGGGAAGTCTCGAACTCGGCCGCGCGCAAGGACAGATCGACTTCGACCATGTCACCTTCACCTATCCCGGCGCCGAGCGTCCGGCGCTGAATGACCTGTCGCTGACAGTGCGGCCGGGCGAGTGCGTGGCGCTGGTCGGCGCCTCGGGCAGCGGCAAGACGACGGTCGCCAACCTGCTGCCGCGCTTCTACGGGGTCGAAACGGGGGAGATCCGGGTCGACGGGCAGCGCCTGTCCGAGATCCGGCTGGAAAGCCTGCGCGCGAACATCGCGCTGGTGAGTCAGGACGTGGTCCTGTTCAACGACACCATCGCCGCCAACGTCGCCTACGGAAGCAAACGCGGAGCGTCGCGCGAGGATATCCGCGCCGCTGCCGGTGCCGCCCATGCGCTCGAGTTCATCGACATGCTGCCGGATGGCATCGACACGATGATCGGCGAAAACGGCGTCAAGCTCTCCGGGGGCCAGCGGCAGCGTCTTGCCATCGCCCGGGCGATCCTCAAGGACGCGCCGATCCTGATTCTCGACGAGGCGACGTCGGCTCTCGACACCGAATCCGAACGCCACGTGCAGGCGGCCCTCGACGAACTGATGCGCGGGCGCACGACCCTGGTCATTGCCCACCGCCTGTCCACCATCGAGAATGCGGATCGCATCGTCGTCCTGCACGAAGGCAGGCTGAGCGAATCCGGCAAGCATGCCGAGCTCCTGGCGCTGAACGGCGCCTACGCCCGCTTGCACAGCCTGCAGGTGCAGGCGGAGAAATCGGCAGGCGCTTGAAACCCCCAGCCGGTGGCGGGGCTAATGCGCAGCCTCCCAGTTCGGCCCGATGCCGACCTCGACGACCAGCGGCGCCTTGAGCGTCGCCACGTTTCCCATCAGCCGCGGCAGGTGGGTGCGGACTTCCATCAGTTCGTCGTCAGGCACTTCCAGCACCAGCTCGTCATGGACCTGCAGGACGAGGCGCGATTTCCGCGCCGACTCTTCCAGCCAGGTATTGACGGCGATCATCGCCATCTTGATCAGATCGGCGGCCGTTCCCTGCATCGGTGCGTTGATCGCCGCGCGTTCGGCGCCCTGGCGGCGCATGGCCTGGCTGGATTTGATCTCGGGGAACCACAGGCGGCGGCCGAAGGCGGTTTCGACGTAGCCCTTGTCGCGCGCCGTCTGGCGGGCTTCCTCCATGTAGCGGGCGACGCCGGGATAGCGGGCGAAGTAGCGGTCGATGTAGGTCTGCGCAGCGCTGCGCTCCAGCCCGAGCTGCCGGGCGAGACCGAAGGCGCTCATGCCGTAGATCAGGCCGAAGTTGATGCTCTTGGCGACGCGGCGCTGGTCGGGGCCGACTTCGAGCGGGGTGACGCCGAAAATCTCGGCGGCCGTTGCCCGGTGCACGTCCTCGCCGTGGGCGAAGGCTTCGAGGAGACGTTCATCACCGGAGAGGTGGGCCATGATGCGCAGTTCGATCTGCGAATAGTCGGCCGAGACGATGCTGCTGCCGTCGGGCGCGACGAAGGCGGTGCGGATGCGCCGGCCTTCCTCGGTACGCACGGGAATGTTCTGCAGGTTGGGGTCGCTGGAAGCGAGGCGCCCCGTCACTACTGATGCCTGCGAGAAGTGGGTATGCACTCTGCCGGTATCCGGGTTGATCATGCGCGGCAGCTTGTCGGTGTAGGTGCCTTTCAGCTTGGCCAGGCTGCGGTGTTCGAGCAGCAGTTTGGGCAACGGGTAGTCGAGAGCGAGTTCGGAGAGCACTTCCTCGTCGGTCGACGGGCCGCCGGAGGCGGTTTTCTTCTTGACCGGCAGGCCGAGCTTGCCGAACAGGATGTCGCCGAGTTGCTTGGGCGAGGCGAGGTTGAAGGGCTGGCCGGCGAGTTCGTGGGCCTGCGTTTCCAGCGCCATGATCTTGCGGCCGATCTCGTGGCTTTGCCGGGCGAGCTGTTCGCCGTCGATCAGGATGCCGGTGCGCTCCATCTGCCAGATGACCTGGCGGGCCGGCATCTCGATCTCGTGGTAGATGCGCGACAGCCCCGGTTCGTCGGCGAAGCGCGGGTGCAGGACGTGGTGCACGCGCAGGGTGACGTCGGCGTCCTCGGCGGCGTAGGTGGCGGCGCGCTCGATGTCGACCTGGTCGAAGCCGATCTGCTTGGCGCCCTTGCCGCACAGGTCTTCGTAGGCAATGGTGGCGAGGCCGAGGTGGCGGGTGCACAACTGGCCGAGGTCGTGGCCCTTGTCCGATTCGAGGACGTAGGACTGGAGCATGGTGTCATGGGCGACGCCGGCCAGGGCGATGCCGTGGTTGGCCAGAACGTGCTGGTCGTACTTGGCGTTCTGCAGCACTTTTTTCCTGTCGACCGCTTCCAGCCAGGGTTTCAGCTTCGCCAGCACCTCGTCGCGCGGCAACTGCTCGGCGACGCCGGGGGCGGTGTGGGCGAGCGGGATATAGCAGGCTTCGCCGGCGATCACCGCGAGCGAGACGCCGACGATGCGGGCGGCGAACGGATCGAGGCTGGTCGTTTCGGTGTCGAGCGCGGTGAGTTCGGCGGCTTCGATCTTCGCCAGCCAGGCGTCGAGCTGCGACCGGGTCAGCACAGTCTCGTAACTGGTCGTCAGCTCGGGGGCTGGCGGGACGGCGTCGGGCAGGCCGACCGCTTGCGCCGGCATCCCGGCTACCGCATCCGGGCCGTCGATCTCGGCCAGCCAGGAACGGAACTGGTAGCGCCGGTAAAGTTCGCGCAACGTGGCGACATCTCGCCCGGTTGCGGTCAACGTGCTTGGAGAGGGCAAATTCGGCAGATCGCAGACGACGGTGACGAGCTTCCTGCCGAGCGGCAGGAAGCCGAGATGGTCGCGCAGGTTCTGGCCGACGACGCCGCCGATTTCGTCGGCATGGGCGATGATTCCGTCGAGCGAGCCGTACTGTTCCAGCCACTTGACGGCGGTCTTCGGGCCGCATTTCGGAACCCCCGGCACGCCATCGACCGGGTCGCCGACCAGCGCCAGATAATCGACGATGCGCTCCGGCGCGACGCCGAATTTCTCCGCGACGCCCGCTTCGTCGAGCAGTTCGTTGCTCATCGTGTTGTACCAGCGGACCTTGGGAGCGACCAGTTGGGTCAGGTCCTTGTCGCCGGTGGAAATCAGCGTATCCACGCCGTCGACCGCGGCATTGCTGGCCAGCGTGCCGATCACGTCGTCGGCCTCGACGCCGCCGATCATCAGCAGCGGCCAGCCGGCCGCCTTGATCGCGGCATGGATGGGCTCGATCTGGCGGACCAGATCCTCGGGCATCGGCGGGCGGTGGGCCTTGTATTCCGGGTACCAGTCGTCGCGGAAGGTCTTGCCCTTGGCATCGAAGACGACGGCCTTGTAATCCGCCTTGTAGTCGCTTTCCAGCCGGCGTAGCATGTTCAGCACGCCATAGAGCGCGCCGGTCGGCTCGCCGGCCTGGTTACGCAGGTCGGGCAGGGCGTGAAACGCGCGATAGAGGTAGGACGAGCCGTCCACCAACAACAAGAGGGGCATGAGCAGTGACGGAAAGCGAGAAACTGGTGATGGCCATGGAATCCGAAGCCTTGCTGCAGTCGGCGTCGGCCCGTGAATCCTGGCGGATTTTCGGCATTATGTCAGAGTTCGTCGAGGCGACCGAACGTCTGGCGGCGATCAGGCCGGCCGTCACCATCTTCGGCAGCGCGCGCGCCATGCCGGGGTCGCCGTACTACGATCTCGCCGAGCGCACGGCGCGCCTGCTCTCCGATTCCGGCTTTTCGGTGATCTCGGGCGGCGGTCCCGGCATCATGGAAGCGGCCAACAAGGGCGCCTGGTTCGGCAAGTCGCCTTCGGTCGGGTTGAACATCCAGTTGCCGCACGAGCAGCAGAAGAACCCCTATCAGGACATTTCCCAGACCTTCCGCCACTTCTTCGCGCGCAAGTACATGTTCGTCCGCTTTGCCAGCGCCTACGTGGTGATGCCCGGCGGCTTCGGCACGCTGGACGAGCTGATGGAAGCGCTCACTCTCATCCAGACCGGCAAGGCGCGGAAGATTCCGCTGATCCTGATGTGTTCCGGCTTCTGGCAGGGGATGATCGACTGGTTCCGCGACAGACTGGTCGCGGAGCAGATGGTCGATCCCGCGGACATCCATCTGATACAGGTGATCGACGAGCCCGAGCAGGCCGTCGAGGCGATTTTCAAACACTACGAGGCGCGTCCGTTCGGTCCGCTGCCCGGCGAACGTGAGTTGATGCTCAACCTGTAATAGAATCAGCGGCAGATATTCGAGGATCACACCATGCGCCATCTCCTTCCCGTCATCCTGCTGGCATCGCTGCCTGCCTGGGCCCAGCAGGGCAATCTCCAGCCGCTGCCCGCCGTTCCGCCTCCGGCGCCGGGCATGGAAGCCTTCGATGCTGCGCTCGAGCCGCAGGTCACCATCGTCAAGACCGAAACCGAGACGCGCGAGGAATTCCGTCAGAACGGCAGGGTCTATATGGTCAGGGTGACTCCGGCCGTAGGCCCCGAGTACTATCTCGTCGATCAGCAGGGCGACGGCAATTTCGTCCGGCAGGACAATCCGGGCACCATGGTGTCGCCGGCGATGTGGAGGATTTTCAGCTGGTAGCCGCTTGTCAGTCTACACGACGGTCGAGCCCGACGAGCTAGCGCACTGGCTCGCGCCGCTCGGGGTAGGCGCCCCGGGAGCGCTGACCGGCATTGCCGCCGGCATGCAGAATTCGAATTACTTCGTGACCGCCAGCGGTCGCCGCTGGGTGCTGACCATCTTCGAGCACCTGGCGCCCCGCGAACTCGATTTCTACCTGACCCTTCAGGATCATCTGGCGGCGCACGCGATTCCCTGCCCGCGACCGCTGGCAACCGCCGACGGGCGCTTCTGGCGGTTGCTGGCAGGCAAGCCAGCGGCTCTTTGCAACTGCCTGCCCGGTCACTGCATCGAAGAGGCGACGGCAGCGCACTGCCATGCGCTGGGGAAGATGCTGGCGCGCCTGCATCTGGCCGGCGCCGATTTTCCGTCGCCTTTGGTCAATCCCTGCGGCCATGACTGGTGCGAGCGGACCGGTCGGCGGCTGGTCCCGGCACTGTCCGCCGACGAGCGCGGTCGACTGCTCGCCGAGCTCGATTTCCAGGCGGCGCAGGACTATTCGGGACTGCCGCGCGGGATCGTCCATGGTGACCTATTCCGCGACAATGTCCTGTGGCAGGACAGCGGGGAGTTTTCCGGCGTGCTCGACTTCTATTTTGCCGGCGCCGACAACCTGCTCTTCGATCTGGCGGTGGTTGCCAACGACTGGTGCGCTGAAGCCGGCCAGCTCGCCGCCCTGATTGCCGGATACGGCGCGCTGCGGCCGCTGACGCCGGGCGAGGAAGCCGCCTGGCCGGCGCTGCGCCGGGCTGCGGCGCTGCGCTTCTGGCTGCTGCGGCTCGATGCGCGCCACCATCCGCGCCCGGGCGCTGTGGTAACGATCAAGGACCCGGAGCAGTTCGGGCGACTCCTGCAGCGTCTTTGCCTTGCTCAGGAAAGCGTGCTTCGTTAGCATCCCGGTATGGAAAAAAGTACGCAAATTCAAGTGGTCCCGCCAGCCTTCACCGGCGCCAGCCGGGAAGTCGATCCCGGCGACTGTTTCGTCTGGCTGCGCGAGGGATGGGCGATCTTTGTCGGCAATCTCGGCGTCTGGATCGGCAGCACGGCGGTGCTTATGGTCTTCGTCTTCGCCGCGAACCTCGTGCCGGTCTTCGGCCAGATCGCGGTCAACCTGCTGCTGCCCGTTTTTGCCGCGGGCATCGTGTGCATGTGCAACCACCAGCAGAAAGGCGTGCAGGCGGAAATCGCCGATCTTTTCGCCGGCTTCCAGCACAATTCAGGGCGCCTGATCATCGTCGGCGTCATTTTCGCGACCGGGGTTTTCGGCCTCGCCGCCATCGCCTTCAAGGTCATCAGCGGCGGTGCCGTCGGCAGCGTGATCACCGGCCGCCTCGCCGGTTTCGGCATTGCGCTCAGTGCGGTCATGCTTGCCAGCATCGCCGTCTTCATCCTGTCGATTCCAGTCATCATGGCCACCTGGTTCGCCCCCTTGCTCATCTTCCTGCATGACATGGAGCCGCTGGCGGCGATGAAGGCGAGCTTCACGGCCGGCGCCCGCAACTGGCTGACCATGGCTGTCTTCGGCGTGATGCTGGCCATCGCGCTGTTCATCGCCATGGCGCCGCTGCTGCTCGGTATGGCGATGTTGATCACGGTGCTGTCCGGGGCGACCTATGCCTCGTATCAGGACATCATCGCCACCGCGCCGCTGCTGCTGGGCATGCTGCTGCTGATCCCGGTGTTCTCGGGGGCGGCCTACGCGTCGTATCGCGACATCTTCGTGGGGATCTGACCATGCACGCGCAGAAGCTTCCGGCGGCGGCAGGCTGGCGTTGGCTCGATGCCGGGTTCGCGATCTTCCGGCGCAACCCGCCGCTGTTGTCGATGCTGGTCGTCAGCTACTGGCTGACCGTAATCTTTCTCAACCTGATTCCGATCATCGGCGCCGTGGCGGCATCGATGGTCATTCCCGGCCTGACGGTCGGCCTGATGCAGGCGGCGCGCGATCTCGACCAGGGCAGGGCGGTCGGCCTGCAGACGCTGTTCGGCGGAATCAGGCAGAATCCCCGCGTGCTGCTCGCCCTCGGTGCGCTCTATCTGTGCTGCACGCTCGCCGTCCTGTCGCTTTCCGCGCTGCTCGACGGCGGCGACTTGCTGCGCCTGATCCTGTCGACCAAGCCCGCCGACCGCGAGGCGCTGGAGAGCGGCAGCTTCTTCCTGCCGGCGGTGTTCGTCATGACGCTGATGACGCCGGTCCTGATGGCCTGGTGGTTCGCCCCGGTGCTCGCCGCCTGGCATGGACAAAGCGTCGGCAAGTCGCTGTTCTTCAGTTTTGTCGCCTGCTGGATCAACTGGCGCGCCTTTCTCGCTTTCGGCGCTGCCCTGATCATCGTCGCCGGCATCCTGCCCGGGCTGCTTTTCGCCCTGCTTGCCGGCATCTTTTCCGGTGGCGAGGGCAGCTCGATCGGCAGCTTCATCGTCCTGCCGCTGATGGTCGTGATCGCGCTGTGCGTGTTCTCGACTGTCTACGCCAGCTTCTACGCCAGCTACCGCGACATCTTCGGCAAACCTGACATTGTCTGAACCGCTCGGCATATTTGGCGGCACCTTCGACCCCGTGCATTTCGGCCACCTGCGGCTGGCCGAGGAGGCGGTCGACCAGCTTGGCCTCGGCAGGGTGCGCTGGATTCCCGCCGGGCAGCCGCCGCATCGCGGCGCGCCGCAGGTGACGGCGCAACAGCGCCTCGAGATGGTGCTGCGGTCGACCGCGGGAAATGACCGTTTTTCGGTCGATGCCGGCGAGGTCGAGGCCGCTGCCCCGAGCTACACCGTGCATACCCTGGAACGCCTGCGCGCGGAACTCGGCGGCGATCAGGCGCTGGTCCTGCTCGTCGGCGCCGACGCCTTCGCCGGCCTGACGACCTGGCACCGCTGGCGCGACCTCTTCGCGCTATCCCATGTTGCCGTCGCGTACCGCCCGGGCTTTCCGGTCGAGGTTGCCAGCCTGCCGCACGAACTGGCCACTGAATTCGGCGACCGCCGCCTGCCCGATGCCGCCGGCCTGCGGGCGGCGCCGGCCGGCGGCATCGCTACCTTCGCGATGACCCAACTGGCGATTTCGGCGACGCGGATCCGCAAGCTGCTCACCGCCGGGGATTCGCCCCGCTATTTGCTGCCGGACAGCGTTCTCGACTACATTAGGCTTCATCAACTCTACCGAGACAGGCTCTAACCCCCGATGGAAATGCACAAGCTGCAGGAACTCGTCGTCTCCGCCCTCGAAGATATCAAGGGCAGGAATATCGAAGTCATCAACACCGCCGGGCTCAGCTCGATGTTCGATTTGATGATCATCGCCACCGGCGACTCCAACCGCCAGGTCCGGGCGCTTGCCCGCAACGTCGAGGAAAAGGCCGGCGCGGCGGGGGTCGAGGTGCTGTCGATCGAAGGCGAGGAAAGCGGCGAGTGGGTGCTGGTGGACCTCGGCGATCTGATCGTTCATGTCATGCAGCCGACGGTGCGCCAGTACTACAACCTCGAGGAACTGTGGAAGACGACGCCGGCGCAGCGGCGCAAGGCCATGGAGCAGCAGGCCGCAGCCAAATGAAGCTGAACGTGCTCGCCGTCGGCCATCGCCAGCCCGACTGGGTGAGCGCCGGCTGCGCCGAATACCTGAAGCGCATGCCGCGCGAACTGCCGGCTGCCGTTACCGAAATCAAGCCGGAACTACGCGGCGCGAAGACCCGCGAGCAGTTGCTCGCCGCCGAAAGGGGGCGCATCCGCGATGCCCTGCCGGCCGCCTGCCGTATCGTCGTGCTCGATGAAAAAGGCGATGACCTGAGCACGCTGCAACTTGCGCGCAGGCTGGAAGCCTGGATGCAGGACGGCCGCGACGTCGCGCTGCTGATCGGCGGCGCCGACGGACTCGACGAGGAATTCAAACGCGAGGCCGACGACCGCGTGCGCCTGTCGAGCCTGACCCTGCCGCACGGCCTGGCCCGGCTGGTGCTGTGCGAACAGCTCTACCGGGCGGCCAGCGTGCTCAAGAACCACCCCTATCACCGGGAGGGCTAGAATCCATCATGCGTCTCTATCTCGCTTCGCGCAGCCCGCGCCGCCGTGAACTCCTCACCCAGATGGGGGTGGCGTTCGACACCATCATCTTCCGTGGCGGCCTGCGCACCGATCCGCAGGTTGACGAAGGCGTGCATGCCGGCGAAGCGGCGCTCGCCTATGTCGAACGCGTCGCCCGGGCGAAGGCCGAACACGGCATCGACCTGCTTCTCGAGCGGCGCCTGCCGCTGCGCCCGGTGCTGGCGGCCGACACGACGCTGGAACTGGCCGGCGAGATCATCGGCAAGCCGGTCGACGAGGCTGATGCCGCGGCGATCCTGCGCCGTCTCTCGGGCCGGACGCACGGTGTCCTGACCGGTGTCGCCGTCGCGCATGAGGGGCGGACCGAATACGCGCAGTCGATCAGCGAAGTGCGTTTCCGCCACATCGACGACGACGAAATCCGTCGCTACGTACTCAGCGGCGAGCCGATGGACAAGGCGGGCGCCTACGGCATCCAGGGTCGTGCCGGACTGTTCATCGAATACATGGCCGGCAGCTATACCGGCATCATGGGCCTGCCGGTCTGCGAGACGGGCGAACTGCTCAAACACTTCGGCTGGCGTTTCTGAAAGCTGGCGGTGAATCAGACGGGGGGCGGGACCGATCCTTCGGAAAGACTTTCCGCAAGTAGCTGCCCCACTAGCCTTGCTGCAGTTTCTGCAGCACCGGTCGCGGCCGGTCGTGGCGGCTGCTGCTGTTTCCAGAGGGCGCTCAGGCTCTCGTGCAGCGCGCCGTTGAGCAGGCAGTCGGCGGGAATCTCGAGGCAGGTCGCGTTGCGCTGCAGCCACTCGATCAGGCAGTCCTGCTCCGGCCAGTCGTCACGCCTCTGGTAAAGCACCGGCGTGCCGTTGCACGCGGCTTCGGTGAAGGTGCCATAGCCGGGCTTGGTGACGACGGCGCCGACCGAGCACAGCAGGTCGGTGAAGTTCAGGCCGAAGGATTCGAGCGAAATGGCATCGGGGTGCGCACACCGCCAGTCGGCGGCGACCAGCCAGCGGATGCCGGGCAGCCGCGGCCAGTCGTCCACGGGGAGGCGGTGGGCGATGCCGCCCAGCGCGATCAGCACCGCCCTGTCGCCGTTCAGCCCGAGATCGTGACGGCGGCCGATGGCGGCAGTCGGCCCGATGTCCTCGCGGTTGCCGAGGTCGCGCATCGGCATCCCCGGGGTGATGCGCAGGAAAGTTCGGGCGCTGCGGTAGGCGGCGAGCATGTCGGCGTGGATCGGCGCGGCCCAGGGTTCGTGGCCGAAGAAATGGGCGAAGAGGTCGGCCCAGTTGAGCGAGCACAGGCTCAGCGCGGGGATTCCCGTCCGTGCCGCGCCGGCCAGCGGCAGGTAGGCGACGTTGGTGAGTACCAGATCCGGCTCGAGCGCGGCGAGGAAGGCAGCTTCGCGCGCGACCCGCGCCGGCCAGTCGGCATGCGCCCGGCGATAGGCAGCGGCAGTGGCGGCGAGATCGATGCGTATGGGGTCGATCATCACGTAGCCGAAATCGCTGCTGCCCGCGATCAGGGCGAAGGGCACCCGGATGCGCTGTGCCAGTTTCTGCCGGGGGAGGCCGCTGCGCACGGTCAACCGCAGATCCGGGGCCAGTTCCGCTAGCGCGTTGAGGGCCGGGGCGGTGATCGCGAGGTGGCCGAAGCCGTGACTCGAAATGTCGACGAACAGATGCATGCTGCACTTCAGTTTCGGGCCGAACGGACCCGTAAGCGGCGGATATTAGCCCGAAATGACGAGTCCTGGGCAACGCCCTGGCAGCCAGCATGGTAATTGCCGTACAGCACCTGCAACTCGGCCAGAGCCAGGCAGTGCGAGTTGCAGCGGCGACAGCGCGCGCCTATCGCGAAAGGATGGCCGTCAGCCGCCCCTCGTCAATGGTCTTGCCATCGGCCTTTCCGGAGACGATGCCGCGCGGCAGGAAGGTGGTGCTCTTGCCCGTTATCCGTGCGCGATCGAGATCGAATGGCTCTTCCTGGGCGTTGAGGTGGTAGAGGTTGCCCCAGAACTCATCGAAGCCGCGACCATGCGGCAGGTTTTCCTCGAGATCGCCGAGGTGATTCTTGCCGAACTGGGCGGTGGCATAGCCTTTCGTCTTCAGGATTTCGGCGATGGTCACGTCCTCCTTCTTCAGCCCCGTGGGCGATCCGGCAGTCCGACGATGGTCATGCCTGTACGCACCGGCAACTGGCCGGTGACGAAGGCGGCGCGTCCGGCTGTACAGCTAGCTGGGTTCGGCGTAGAACGACGTCAGGCGCATGCCCTCGCGGCCGATGCGATCGATGTTCGGCGTCTGCGCGCCCATGATGGCGCCGCCAAAGGACGAGACATTCATGTAGCCGATGTCATCACCGAAGATCACCAGAATGTTCGGCTGCGGTGCGGCAAGCGCCGCGGACATGCCCAATATCATCGTCAGGCCTGCCTGCCACCGGGATATTCTTGATCACCCGCTTCCTCGCGAATGTCGTTGATCGGAAACGGGCCGGTACGCGGTTTCCCGGACCGGCCCCCGATCGTCGGCAAGAACGGCCGGATGCGCGAGGATTTCCCGCGGTCAACCGGGAATTCCGGTTGATTCCGCAATCGCCGGGAATCAGCCGATCCTGAACATTAGCGTATCCGAACCCGAGTTGAGCGCCACGCTGATGGGTTGCTGATGGGTGGTCGGGCCCCAGAACTGGCGTGGTCCGGGTGATGCGAAGAGGTCGCTGGCCGCCCAGGCGTCGCGCCGCGAGACGAAGTACTGCATCGCCGGCGAACCCATCTTCACCAGCGCCTTCTCGATCACGAACTCATCCTGGCCGTGGCGGCGCTCGATGTTGAGCAGACCGGTCAGCGGAATCGCCTGTGGCGTGCCGCCGCTGGTCAGGCCGGTAACCGTCGCCATGTAGCCGGTGCGGCCATCGAGGATCAGCGAGCCGGCGGTGAGGCCGAGGTTGTAGGTGTAGGCCGCATCGAACAGTGTCGGCGCGCCGCAACGACCCTCGTAGCCCAGGAAGTGGCTGTGCGCGGCAAACGGGACACTGGCATCGAGTTCGCCGACGCGCTGCTTGGCCATGTCGATCAGCAACTGTTCGGTGGGGATCAGGGAGACCTGCAGGTTGCCGTGCGAGTCGCGCTCGGCGAGCAACATGTTCACGATGTAGTGCGGCAGCGAGGCCAGCAGGTGCGCGTTGTCGGGGCCGAGCCGGCTCTCGATGAACGCCGGCCTGGCATCGCCGGACAGGGCCGCGAAGTCGGCGGCATTGTGCGCCAGTACATCGTTGAGTTCGGCGATCAGCGCGTTCATCTCCGGGATGAACTCGATCAGTCCCTCGGGTGCCAGCACCACGCCGTAGTTCATCCCCTTGTGCGAACGTTCGATGATGACCCGGGCAATGCCGTCGATGATGTTCGCCAGCGACATCTTCCGGGCGGCGATCTCTTCCGAGATCAGGGTGATCGCCGGCTTGGTCTGCAGTGCCACTTCGAGCGCCACGTGCGAGGCTGAACGCCCCATCAGCTTGACGAAGTGCCAGTACTTCAGCGAGGAACTCGTGTCCTGAAGGATGTTGCCCACCATCTCGCTGTAGATGCGGGTAGCGGTATCGAAGCCGAAGGAAATCGCCAGCAGGTCGCCGACCTGCAGGTCGCCATCGATCGTTTTCGGCACGCCGATGACCTGCACGCCGGAACCGTCGGCCTTGACGCCCGAAAAGAGGGACTCGGCGAGCACTGCCGCATTGGTGTTGGAATCGTCGCCGCCGACGACGACGATTGCGTCGAGGTTGTGCCGGATGCAGGTTTCGCGGACCTGTGCGAACTGCTCCCTGCTCTTGATCTTGGTGCGGTCCGAGCCGAGGAAGTCGAAGCCTCCGGTGTTGAGGATGAAGTCGACATTGGCATCGGTGATTTCGAAGAGCGCGCCCTTGAGCAGACCCTTGGGGCCCGCCTTGACCCCGAACAGCGTGTTGCCGGCCCCGAGTACGCGCTTGAGGCCGCAAACCACATTGTGACCGCCGGCGGCCGGGCCGCCCGAGAACAGCACGGCGACGCGCTTGCCCTGCGCCGCGGCGCTGCCGGCGCCGCTGGAGGTCAGGACGACGTTCCCCGATGCCGTGACGCTTTGCGGGAACTGCGCGCGCACGGCGTCGCTGTCCTTGGTGGCGAGGACGCGATTGGTGTTGCTGAAGCTGACCGGCTGTGGGTTGCTCGACGAGCCGAATGCGGCGCAGACCGGAAGGGGAAGCTGGCGCACGGCCGATTCGAAAATCGATTTGTGCGCTTCTGTCTGGACTAGTTGCTCTACCAGGGTGCTCATGGTTTGATCCTCGGTGTTCAAAAACAGGGTTATCGCAAAAGCCGTGTCAGCGGCTCAGGAATTTCCCCCTCATCCGGGTAGGCGAGGGGTCGGGGGAGTGAAAGGCCGGGTTCGCGGAACATGCCCGGCACGGGAGGGAAACGGCTTGATACAAAAAAGGGCCAGCCCAGATCTGGACCAGCCCCGTTGCCTGCGCCGGGAGTCGATTACCCCAGGGTGCCAAGATTGTTCAGGTCGGCAAAGGCCTGCTTCAGTCTGGCGCGGAAGGCGTCCTCGCCCTTGCGCAGCCAGGCGCGCGGGTCGTAGAACTTCTTGTTCGGCTTGTCGTCGCCTTCCGGATTGCCGATCTGGCCTTGCAGGTAGCCTTCGTTCTTCTTGTAGAAGCCCATCACGCCTTCCCAGAATGCCCACTGCAGGTCGGTGTCGATGTTCATCTTGACCACCCCGTAAGAGATCGCCTCGCGGATTTCCTCGAGCGTCGATCCCGAGCCGCCGTGGAAGACGAAGTTGACCGGGCTTTCGCCGGTGCCGAACATCTTCTGCACGTAGTCCTGCGAATTCTTCAGGATGATCGGCTGCAGCTTGACGTTGCCCGGCTTGTACACGCCGTGCACGTTGCCGAACGAGGCGGCGATCGTGAACCGCTCGCTGACCCGCGACAGCGCTCCGTAGGCCAGCGCGACGTCTTCGGGCTGGGTGTACAGCCGCGAGCTGTCGACGCCGGTGTTGTCGACGCCGTCTTCCTCGCCGCCGGTGACGCCGAGTTCGATCTCGAGCGTCATTCCCATCTTGCTCATCCGTTCGAGGTAGCGCTGGCAGATCTCGATGTTTTCCTCGATCGGCTCCTCGGAAAGGTCGAGCATGTGCGAACTGTACAGCGGCTTGCCGTGCGTCTTGAAGTACTTCTCGCCGGCATCGAGCAGGCCGTCGATCCAGGGCAGCAGCTTCTTGGCCGCGTGGTCGGTGTGCAGGATGACCGTCGCGCCATACAGCTCGGCCATCAGGTGGATGTGCTGGGCACCGGAGATGGCGCCAGCGATGCACGAGCGCTGGGCAGTGTTGTCGAGGCCCTTGCCGGCGAAGAACTGCGCGCCGCCGTTGGAGAACTGGATGATCGCCGGCGAATTGAGCTCGGCCGCGGTTTCCATGACGGCGTTGACCGTGCTGGTGTTGATGACATTGACCGCCGGCAGCGCGAACTGCTTGGCCTTGGCCAGTTCGAAGATCGCTTGCAGTTCGTCGCCAGTGGCGACGCCGGCCTTGATTGGTGATGCACTCATGATTTGCCTGTTCCTTTATCGGTTGATCGGGAGGGTCGGGAAACGGGGGAAGCGGATGCAGGGAAAACGCGCGATTAGGTGGAAGTATCTCCGGGCTTCAGCGACCCGTCAAGCGCACCCCATGCTCTGCCCCCACACAGACACCGCGAATGTCATTACCCATAAATAACGAAGCATGTATCATGCTCTTTTCTACCTGCCCCGTGACGAGGAGTTGGCCATGCGACAGACAGAACTTCGGCTCAGCGACGCGGATCGCGCGTTGATCGAATCATGCCGGGCGAAAGGATTGCGCCACGCCAGGGAAGTCAATCGGGCACATATCCTGTCCGCGCTCGATCGCGGCATACCGGAGTCTCAGATCATGGCGGTTCTCGGGGTGGGACGGACAGCGATCTGGCGAACCCGCGCGGCGTATCGGGAAGGCGGGGCGGAGTACGCGCTGCGCGACCTGGCGCGGCCAGGCAAGCCGCGCCGGTACGGTGCCGATGTCGAGGCGGGAATCCTGGCCCTGGCCTCTTCGCCGCCGCCGCAGGGCGCCCCACGCTGGACCCTCGGCTTGCTGGAGCAGGCGCTGCGCGCAATGACGGATGTCGGTCCGATCAGCCGCGAGACCATCCGCCGGTTGCTGAAGAAGACCGCAGCGAGCCGTGGCGAAGGGTGACGGGAAGTGTCGTCAGGTTCACGGTTGAGCAACAGCGGCGGACGGACGATCTGCCGGCGCGGCTTCATCTCGGCGCTGGCCGCGGTCGACCGCCGGCGGCGCGGGGATTTCTCCGGCAGGTGGTGGAACTCAGGCCTTGGGGGACTTCCACCCAGGGTGCTGGAAATACTTGCCGTAAGCCTGCAATGCCTTCGCCACCTGCAAGGCTCCATTATTAAGGAATCATTAACACGGCGGTTTCAGGTCAGCGGTTCCGGAAATTCGCCTTGCGCTTCTCAACGAAGGCAGCCATGCCTTCCTTCTGGTCTTCCAACCCGAGTTGGCGTGGAAGGCGCGGTTGTCCGATTCCTTGACCATCTGCGCTTTGGCGTTGGGCCGAACTGGCCCGGAAGTGGAGGGCATCAGCCCGAAATGACGAATCTCGAGCAATACCCTGACAGGAGGGGCAAGTAGACGTAACCACATTCACGCGCAATGCGCGGTCTGTGTGCTTGACTTCAAGACTGCGGCCCGTGGCTTCAAAGTTGAGTCGAATCAATTATCCAATCCTGATCGACAGCAGCGTCAAGAACCGTGCCCCTAATACTGCTCAGGCAGATGGCTCGCTCTTCGAATGCCTTGCCGCTTCCGGTCCGGAGCGTACCAAGGCATAGTCCGTGCTGCGCACTCCGCGCAGCAGCATGCTCGTTTCGTCCGTCGGAATACCCAGCGCCTCGAGGCTCTGTGCGGCCAATTGCAGGCTCGCCTCAAGGGTCTCCGGGAATGCCTGGCTGACGCCGACACGGCGCATGGCATCACAGGTCTTGAGATCGCGGGCGCGCGCGACAATTGTCATCTGCGGCGCGTACGAGCGAATCAGCGCCGCCGCACGAACCGCCTTGGGCCCGTCATCGATCGTCAGTACCACCAGGTCCACGCCGTGCAGCGAGGCATTGCCGAGGAGTTCCGGATCCGCGATGTCACCGTAGAACACCGGGTGGCCCTCACCGCGCCACTTGGCCACCACAGTGGCACCGGCGTCGAAAGCGATGTAGGGAATGCCGCTGCTGGCCAAGATGGTTCCAACCGTATGCCCGACCCGCCCGTAACCGGCGATCACCACCCTGGCATCCGCTTCACCGGCCGGGGCTTCAGGGCGGAATGGCTGGTCATTGGGGGTCGCGTTTTCGCCGCTCCGCAGGGCCAGACGATTGCCAAGCCTGGCCAGCATGGGTGTCAGCAACATGGTCAGCGAGATGACCGCGACAACCTCGACGAAGACTTGATCGTCGATCACGCCGAGTGCCTTGGCGGCACCGAAGACGACGAAGCCGAACTCGCCGCCCTGAGATAGCATGAAGGCCACGCGCACGGCCGTACCGCGACCCGTCCCGAAAGCCAGGCACAAACCGTAGAGAACGACGATCTTGATGCTGATGATGGCAAGCACGTGCAGGCCGAACTCGAAAGGATGGCGGGCGAGCGCGTTGACATCCACCGACATCCCGACGGCGACGAAGAAAAGGCTCATCAGCAGCCCCTTGTGTGGTTCCATGGTCGCTTCGATCTGGAGGCTGTAGCGCGAAGTCGACAACATGACTCCCATCAGGAAAGCGCCCAGCGCCATCGACATGCCGGCGCGGTCCATCGCCCAGGCAGCCATAAAGACCGCCGCCATGGCCACCAGGAAGAAAGCTTCGCGGTTGTTGTGGCGAGCCAGATAGTCGAGGATGCGCGGCACCAGATAGCGACCGCTGAGGATCACCAGCACCACCATCGCAGCGGCGGCGCCGATCTGCTCCCATAGGGGCAGTCCCTTGGGCAGTGGACCGGCGTCGGCAAGGGCGGGGACCAGGGCCAGGAGCGGCACCACGGCAAGATCCTGCATCAGCAATACCGCGAAAGCGGTCTGGCCGTGCCGGCTGGCGATTTCCCCGCGCTCGCGGAGCATCTGGATGACGAATGCGGTAGACGAAAGTGCAAGACTTGCACCGATCAGCAGGGCTATCGACCAGTTCGGCTGGAACAGCCTGAAATAGGCGGCGATGGCCACCGCCGAGACGACGATTTGTGCTGAGCCGAGTCCGAACAACGTGTGCCGCAGATCCCACAGGCGGCGCGGCTTCATCTCTAGTCCGATGAGGAACAGTAGCATCACCACGCCGAGTTCGGTGAACTGCCGAACACCTTCGACCTCGGTAGTGACGAAAGGCCCTGGCGTATATGGGCCGACGATTACGCCAGTGACCAGCAGGCCGAGGATCGAGCCGAGGCCGAAATGCCGGAAGATGGCGACGGCAACCGATGCCACGGTGAGAAGCAGCACCGCCGAGTAAACGAAGGAATGAGGGTCCATGGATATTCGAATATTACTGCGATTCGCACCCTGGACTCACGTTCCGATGATCTCCGGAAGCGGCGACGTCATCCGGCTGCGCGTCGAACAGAAAGGGAAGGCCCAAATTGCCGAAATGGCCAGATGCTCAAGCGTCTCCCGCGGTCCATCGGAAATCCCGGCTGATTTCGGAATTGCCGGGAGTTAGTGGTTCCTGAAGTTCGCTTTGCGCTTCTCGACGAAGGCGGCCATGCCTTCCTTCTGGTCTTCCAGCCCGAAGCTGGCGTGGAAGGCGCGACGCTCGAAGAGAAGGCCTTCGTTGAGCGACGATTCGAAGGCGCGGTTGACCGCTTCCTTGACCATCATCACCACCGGCAGCGAGAAGCCGGCGATGACGGCGGCCGCCTTCAGCGTTTCCTCGAGCAACTGGTCGGCGGGGATCACGCGGGCGACCAGGCCCGACTTCTCGGCCTCGGCGGCGTCCATCATGCGCGCCGTCAGGCACAGATCCATCGCCTTGGCCTTGCCCACCGCGCGCGGCAGGCGCTGCGTGCCGCCGGCGCCGGGCAGGGTGCCGAGCCTGATCTCCGGCTGGCCGAACTTGGCCGTGTCGGCGGCGAAAATCATGTCGCACATCATCGCCATCTCGCAGCCCCCGCCCAGCGCGAAGCCGGCCACCGCGGCGATCACCGGCTTGCGTGCGGTCTTCACGCGCTCCCAGTTGCGCGTGATGAAGTCGGTCCGGTAGGCGTGCATGTGGTCGAAGTCCTTCATAAAGCCGATGTCGGCGCCGGCGGCGAAGGCTTTCTCGTTACCCGTGAGCACGATGCAGCCGATGTTGTCGTCGGCCTCGAAGGCGTCGATAGCGGCGCCGATGCCGTCGACGACATCGTTGTTCAGCGCGTTGAGCGCTTCCGGGCGGTTGATGCGGATCAGGCCCACCTTGCCGTGGATTTCGGTCAGGACTACCTGTGTCATGTCTCTTCTCCAGAAAAACGGCCACCGGGGGCGGCTCGGGTTGAAACTGCATTTTGCCGCAGATTGTACGGATTTCCGCCGATCGACGGTACGCACCCGCATATCCGCGAATCCCCTTGCCAGGACCTTGTGCTGTCAGCGCTCGTCGAAGCTGACGGTGATCCGGCTGGTTGTCGCCCGGGCTTGGCAGGTGAGAACGAAACCCTGATCCATCTCGGCCGTCTCCAGCGTGAAGTTCCTGTCCATGACCACGGCGCCGGCGAGGACTTTGGCACGGCAGGTGCAGCAGACGCCGGCCTTGCACGAGAAGGGGAGGTCGAGCCCCGCCTCGAGCGCCGCGTCGAGGATGTGTTCGTCGGCGCCGATCTGCAGGCTGTGTTCCTTGCCGTCGACGAGGACGGTCAGCGCGATGCCCCTGGCTATCGGCTTGCGCTCGTCCGCGGCATCGGTGTCGGCCTGGATCTTGGCTGCCTGGGCCGGGCCGTTGGTGAAGCGTTCGGTATAGACGCGGCTTTCGGGCACGCCAGCGTCGATCAGCGCCTTCTCGGTCGCCTCGATCATCGCCTCGGGTCCGCAGATGAAGACCTCGTCCATGCTGGCGACCGGCAGCAGCGCCTTGATGATCGCCCGCACCTTGTCGCCGTCGATGCGCCCCTGCAGCAGGTCGACTTCCTGCGCCTGGCGGGAGAGGATGTGGATCAGCGTCAGGCGGTCGCGGTAGCGGTCCTTGAGGTCCTGCAGGGCTTCGTTGAACATCACGCTGGACATGCGGCGGTTGCCGTAGACCAGGGTGAATTTCGCTTCCGGCTGCTCTTCCACGGTGCTGGCGGCGATCGACAGGATGGGCGTGATCCCGGAGCCGGCGGCGAAGCCGACGCGGTGGATGGCGCGCTGCTTCTTCACCGTGAAGCGGCCTTCCGGCGGCATGACGTCGAGCTTGTCGCCGGTCTTCAGCGTCTGCGCGGCCCAGTTGGAAAACAGGCCGCCCTCGACCGGACGGATGCCGATCTCCAGCTCGCCGGCACTGGCCAGGCGGCTGCGCGGGCTGCTGATCGAGTAGGTGCGGCGGACGTCCTGGCCGTTCAGCCTCGCGCGCAGGGTCAGGAACTGGCCGGGCTGGAAGTTGAAGGTTTCCCGTGCGCCGGCGGGAATGTCGAAGGTGATCGCCACCGAGCTGGCGGCTTCGGGGCTGACGCGCTTGATGGTGAGTTCGTGAAAGCGGAGGGCGGACATTGCTTGAGGCTCCGGTACTAATACGGTTTGAAGTAGTCGAACGGTTCCTGGCAGTCCAGGCACTTGTACAGCGCCTTGCAGGCCGTCGATCCGAAATGGGAGGAGACGACCGTGTGGCTCGAACCGCAGTGCGGGCAGGGCACGTTTGCGGCCGGCGCCGGTTTGCCGATGAAATGGACCACGTTGCCGGCGGCCGGCGTCCGGTGCGGCGGGGCGATGCCGTAGGCGCGCAGCTTTTCCTTGCCGGCCTCGGTCATCCAGTCGGTCGTCCAGGCGGGGGCGAGCCGGGTGACGACGCGCGCCGAAATTCCGCTGTTTTCCAGGGTCGACCGCACGTCGTCCTCGATCTGGCCCATCGCCGGGCAGCCGCTGTAGGTGGGCGTGATGACCACTTCCAGGCCGTCCGGCCCGCTGCGCACGTCGCGCAGGATGCCGAGTTCGCGCAGCGAAATGACCGGGATTTCCGGGTCGGCCAGGTTTTCCAGCGCCGCCCAGACGTCCTCGATGCGCGTCGTCATGGCCTTACCAGTTCCCGTTCGGGTGGGCGCGGGCGAGGCTCTGCATTTCGGCCAGCAGGAAGCCGAGATGCTCCGAGTGCACGCCCGTCTTGCCTTCGGGAACGTAGCCGCCGATTTCCGGGCGGCGCAGCGTCGCCTCGGCCAGCGCGGCATCGACGATGCCGTCCCAGTCGGCCCTGAGCGTCTGCAGGTCGACCGCGACGCCCGCGGCGACCGCGGCGGCCTCAGCCGGGCAGGCGGCCCAGAATTCCTGGGTGTAGGGCAGCAGGTGGTCGAGCGCGGCCTGGGCGCGGGCATGCGATTCGTCGGTGCCGTCGCCGAGGCGGACCAGCCAGTCGCGGGAATAGCGCAGGTGGTAGCTGACTTCTTTCAGCGACTTGGCGGCGATGGCGGCGAGATCGGCGTTGGCCGATTTCTGCAGGGCTTCCCAGAGCAGTGCCATCAGGGCGCTGTAGAGGAAGTTGCGGACGATGGTCGTCGCGTAGTCGAGGCTGGCGTGGGCATAACCGGAAAGCGGGCCGTGGTGCGGCAGTTCGAGCAGCGTGTAGTTGCGGAACTCGTGCGTGTCGCGGAAATAGGCCAGGCGGTCTTCGGTCGTGTTGCCGCCCTTCAGCGCGGCGACCAGCTGATAGAGCAGGCGGGCCTGGCCGATCAGGTCGAGGCTGACGTTGGCGAGGGCGATGTCCTCTTCGAGGATGGGACCATGCCCGCACCACTCGGCATTGCGCTGGCCGAGGACCAGGGCGTTGTCGGCGAGGTGCAGTAGGTAGTCGATCGCGGCGCTCATTACATGTGCCCCACTTCGTCCGGGATCTCGTAGAAGGTCGGGTGGCGGTAGATCTTGTCGGCGGCCGGGTCGAACAGTTCGCCCTTGTCATCGGGGTTGCTGGCGGTGATGGCCTTCGATTCGACGACCCAGATGCTGACGCCTTCCTGGCGACGGGTGTAGACGTCACGCGCCATTTCCAGCGCCTGCGCGGCATCGGCGGCGTGCAGGCTGCCGCAGTGCTTGTGTTCGAGGCCCTGCTTGCTGCGGACGAAAACTTCCCAGAGCGGCCATTCCTTCAGTGCGGTGGTCATGCTGCCTCCTTGATGCTGCGTTCCTGTTGCTTGCGGGCGTGGGCCAGTGCGGCATCGCGCACCCACTCGCCATCGTTGTAGGCCTTGACGCGGGTCGCCAGGCGCTCCTTGTTGCAGGGGCCGTTGCCATTGACGGTTTCCCGGAACTCGTTCCAGTCGATCCGGCCGTAGTCGTGGTGCTGGCGTTCCTCGTTCCATTTGAGGTCGGGATCGGGCAGGGTGACGCCGAGTACCTTGGCCTGCGGCACGGTGGCGTCGACGAATTTCTGGCGCAGGTCGTCGTTGCTGACGCGCTTGATGCCCCAGCGCATGCCTTGCGCGCTGTTCGGGCTGTCGGCGTCGGGCGGTCCGAACATGGCCAGGCACTTCCACCACCAGCGATTGACGGCATCCTGGACCATCGCCTTCTGTTCGGCGGTGCCGGTCATCATCACCAGCAGGGCTTCGTAGCCCTGGCGCTGGTGGAAGGATTCCTCCTTGCACACGCGCACCATGGCGCGGGCGTAGGGGCCGTAGGAGCAGCGGCAGAGCGGGATCTGGTTCATGATCGCGGCGCCGTCCACCAGCCAGCCGATGACGCCGACGTCGGCCCAGGTCAGGGTCGGGTAGTTGAAGATCGAGCTGTACTTGGCGCGGCCGCTATGCAGGCCGTCGAGCATCTGGTCGCGGCTGGTGCCCAGGGTTTCGGCGGCGGAATAGAGGTAGAGGCCGTGGCCGCCCTCGTCCTGCACCTTGGCGATCAGGATCGCCTTGCGCTTGAGGCTGGGGGCACGGGAAATCCAGTTGCCTTCCGGCAGCATGCCGACGATCTCGCTGTGCGCGTGCTGGCTGATCTGGCGCACCAGCGTCCGGCGGTAGGCTTCCGGCATCCAGTCCTGCGGCTCGATGCGGCCGTCGGCATCGATGCGCGCATCGAAGGCGGCCTGGCGGACCGGGTCCTCGCCCGGGGAGACATATCCGGCGTCCCCGGCACCGGGGCTGTCAGGCACATTGAAGGACTGTGTGTACATGCGAGTCTCCTTGCTGTGGGCTCAAACCCGCTCGATGATCAAGGCGATGCCTTGCCCGACGCCGATGCACATCGTGCACAGCGCGTAGCGGCCGCCACGACCCCTGAGTTCATGGGTGGCGGTGGTCACCAGCCGGGCGCCGCTCATGCCGAGCGGGTGGCCCATGGCGATGGCGCCGCCGTTGGGGTTCACGTGCGCCGCGTCGTCGGGCAGGCCGAGGTCGCGCAGGACGGCCAGCGCCTGCGCGGCGAAGGCTTCGTTGAGTTCGATCACGTCCATCTGGGCCAGCGTCAGGCCGGTCTGCGCCAGCACCTTGCGCGTCGCCGGCGCCGGGCCGATGCCCATGATGCGCGGCGGCACGCCGGCAGTGGCCATGCCGACGACGCGCGCCAGCGGCTGCAGCCCGTGCTTCCCGGCGGTGGCTTCGGAAGCGAGCAGCAGCGCGCAAGCGCCGTCATTGACACCGGAAGCGTTGCCGGCGGTGACGCTCAGTTCCGGGCCGTTGATCCCCTTGAGGGCGGCCAGCATCGCCGACGTCGTCTCGGGGCGCGGGTGCTCGTCGCGGTCGACCACCCTGGGGCCGCCCTTTTTCAGCGGGATGACGACCGGCATCAGCTCGGCGGCGAAGCGCCCGGCGGCGTCGGCGGCGGCCCAGCGCTGCTGCGAACGCAAAGCGAAGGCATCCTGATCGGCGCGGGAGATGCTGAACTCGGCGGCGACGTTGTCGGCGGTCTGCGGCATCGAATGCGTGTCGTACAATTTCTTCATCGCCGGATTGACGAAGCGCCAGCCGATGGTCGTGTCGTAGATCGCCGCATCGCGCGCAAAGGCGGTTTCCGCCTTGCCCATCACGAACGGGGCGCGCGACATGCTCTCGACGCCGCCGGCGATCATCAGCACAGCCTCGCCGGACTTGATCGAGCGCGCGGCGAGGCCGACAGCATCCATTCCCGAGCCGCACAGACGGTTGACCGTCGTGCCCGGCACCGCGACCGGCAGCCCGGCGAGCAGGCTGGACATGCGCGCGACATTACGGTTGTCCTCGCCGGCCTGGTTGGCGCAGCCGTAGATGACGTCGTCGACGGCGCTCCAGTCGACCTGCGGGTTGCGTTCCATCAGCGCCCGGATCGGGATGGCGCCGAGATTGTCGGCACGCACGCCGGCGAGGGCGCCACCGTAGCGGCCGATCGGGGTGCGGATGGCGTCGCAGATGAAGGCTTCGGTCATCGGCTGTTCCTCAGTTCTGCCGCGAGCGTTCGTCGATTACGCGGCGGGCCTTGCCGACCAGGGTGCGCGGAATCGTGTCGAATTCCATGACGCTGACCTGCGTCGACACGCCGACGAGGGTCTTGATCCGGTGCTGCAACTCCTTGGCGATGGTCTGGACGTCGGCCTTGCGCAACTGCCCGGAAAGCTCGCGCTGGACTTCGCAGCGCACTTCCAGGTTGTCGAGATGCCCGTCGCGGGTGATGACGACCTGGTAATTGCCGGACAGGCGCTTGTCGCGCAGGATCTGCTCCTCGATCTGGGTCGGGAAGACATTGACGCCGCGGATGATCAGCATGTCGTCGGTCCGCCCGGTGATCCTGCCGATGCGGCGGAATGCGCGCGCCGTCGGCGGCAGCAGGCGGGTCAGGTCGCGCGTGCGGTAGCGGATGACCGGGAAGGCCTCCTTGGTCAGCGAGGTGAACACCAGTTCGCCTTCCTCGCCGTCGGGCAGGACCTCGCCGGTTTCCGGGTCGATGATCTCGGGGTAGAAATGGTCCTCCCAGATCACCGGGCCGTCCTTGGTCTCGATGCATTCGCTGGCAACGCCCGGGCCGATCACTTCGGTCAGGCCGTAGATGTCGATGGCGTCGATGCCGAGCTTCTTCTCGATCTCGGCGCGCATGCCCTCGCCCCACGGCTCGGCGCCGAAGAGGCCGACGCTCAGTGAAATTTCGTCGGGCTTGACGCCGAGGCGCTCGAATTCCTCGGCAATGACCAGTGAATAGGACGGCGTGACCATGATGATTTCCGGCCGGAAATCCATGATCTGCTGCACCTGCTTTTCGGTCTGGCCGCCGGACATCGGCACCGCGATGCAGCCGAGGCGCTCGACGCCGTAGTGGGCGCCGAGGCCGCCGGTGAACATGCCGTAGCCGTAGGCGACATGCACCATGTCGCCGGCGCGCCCGCCGGCGGCGCGGAGCGAACGGGCGACGAGGTCGGCCCAGTGGTCGAGGTCGTTCTGCGTGTAGCCGACGACGATCGATTTGCCGGTCGTCCCGCTCGACGCGTGCAGGCGCCGCAACTGGCGGCGCGGCACGGCGAACAGGCCGAACGGGTAGTGGTCGCGCAAGTCGGCCTTGGTCATGAACGGGAACCTGGCGAGATCGGAGAGATCCCTCAGGTCGTCGGGATGGACGCCGCTCGCAGCGCATTTCTCCCGGTAGGGCGCGACATTGTCCCAAGTGTGGCGCAGCGACCATTTCAGGCGCTCGAGCTGCAAGGCCGAAATTTGGTCGCGGCTGGCGGTCTCGATCGGTTCGAGGTCGCCGGGCAGAGGTTTCCTGACGGTCATGGGTGTTCTTCCCGGTAGCGGTCAGCGGGGATCGTCGGCATGCTGCAGGCCGGCAATGACCTCGCCATTGATGCGGTAGGACTTGCCGCGAAAGAGGGCGACGACCTTGCCGCTGCGCGTCCTGATGGTGACGTCGTACACCCCGGTGCGCCCCGACAGCGACTGCTCGACGGCCTCGGCCTCGAGGATGTCGCCCTCCTTGGCCGGCGCGAGGAAGTCGATGTGGCAGGCAGAGGCGACGGTGTTCTTGTTGTAGCTGTTGCAGGCGTAGGCAAAGGCGCTGTCGGCGAGGGTGAAGATCAGCCCGCCGTGGCAGATGTGGTGGCCGTTGACCATGTCCGGGCGAACCGTCATCAGCAGCCGCGAATAGCCGGGGCGGATGGTCAGGATGCGCAGGCCGAGCAACTGGCTGGCGTGGTCGCGTGGCCACATGGCGCGGGCGACTTCCTCGGCGACGACCTCGGGGGAGTCCTTGGCGATCACATCGTCAATCATGGAATTTCCTTCCGGCGAAAACCTTCTGGTGGAGGAGGGGAGAAATGCGGTAGCGATCCTCGCCATAGGTAGTGCCGAGGTTGGCCAGCACGTCGCGGACGACCGGCAGGCCGATGGCGTCGGCCCAGGCCAGCGGCCCGCGCGGATAATTGGCGCCGAGACACAGCGCGGAGTCGGCGGCGGCGGCGCTGCACACGCCCTGATTGACCGCGTCGGCGGCTTCGTTGGCGAGCATGGCGACGGTACGCATGACCGCCAGCCCAGGCACATCGTTGAAACGCGAGACGGCGATCCCGGCCGCCTGCAGCAGGCCGACGGCGGAGGAAATGGCGGCCGGCCGACACTGTTCGGCGGCGGCGACGGCGATCCGCGTTGCCGTGGCGTAGTCGAGCGCGAGGTCGATCAGCACCGTGTCGGCGACGCCAGATTCGGCTGCGCGGCGGGTGGCGCTGCGGCCGTCGCTGACGTAGAGCACGGCAGCGTCGGCCTCGGCGATGCGGCCGTCGCTCGCGGCCCGGCGCTCGCAGGCGACGCCGGCGGCGGCGAGGCGGGCGGCGAGGGCGGCGGTTACGGTCGACGTGCCGCAAAGGGCGATTTTCGCGGGGGCCGGCTGCGCCGGTTCGCTCGCCGCAACGGGCTGCGTGGCGCCCTCGCGGTAATCGTGAAAGCCACGCCCGCTCTTGCGCCCGAGACGCCCGGCGTCGACCAGATCCTGCTGCAGCAGCGACGGCAGAAAGCGCGGGTCGTGGAAGAAGGCGCGCCAGACCGACCTGGTGACGGCCAAATTGACGTCGAGGCCGATCAGGTCCATCAGCTCGAACGGCCCCATGCGGAAGCCGCCGGCCTCGCGCATGACGGCATCGATGGTCGCGCAGTCGGCGGCGCCTTCCTGCGCCAGGCGCAGCGCCTCGGCGTAGTAGGGGCGGGCGACGCGATTGACGATGAAACCCGGCGTCGACTTCGCATGGACCGGCGTCTTGCCCCAGGCGGCGGCGGTGGCGAACAGCGTTTCGGCAACGGCGGGGTCGGTGGCCAGCCCGGAGACGACCTCGACCAGTGCCATCAGCGGCACCGGATTGAAGAAATGCAGCCCGGCCAGGCGCTCGGGGTGCCGCAGCGCGGCGCCGATGGCGGTGACCGAAATCGACGAGGTGTTGGTGCACAGAATGCAGTCGCGGCCGACGATGCCTTCGAGATCGGCCAGGAGCGCCCGCTTTTCCGCCAGATCTTCGACGATGGCCTCGACGACCAGCCCGGCGGCGGCGAGGTCGGCGATCTCGTGGGCGGGGATCAGCCGCATCCCGGCAGCGGCGGCATCGGTTGCGGTCAACCGTCCCTTTTCGGCCAATTTCCCGAGCTGCGCGCGGATGCCGGCGACGGCGCGGGCGGCGACATCGGGCCGGTTGTCGAGCAGCCTGACGTGGTGGCCGGCGACTGCCGCGACCTGGGCGATCCCGGCGCCCATCGCCCCGGCGCCGACGACGGCGACGACAGCATGTCGGGGTAGCGGCGAAGTCATGACCTTGCTATTTCCCCGCCGCGGATTACGCGCCCATCCGCGTCACGGGTTCTCATTCGCCGGTGAATTGCGGTTCGCGCTTTTCCGTGAAGGCCTTGACGCCCTCGGCGTAGTCGGTACTCCAGCCGAGTTCGCGCATGAAGCCGCCCTCGAAGGAAAGCTGCTGTTCGAGCGTGTGGCCGGGGGCCGCGTGCATCGCCTGGCGGGTGCGTACCAGCGCCTTGGTCGGCATCTTCGCGAGCCGCGCGGCAAGGCCGTCAATGGTCGCCGCGAAATCGTCATCCTCGACGCATTGCCAGATCAGGCCCCACTCGGCCGCCTTCTCCGCCGGCAGCTTTTCGGCGAGCAGCGCGAGGCCCATGGCACGCGCCATGCCGACGCGCTGCGGCAGGAACCAGGTGCCGCCGGTGTCGGGGATCAGGCCAAGCTTGCTGAATGCCTGGAGGAAGGCGGCGGATTTCTTGGCGACGACCAGGTCGCAGGCCAGCGCCACCGAGCAGCCGGCGCCGGCGGCGATGCCGTTGACGGCGGCGATGGTCGGCACGCGCAGGTTCTGCAGGCGCAGCGCCAGCGGCTTGTAGTTGGCTTCGACGACGTTGCCGACGTCGGGCATCCTGCCGGTTCCGATCTGCATGGCGCGGTCGGCGAGATCCTGCCCGGCCGAAAAGCCGCGCCCGGCGCCGGTCAGCACCAGGACGCGGGCGTCCCGCGTTTCCTGAACGTGGTCGAGGGCGACGCGCAGTTCGGCATGCATCGCGTCGTTGAAGCTGTTGAGTCTTTCGGGACGGTTCAGGGTCAGGCGGGCGATGCCGTCCTGGATTTCAAGTTTGATGTTTTCGAAATTCATGATTGGCTCTCAGACGTGGTAGCGGCGCTGGACGACGCGGAAGCGGTTGGCGACGAAGGCCGAATCCGAATACGAAGCGTTGGCCGCCGGGTTGCCGCCGGTGCCGTGGTAGTCGGAATAGGCCGCCGACTGGTTGACGAAGACGCCGCCGGTCAGGTTGATCGACAGCGCGACCTTGGAACGCCAGGTGGCGGCGGTCATTGCCTCGATCACGTCGGGGCTGGTCGAGTAAACGCCGGCGGTCAGCGCGCCGTGGGTGGCGACGATGCGCTCGGACAGCGCGATGGCGGCGGCGGTGTCGGCCACCTTGACGACGAAGGCGATCGGGCCGAAGCGCTCCTCCATGTAGGCGGCTTCGTCGCCGGCGTCGCAGGCGAGCAGCACCGGGGTGCGCACCTCGGCCTGCGGGAAGTCGGGGTTCTCCAGCTTCTGCGGGGTGAGCAGCACGGTGCCGTAATCGCCCGAGGCGGCTTCCTCGATGCGCCTGAGCGTAGCGGCGGACTGGATGGCGCCGAGCACGGCGTGGGCGACCTCCGGCTTGGCCAGGAAGCCGGTCACCGCCTTGGCGAGGTCGGCGCAGACGTCGTCGAACGACTTGTGGCCCTCGTCGGTGGCGATGCCGCCGGCGGGCACAAGGATCGCCTGCGAGGTCGTGCACATCTGTCCGGAATACAGCGCCAGCGTGAAGGCGAGGTTGCCGAGCATGCGCTTGTAGGCATCGGTCGAGTCGATGACGATGTTGTTTACCCCCGCCAGTTCGGCATAGACCTGCGCCTGGCAGCAGTGGTCGAGCAGCCACTGGCCGAAGACGTTGCCGCCGGTGAAATCGACCGACTTGACCGCCGGGTGGGTAACCAGCTTCTGCGTCGTCTCGCGCTCGGCCGGCACGCACAGCGTGACCAGATCGGCGTCGATGCCGTTCTCGACGAGCACGGCGCGGATGGTGCGCACGGTGATCGCAGCCGGCAGGATAGCGTTGCCGTGCGGCTTGACGATGACTGCGTTGCCGGTCGCCAGCGCGGCGAACAGGCCGGGATAGGTGTTCCAGGTTGGGAAGGTGCCGCAGCCGACGACGACGCCGATGCCACGGCCGACGATCTCGAAGTGCTTCTTCAGCACCAGCGGCGGGTTCTTGCCCTGCGGCTTCTCCCAGGTCGCCTCGTGCGGCACGAAGCGCTGCTCGCGGTAGGCGTAGGCGGCGGCTTCGAGGCCGCGTTCCTGAGCGTGCGGGGCGCCGGCCTGAAAGGCCATCATCCACCCCTGGCCGGTGGTCATCATCACCGCGTGCGCCAGTTCGAAACTCTGGCGGTTCAGGCGATCGAGAATTTCCAGGCAGATCCCGGTGCGGCCGTCGGCGCCGACGGCCTGCCAGCCGGGCATCGCCCCATTGCCGGCGGCGATCAGGGCGTCGATGTCGCACACCGGGTAGGTCACGTTCAACTCGATGCCATAGGGCGACTCCTCGCCGCCATGCCAGCCGGTCTGGCCGGGCTGGCCCAGCGCGAAGTCCTCGCCGAGGTGGGCCTCGAAGGCCTTTTTGCCGTCCTCGGCGGCGGTCTCGCCGTAGGCCTTGGGGCTGGGCATTTCATTGTAGGCCGACCAGTAACCGCGGGTGGCGATGGCGTGCAGCGCGCCTTCGAGCGTGACACGGTGTTTTTCGAGCAGGGGATGGGACATGTCTCTCTCCAGGGATTTTTGTACGGATGTGGCCGTGGCAGCGTGCGCCGCGCGGCATCGCGCTGCCGATCGATTCGGCGTTTGAATGCAGAATGTATCATTGCCCGATGCCTGACCCCAAGATCTCGAATGCCGTTGCCGCGGCGAACCCGCCGCTCGTCTACCGTCCGCCGCCGGATGCCGGCTTGGCGTTCCTCCATGTCGACGACGACCTGTTGATCGTCGACAAGCCGGCCGGCCTGCTTTCGGTTCCCGGGCGCGGCCCGGAGCGCCACGACAGCCTTGCCACCCGCGTCCAGCAGCACTATCCCGGGGCGCTGATCGTCCATCGCCTGGACATGGGCACCTCGGGCCTGCTGGTCATGGCCCGCACCGCGGCGATCCACAGCGCGCTGAGCCGGCTGTTCGCGACCCGGCAGGTCGTCAAGCGCTATGTCGCTGTCGCCACCGGACAACTGCCGGCCGATGAAATGACCATCGACCTGCCGCTGCTCGCCGACTGGCCGAACCGTCCGCGCCAGATCGTCGACCGGAAATCGGGAAAGCCTTCGCTGACGCGCCTGCGCGTCATCGCCTACGACGCCGCAAACGATGCCTCGCGCCTCGAACTGTCCCCGGAAACCGGCCGCTCGCACCAGTTGCGGGTGCACCTGCAGGCCATCGGCCACCCCATCCTCGGCGACGAGCTCTACGCGCCGCCGGAGGTCTTCGCGCGCGCGCCGCGCCTGCTGCTGCACGCGGCGTTTTTGGCCTTTTTCCACCCGTCGACCGCGACAGTACTCAGGGCGGAGAGTCCGGCGCCTTTCTGATGCTGGCTGGCCGGCGCGCCTGGCGCGTTTGGCGAGCGGGAGCGCTTCGGCATGCGGGAGACGGTTCCGGGCTGGCTCGCCGCTAGCACGAACGAAGCCTGACCGGGATCGCGTCGCTTCGCGTCACGCCTTGTTCCAGGGCGGCACGGGGTTGAAGGTCTCTTCCAGTTCGGCAAGGAAGACTCGCACCTTCGGCACGCGGACCCGGTTGGGCGTATAGCAGGCGTAGAGATGGCGGCCGATGCTGCTGACCGGCTCGAGATCGTCGAAGATGGTTTTCAGTGTGCCGCGCGCCAGCGCCGGGCCGCACAGGTAGGTCGGCAAAATGGCGAGGCCGTGCCCGGCGAGTACGGCATCGAGAGTGCAGTCGACGTTGTTGAAGTTGAACTTACTGCTGACCGGGATGCTGATTTCCTCGCCGGCGCGGTCGATCAGCCGCCAGACCCGGCTGTCGTCGGGCAGCATGAGGCTGAAGCAGTTGTGGTGGGCGAGGTCATGCGGCGTCCGGGGTTCGCCGTATGCGGCAAAGTAGGCCGGCGTTCCGCAGATCACCCGTTGCAAATGGACCAGCTTTCTGGCCACGGCGTCTTCGGGCGGCGCCTTGGTCAGGCGCAGCGCGAGATCGATGTTGTCTTCGACGAGGTCGAGCAGTTCGTCGGTCAGCACCAGTTCGCAGCTCAGCTCGGGATACTTGGCGACTAACCGCGGCAGCAGGGGGGCGATATACATGCGCCCGAAGGTGATCGAGGCGCTGATCCGCAGAACGCCGCGCGGCGCATCGCCGAGATTCCTGACGGCGACCTCGGTGCTCTGGATCGCTTCCAGCGCCCGCAGTGCGTGTTGATGGAAAACCGCGCCGGACGGAGTCAGGTTGAGCTTGCGCGTCGAACGCTCGAAAAGGCGCACCCCGAACGCCCGCTCGAGTTCGGCGATCTGCTTGCTGACCTGCGCCCGCGTGCAGTCCAGCCGCCGTGCGGCGGCGGCCATGCTGCCGCTTTCGACGACCTTGACGAAACTGTCCCAACTGCCGAGCCACGCCATATTGTCAATCATCCGTTGACGTTATGACCCAAATTATGGGCTATTTGCCAACGATCGTGACAACTATAGTTGGCCGACACTTTCAACAACGATACATCGACCGGGAAAACCCAACGTGTTGCGTACATTAAGCCGGCCCGACATTCTGGTCACGACACTCGCCGCTGCCGGCATCCTGATGGTCACCATGGGGGCGCGCCAATCGCTGGGGCTGTTCCTCGGCCCGCTCGACGCGACGACCGGGCTGGGCATCGCCACCATCAGCCTGGCGCTGGCGATCGGCCAATTTTCCTGGGGCGCGATCCAGCCGGTGGCCGGGGCCGTCGCCGACCGTTTCGGCCCGCGTGCCGTGCTGGTCGGCGGGCTGCTGGTGCTGGCGCTGGGCAGTGCGATCACGCCGTTCATGGGCTCGGGCTTCGGCCTGATCGTCTCGCTCGGCCTGCTTTCGGCCATGGGTGCGGGTGCCGGCAGCTTTTCCGTGCTGATCGGCGCTGCCGCCCAGCGCTTGCCCCTGGAGGCTCGTGGCGCCGCTTCGGGTGTGATCAACGCCGGTGGCTCGTTCGGTCAGTTCGTCTTCGCGCCGATCCTGCAAAAGCTGATCCAGTCGGTTGGCTGGATGGGCGCGATGTGGGCGATGGCGGTGATGACGCTGGCCGCGCTGCCGCTGGTCGGCCGGCTGACGAGGCCCATGGAAGCGCCGGTCAGGCACGCCGAACACGATACCGGCGTGCTGAAGGCGATCGGCGGCGCCATGCACGACCGGAGCTACCTGCTGCTGCACGCGGGCTTCTTCACCTGCGGCTTCCATATCGCCTTCCTGGTCACGCACCTGCCGGGCGAAGTCAATCTGTGCGGGCTGCCGCCCTCGGTGGCCAGTTGGTCGCTGGCGATCATCGGCCTGGCCAACATCTTCGGCAGCCTTTACGCCGGCTCGTGCATTTCGCGCTACCGCAGCAAGTATGTCCTGGCTACCATGTATGGCTCGCGCGCGGTGCTGATCGCACTCTACCTGCTGCTGCCGCGGACCGAGCTGACCTTCTACCTGTTCGCCGCCGGCCTTGGCTTCACCTGGCTGGCGACGGTGCCGCCGACCGCAGCCATCGTCGGCAAGCTGTTCGGCATCCGCTACCTCGCCACCCTGTTCGGCCTCACCCTGCTGAGCCACCAGATCGGCGGCTTCCTCGGCGCATGGCTCGGCGGGCTGGCGATCACCCGGTTCGGCGACTTCAGTTGGATGTGGTACGCGGACATGGCGCTCGCCGCCGCTGCCGCCATCCTCAACCTGCCGATTCGCGAAGCGCCGGTGGCACGAGCGCTGGCCCCGGCCTGACAAAAGGAGAATGAAAGATGAGCAATTTGCGCTCCGGAATTTCGACGAAGGTTCTCAACGAGCACGGCAGAGAATACCTGCCGGGCTACCTGGGGATCGAGATGCTGGAGTTGGCCCCCAATTCGGCGACCAGCCGGATGCCGGTCAGGAAGCTGCATGTCGCGCCCAACGAGTTCCTGCATGCGGCGAGCGTGGTGGCCCTGGCCGACACGACCTGCGGCTATGCGACGCTGGCCCATCTGCCGGAAGGCGCCCAGTCGTTCACCACCATCGAGCTCAAGAGCAATCACCTGGGTACGGTCAGGGAGGGCAGCATCACCTGCGTCGCGACGGCGCAGCATCTGGGACGCACCACGCAGGTCTGGGATGCCGTGGTCAGCGACGAGGCCAGCGGCCGCAAGCTTGCGCTGTTCCGCTGTACGCAGATGATTCTGTGGCCGAAACAGTGAACGCGATGTGCGGGCTCCCGGTTGTGTGATTTGTTGTCGGTCGTGGGCCGGCCGCGATCTGTTGTTCACCTGCGGCACGTTGTGACATTTCGCCAGTGGCCGGCTGGGCGTTGCTTGCTCCCCGCCGATTTTTGCCATTCTTGTCGGTCGACCGCAGCAGCTACGTTCTTCGCTGACTTGGCCCTCTGATTTCGACGGGAGCGACATCCGCGTCTCCGGCAGGCAAAAGGTTTGGCGGCAGCGACGCCGGCCCCTCAACGGCCCCCTTTGCGCAGCGCTGGAATTGCCGCAGAATAGCCCCGGTCGGGATCATGATGCGCCCGCGTTTCGCGATAACCAACAATGAGGAGGCAATTCCCATGTCCGTTCAGCCAGATCAAGCCAAGGATGTCTTTCAGCAGATGATGCAGGCCGGCCAGTCGATGACCCAGGCCTATATGGACTTTTTGACCAAGCAGCCGTCGGCGTCCGCCTCGGGCAGCTCCCCGGTGATGCCGATGCCCGATCTCGAACCGTTCGCCAAGATGCAGCAGGAGTTCGCTGCGCAGCACGCCCAGTTGTGGCAGTCGATGCTGCAGCGCAAGCCGGGCGAGGCCGCCGAGCCACTGGTCAAGCCGGGACCGGGCGATCGCCGCTTCAGCGCGCCCGAGTGGGCCGATAACCCGTTCTTCGATTATCTGCGCCAGGCCTACCTGCTCAACTCTGCTTTTCTGACGAAGGTTGCCGAGACGGCGCCGATGGAAGACGGGCCCAACAAGACGCGCATGCAGTTCGTGACCCGGCTGCTGGTGGAGGCGATGGCGCCGTCCAACTTCGCCGCGACCAACCCGGAATTCCTCAAGACCGCGGTCGAGACCAAGGGCGAGAGCATTACCAACGGCCTCAAGAACATGCTGGAGGATCTGCAGAAGGGTCGCATCTCGATGACCGACGAAGCGGCGTTCGAGATCGGCAAGAACATCGCGACGACGCCCGGTTCGGTCATTTATGAAAACGAACTGATCCAGATAATCCAGTATGCCCCGACCACCGACAAGGTGGCGGAGCGGCCGCTGCTGATCTTCCCGCCGTTCATCAACAAGTTCTACCTGATGGACCTGCAGCCGGAAAACTCGTTTGTCGCCTATGCCGTCGAACAGGGCTTCACGGTGTTTCTCGTGTCGTGGCGCAGCGCCACCGAGGAGCAGGCAAAGATCACCTGGGAGGATTACCTGGAGATGGGTCCGCTGACGGCGCTGCGCGTCGTGCGCGAGATCACCGGGGTGGCCAAGCCCAACGTGCTCGGCTTCTGCATCGGCGGTCCGATGATCTGCTCGGCGCTGGCTCTGCTCAGGGCGCGCGGCGAAGATCCGGTGGAAAGCCTGACGCTGATGACCTCGCTGCTCGACTATTCCGAGCCCGGTGAAATCGGCACCCTGGTCACCGAGGAGGGCGTTCACGCGTACGAGGTCAAGATCGGCAAGGGCGGCGTCATGCACGGCCGTGACCTGGCCGCGGTGTTCTCGGCGCTGCGTTCGAACGACCTGATCTGGCAGTACGTCGTCGGCAACTACCTGAAAGGCAACAAGCCGCAGCCTTTCGACCTGTTGTACTGGAACTCCGACAGCACCAACCTGCCGGGGCCGTGCTTCACCTGGTACCTGCGCAACATGTATCTGTCCAACAACCTGCGCGTTCCGGGCAAGCTGGAGATGCTGGGCGAGAAGATCGATCTGGGCAAGATCAACGTTCCGTCGTACATCATGGCCGCGCGCGAGGACCATCTGGTGCTGTGGCAAGCCGCATACCTGTCGCGCAAGATACTGGGTGGCCCCACCACCTTCGCGCTGGCCGCCAGCGGGCATATCGCCGGTTCGATCAACCCGGCGTCCAAGAACCGCCGCAACTACTGGGTGAACGACGGCGCCGACGAAGCGCTGACTGCCGAGGAGTGGCTGGCCGGAGCCGTCGATCAAAAGGGTAGCTGGTGGCCGCACTGGGCAACGTGGCTTGGCCAGCGCAGCGGCAGGAAGATTGCCGCGCCGAAGAAGCCGGGCAACGCGACCTACAAGGAGATCGAACCGGCGCCGGGCGCCTACGTCAAGGCGAAAGCCACCTGAACGACGGCAACCGCTGGTGCGGTGCAAGGGCGATCCGCAGGCGGATCGCCCTTTTTGCGTGGACGGTTGCCCGGCGCGGGTGAGGAGGCAACCGCGACTTCCGCATCAGCCGGGGCTTGCTACCGCTGCCAGCGACATCCACGCCAGCCCCAGCCATTCGTGCAGCGCGTAATACGATGTCTGCATCGCCCTTGCTTGTGGCAGGAAGTCGAAAACTGCCAGTGGCCCGTCGCCCGGGCCCTTGAAGTCGGTGGGGGCCGCGATGACTTCGAGGCCGGCGGCTTCGAAAAGCTGCCGGGCGCGGGGCATGTGGAAAGCCTGGGTGACCAGCACGACGTGCCGGATGCCGGCCGCCTTGAGAATCTGCGCGGACATCCTGGCGTTGTCTGCCGTGTCGCTGGATTCGGTCTCTTTCCAGCGGACCACGACCGCGAATTCGTTTTCCGCAATCGCCGCCATCACGTCGGCTTCCGAGCGGCTGGCCTGCGGCGGAACGCCCCCGGCGATCAGGACGGGAAGCTGCAGCCGACGCGCCAGGGTGGCGCCGTAGCGCAGGCGGACGAGGCTGCGTTCATTGACGGTATCGCTGCCGTATTCGGGCGCGTCACGCCTGAGGCCGCTGCCGAGCACGATGATCGCCCGGGCTCCCTGGGCGGTGACGAACACGCCGCCGGCCCGCGCTTCCAGCATGGCGACGAGATTGTTGGCGACGATCGGCAGGCTTTGCAGAAACAGCAGGGCGCCGCCGCTCAGCGCCAGGCCGAATGCCCAGCGCCGCCTCCGGAAAAAAGCCGCGACCAGGAGCAGCAGCAGGCCGTTGGCCGGCGGCAGCAGGAGCGTGCCGAGAAGGTTCTTGAAGAGAAAGACGCTGGACATGATGAGCTGGGTTCCTGTTCCGCCATCCGGCGGGCATGGCCGGTGTGGCGGACGGACAGAGTGTGCCGCCGGCCGCGCCACCGGTCAATTATGGCCTGTCGCTCAGTCGCGGCGCTGCTTCAGTTCCACCAGCGGGATCACGTCCGGCATGTGGATACGCGGGCGGTCGGGTTCGACCGCGGCGAGCGGGTCGGACTCGACCATCGTCGCCAGGCAGCGGCGGGTGAGGTCCTGGTAGGTGTGCGTGCCATCGACCTTCCAGGCGATTTCGTCGTCCGAGAGGGGGCGAATGACCCTGGCCGGCATCCCGGCGGCGAGGCTGCGCGGAGGAATCTCGACACCGGCCTTGACGAAGGCGCAGGCGGCGACGACGGCTGATTCGCCGATCACGGCGTTGTCCATGATCACCGCATTCATGCCGACCAGCGCGTTTCTGCGGATCTGACAGCCATGCAGCACGGCGCCATGGCCGATGTGCCCGTCTTCGCCGACGATGGTGTCGGTGCCGGGAAAGCCGTGCATGACGCAGGTATCCTGCAGGTTGGCGCCGCGCTCGAGGATCAGGCGGCCGAAGTCGCCGCGCAGGCTGGCGCACGGGCCGACATAGCAGCCGGGGCCGACGATGACGTCGCCGATGAGTACGGCGGTCGGGTGAACGAAGGCCGTCGGGTCGACCACGGGGACGATGCCGTCAATCGCAAAGACGCGCAGGGTATTCATTCGCAACTCCTGACAGGTGATCAACGGATTCTATAAAATGGCAGCCGGTTTCGTGCCCCGGAATGACAGGGCGCCGACCGGAAAACGGGCCGAACGAGCAGTCGGCGGCAAGGCGCGCGCCGGCCCACCCGCATTACCCTGGCATCTACAGGAGATTCAACCATGAGCAAGCAATTCGCTTCCGTCGCCGACCTCGAGGTCAAGAAGACGACCTTCGCGCAGCTTTCCGCACACTGCTGGGCGTACACCGCGGAAGGCGACCCCAACACCGGCGTGGTCATCGGCGACGACGCCGTGCTGATTTGCGACGCGCTGGCGACCCCGGTGATGGCGCAGAGCCTGATCGCCGAGATCCGCAAGGTCACCGACAAGCCGATCAAGTATGTCGTGCTCTCGCATTACCACGCGGTGCGCGTGCTCGGCGCCTCCGGCTACAAGGCCGAGGGCATGCAGGAGATCATCGCCAGCCAGGGCACCTGGGAGATGATCGCCGAGCGCGGCACGCAGGATATGATGTCGGAGTACGAGCGCTTCCCGCGCCTGTTCCAGAATTTCGAGTCGATCCCCGGCCTGACTTGGCCGACGCTGGTCTTCAAGGACGAGATGAGCCTGTGGATGGGCAAGGACCTGGAAGTGAAGATCATGCACGTCGGCATGGGCCACACCAAGGGCGACACCATCGTCTGGATTCCATCCGAGAAAGTGCTGTTCTCTGGCGACCTGGTCGAGGCCGACGCCGCCTGCTACACCGGCGACGCCCAGTTGGAAGAATGGCCGGCGACGCTAGCTGCGCTGGCGGCGCTCGGCGCCGAGCAGGTCGTCCCCGGCCGCGGCCCGGCGCTGGTCGGTCCGGCACGCGTTGCCGAGGGACTGGCCTACACCCGCGATTTCGTGACAACCCTGCTGAATTCCGCGAAGGAGGCGGTGGCCCAAGGGATGAACCTCAAGCAGGCGATGGCGCACACCCGCCAGGCGATGGACCCGAAGTTCGGCCAGGTCTTCATCTACGAGCACTGCCTGCCGTTCGATGTCACGCGTGCCGTCGACGAGGCGAGCGGCATCAAGCACCCCCGCATCTGGACGGCGGAGCGCGACAGGGAAATGTGGCACGGCCTGCAGGAGGGCTGACACCCCAAGGGGCCAGCCGGCGCTTGCCGGAACAGCTAGAGGAGAGCAGGGATGTTGAGCACCTACCAATACCCGAAGTACGAGTATGTCGTGCCGCCCGAAATCCGCAGCGGCGAACCGGGGCGCTATCCGGTGGTGGTGGTCGGCGCCGGCCCGGTCGGACTGGCGGCAGCGATCGACCTGGCGCAGTCGGGAGTGCCAGTCGTTGTCCTCGACGATGACGATACCGTTTCGGTCGGCTCGCGCGGCGTCTGCTATGCCAAGCGCACGCTCGAGATACTCGACCGCATCGGTGTCGGCGATGCCTGCATGGCCAGGGGAGTGAGCTGGAACGTCGGTCGCACCTTCTTCCGTGAGGAGGAGGTCTACAACTTCAACCTGCTGCCGCAGCCCGACCATAAGCGTCCGGGGATGATCAACCTGCAGCAGTACTACCTCGAGGAATTCCTGGTCGAGCGCGCGCGCCAGTTGCCCACCCTCGACCTGCGCTTCCGCAATAAGGTGGTTTCGCTTGCGCCCGCAGGCAACGGGGCGACGCTCCATGTCGAAACCCCGGACGGCGCCTACACGCTCACGGCCGACTGGCTGATCGTCGCCGACGGTGCGCGCAGCGCGATCCGCCGCATGATGAATCTGGACAGCGAGGGCAGGGTCTTTCTCGATCGCTTCCTGATCGCCGACGTCGTGATGAAGGCCGAGTTCCCGGCCGAGCGCTGGTTCTGGTTCGATCCGCCCTTCCATCCGGGGCAGTCGGTGCTGCTGCACCGCCAGGCCGACAACGTCTATCGCATCGATTTCCAGCTCGGCTGGCAGGCCGACCCGGAGGAAGAGAAGAAGCCGGAAAAGGTCATTCCGCGGATCAAGGCCATGCTCGGCGCCGACCGTGAATTCGATCTCGAGTGGGTCAGCGTCTACACCTTCCAGTGCCGGCGCATGCAGCAGTTCCGCCACGGCCGCGTTCTCTTCGTCGGCGATGCCGCGCACCAGGTGTCGCCGTTCGGCGCGCGCGGCGCCAATTCGGGAATCCAGGACAGCGACAACCTGTGCTGGAAGCTCGGGCTGGTGCTGGACGGCAAGGCACCCGACAGCCTGCTCGACAGCTATTCCGAGGAGCGCGTTTTCGCCGCCGATGAAAACATCATGAACTCGACGCGGTCGACCGACTTCATCACGCCGAAATCCCGGACCTCGCTGAACTTCCGCAATGCGGTGCTGACGCTGGCCAGCGACTATCGATTCGCCCGCACTCTGGTCAATTCGGGCCGCCTTTCGGTGCCGTCCTTCCTGATCGGGTCGCGCCTCAATACGCCGGACGATGCCGCCTTCGCCGGCGACATGGTGCCGGGCGCCCCGATGGACGACGCGCCGATGCAGGAAGACGGCGCGGAGTTCTGGCTGCTCGACCGCGTCGGCAACCGCTTCATGGCGCTGGTCCATGTCGCAGACCCTGCCGCGGTCGACGCCGATCTGGCCCGGGAATTCAAGGCATTGGCCGGCGGACCGGTCCCGCTCGAAGTGGTCGTCGTGGCGGCGAAGCCGGGGCTCGCGGCGGAGGGGTTGCGCGTCTTCGCGGATTGCAGGGGGCGCTTTGCCGAGCGCTACGACAGCGCACCCGGCACCGTCTACCTGATCCGTCCCGACCAGCATGTCGCTGCCCGCTGGCGCGCCTTCGACGCCAGCCGCATCGAGGAGGCGCTGGCCCGTGCCACCTGCAACACCCTTTGAGGAGCCGGCCATGGCCCTGACCCTGACCCCCAATTTCAACGAACCCGGCAAACGCTACTTCCGCGCCTTCTCGGCCGGAGACGACTTCTACGAAGCGCTGATCGAAACCCATCGCGATCTCAGCGACGTGCAGAGCGCGCTGCTCAACGCCAGGCTGGTGCTCCTGCTGTCGAACCATATCGGCGACATCGGCGTCCTGCGCGAGGCGATGAAGATCGCCCGCGATGGCGTCTGAGGAGAGGAACGCGATGAAGATCCAGAGAATCCACCACGTCGCCTACCGTTGCAAGGACGCCAGAGAAACCGTCGAGTGGTACGGGAAGTACCTGAACATGGACTTCGTGCTGGCGATTGCCGAGAACGAGGTCCCGTCGACCGGGGAGCCGGACCCGTACATGCACATCTTCCTCGACGCCGGCAATGGCAACATCCTCGCCTTCTTCGAGCTGCCGACCAAACCGCCGATGGGGCGTGACCCCAACACGCCGGCGTGGACCCAGCACATCGCCTTCGAGGTCGAATCGATCGACGCCCTGCTCGCAACCAAGGCGAGGCTCGAAGCCGACGGCATCGAAGTGGTCGGGCCGACCGACCACACCATCTTCAAGTCGATCTACTTCTTCGACCCGAGCGGTCATCGCCTCGAACTGGCGGCCAACACCGGCACGCCGAAAATGGCGAAGATGCTCGACGAGGTGAAGTGGGAAATGCTGAACGAGTGGGCGCTGACGAAGAAGGCGCCGCAGCACGCGCGCTGGATGCACGACGGCAGCTATGCCGGAGAGTAGGAGATGAAGCTCGCCACCCTCAAGCGCGGCGGCCGCGACGGCACGCTGGTCGTCGTCAACCGCGCCCTGACCCATTGCCGTGCCGTGCCGCACATCGCCCGCACGCTGCAGGCGGCGCTCGACGACTGGGAAGCCGTCGCTCCACCGCTGCGCCAGGTCTATGCGGCGCTCAACAGCGGCGCCTTCGATGATTGCGAGGCCTTCGACCCGGCTGCCTGTCATTCGCCGCTGCCGCGCGCCTACCAGTGGGCCGACGGCTCGGCCTACGTCAATCACGTCGAGCTGGTGCGCCGTGCCCGCGGCGCCGAACTGCCGCCGGAGTTCTGGAGCGATCCGCTGATGTACCAGGGCGGGTCCGACTCCTTCGTTGGCCCGCGCGACCCGGTGTGGGCGCTCGACGAGGCCTGGGGTATCGACCTCGAGGCCGAGGCCGCCGTCATCACCGGCGATGTGTGCATGGGCGCGACGCCGGCCGCAGCCGCGCAGGCCATCCGCCTGCTGCTGCTGGTCAATGACGTGTCGTTGCGCAACCTGATTCCCGGCGAACTGGCCAAGGGCTTCGGCTTCCTCCAGTCCAAGCCGGCCACGGCCTTCAGCCCGGTGGCGGTGACGCCCGACGAACTCGGCGACGACTGGCGCGACGGCCGTGTCCACCGGCCGCTGACCGTGCATCTCAACGGCACCCTGTTTGGCAATCCCGATGCCGGCACCGACATGGTCTTCAACTTTCCGCAACTCGTCGCCCATCTGGCAAAGACGCGGGAGGTGGAAGCCGGATCGATCATCGGTTCGGGCACCGTCTCGAACAAGCAGGGTGGCCTGCACGGTTCGTCGATCGCCAACGGCGGCGTCGGCTACTGCTGTCTGGCCGAAGTGCGCATGTACGAGACCATCGAGACCGGCAAGCCGCAAACCTCGTTCCTGAAGTTCGGCGACACCGTAAGGATCGAGATGTTCGACCGCGGCGGTGCCAGCATCTTCGGGGCCATCGAGCAGTGCGTCGAAAGGTATCCGGACTGAGAAAACGGAGTCGCCATGCTCAGGCTCTACACCTATTTCCGAAGCTCCGCCGCCTACCGGGTGCGCATCGCGCTCAACCTGAAGGGCTTGGCGCATGAAGCGGTACCGGTGCATCTGCTGCGCGGCGGCGGCCAGCAGAACCAGCCCGCCTACCGCGCGCTGAGCCCGCTCGGCACCGTGCCGGCGCTGCAGACCGGGGGCGCGACACTGACCCAGTCGCTGGCAATCATCGAATATCTCGACGAGACCCAACCGCTACCACCGTTGCTGCCGGCCTCGGCCGAGGACCGGGCGCGGGTCCGGGCGCTGGCGCAGACCATCGCCTGCGACATCCATCCGGTCAGCAACCTGCGCGTCCTGCAGTACCTCGGCGAGCATTTCGCCGCCACCCAGGAGCAGAAGGACGCCTGGTATCGCCACTGGGTCAACGCGGGCCTCCTGGCTGTCGAGCAGTTGCTCGCCGCTCATCCGCGCACCGGCGCCTTCTGCCACGGCGATGCGCCGACGCTGGCCGATTGCTGCCTGGTGCCGCAGGTCTTCAATGCCCGCCGCTTCGATTGCCCGCTCGACGCGCTGCCGACCATCCGGCGCATCGTCGATGCCTGCGAGGCGCTGCCCGCCTTCCGCAACGCCGCTCCGGCCATGCAGCCGGACGCCGAATGAGAACCGAGGAGACAAAATGACCTACGCCATCGATGCCGCACCGCTGTGGCGCCCCAATCCGCAAACCGTCGGCGCCACGCGCATGGCGCAACTGATGCAGGCGACCGGCCACGGCAGCTACGCCGATCTCTGGCAATGGTCGGTCGACCAGCCCGAGGCCTTCTGGTCGCTGCTGTGGGATTTCTGCGGCGCTGTCGGTGAAAAAGGCACGCAAATCCTCGTCGACCGCGACCGGATGCCCGGTGCCCGCTGGTTTCCCGAAGCCCGCCTGAACTATGCCGAAAACCTCCTGCAGCGGCGCGACGACGGCGCGGCGCTGGTTTTCCGGGGCGAGGACAAGGTCAAGCGGCGCATGACTCGCGGCGAACTCTACCGTGAGGTCGCCCGCTTCCAGCAGTTCCTGATCGCTGCCGGCGTCGGCGCGGGCGACCGCGTCGCCGGCTACCTGCCCAACCTGCCGGAAACCCTGATCGCCATGCTGGCGACGACGGCGCTCGGCGCGATCTGGTCGTCGGCCTCGCCTGATTTCGGCGTACAGGGCGTGCTTGACCGCTTCGGCCAGATCGAGCCGAAGGTGCTGGTCTGCGTCGACGGCTACTGGTACAACGGCAAGCAAGTCGATTGCCTGGAGAAGAACGCGGCGGTCGTCGCGCAGATGCCGTCGCTGCTGAAGACGGTGGTCGTGCCCTACCTGAATGCTGCGCCGGCAACCGGCAATATCGCCAATGCCGTCGGCTGGAACGGCATTGCTGCGGTCGACGCGCAAAAGGAGGTCGTTTTCAAGCGCGTCGCCTTCGACCACCCGCTGTTCATCATGTTCTCGTCGGGCACTACCGGCGTCCCGAAGTGCATCGTCCACTGCCACGGCGGCGTGCTGCTGCAGCATCTGAAGGAGCACCAGCTGCACAGCGACGTGCGCCCCGGCGACCGCCTGTTCTACTTCACGACCTGCGGCTGGATGATGTGGAACTGGCTGGTTTCCGGCCTCGCCTGCGGCGCCACGCTGCTGCTTTACGACGGCTCCCCCTTCGCCGGTGGCGGCACGGTGCTGTTCGACTACGCGGCGGCCGAGAAGATGACCCACTTCGGCACCTCGGCCAAGTTCATCGACGCCGCCGCCAAGCTGGGCCTGACGCCGGGCAAGACGCACGATCTCGCCGCCCTGCGTGCCATGTTTTCAACCGGCAGCCCGTTGTCGCCGGAGGGTTTCGATTGGGTCTATCGCGAGATCAAGCAGGACATCCTGCTCGCGTCGATTTCCGGCGGCACCGACATCGTTTCCTGCTTCGTCCTCGGCAACCCGGTGCTGCCGGTGTGGCGCGGCGAGATTCAGTGCCGCGGCCTGGGCATGGCGGTCGACGTGGTCGACGACATCGGCCAGCCGGTGCGCGGGCAAAAGGGCGAACTGGTGTGCACCCGGCCGTTCCCGGTGATGCCGGTCGGCTTCTGGAACGACGCCGACGGCAGCAAATACCACGCCGCCTATTTCGAGCGCTTCGAGAATATCTGGTGCCATGGCGATTTCTCGGAGCTGACCACGCACGACGGCATGATCATCTACGGCCGCTCGGACGCCACGCTGAACCCCGGCGGCGTGCGCATCGGCACGGCGGAAATCTACCGCCAGGTTGAGCAGCTACCGGAAATCCTCGAAGCGCTGGTCATCGGCCAGGACTGGCCGCCGGGCCGGCACGACGACGTCCGCGTCGTGCTCTTCGTCAAGCTGCAGGAAGGCCGGGAACTGGATGCCGCGTTGACCGAGCGCATCAAGCGGCAGATCCGGGACAACACGACGCCGCGCCACGTGCCGGCGCGGGTGGTGCAGGTGCAGGACATTCCGCGCACCAAGTCGGGGAAGATCGTCGAACTGGCGGTGCGCAACGTTGTGCACGAGCGGCCGGTGAAGAATGTCGAGGCGCTGGCCAACCCGGAAGCGCTGGCGTTCTTCCGGGCGAGGCCCGAACTGGCCGATTAGGCGACTTGTCCGACAGGTCGTGCCAGGTCCGAGCGAGCTATGCCGAGCCGTGGCTGCCGTACCCCGTGTAACCTGGCAGACCGGCGGCCTCCGGGGATGAAGCGAGATGAATGGCCGTCTCGATGATCTCCTTCAGCTCTTCTTCGTTCATCTCCGAGAGCAGGATGTCCACATCCTCGATCTCGTTCTTCAGCAGCCGATTGTCGAGGATGATACGGTTGCGGAAGAACTGCGCCCAGCGGAACTCGGCGAAGTCCGCATCCATCTTGTCGTAGCCGAAGTGCTCGCGCACATACCAGGCGAGACCACGATAAGGGTCGTTGCTCATGTCCTTGATGTGTTTCGGCAGTTTCGCCGGTTGCAACGGGCCGCCACCCTGGGGGTCGAACAGGTAGACCCAGTTGTTTTCGTGCATCGCCTTCCAGAAATGGAAGTCCCCCAGCACCCGCCAGTTGCACATCACCTTGACGACCACCCGCGCATTTTCGGGACCGATCCCCGCTTCGTTCTTGATTTGGCACAGTTCCCACACCGCGCGTGCCAGATGATGGTGATCGACCAGGTAGAACTTGCCGTCAGGGCCAATGACGATCGGGATCGGTCGCGTGATCAGAAGAGCGATCAGACTGTCCTTGCTCTTGTGGCGCATGGATTCCACCTTCGCCTTCACCTCGTCTAATCCGACAGCGCTTTGGGTCGGGCACAGGTCGGCGACCTTTAGCTGATACAACTGTCCGCTAACGTGCGAATCGGGTTTGCATTCTTCATACAGGAATTCCATGTTCTTCTTTCTCAAGTGTTGGTTTCGCCCACTTGCCTTGACGGTGGGCCCGTTACCTTCAAGCCCGACGTCGGGCATGGCACCTGCTGCTACCGGATCAGGGGTCCATCGGTGTCCTCCTGCAGCGCCGCGAGGCCTCGATTACGCCTTCGCGGCAGTTGCGGAAGTCGCTTTGGCGTGAGCTTCCATCACCGCACGAATCGAACCAAAGTAGGTATCGGCGCCGAGCGTAGCGGTGATGCCGTAGCGGTCCAGTTGCGTGCGGACGTCGCTGGAGGTGTGCACCAAGACCAACCGGATACCTTGCTTCTGCAAAAGTGCAGTCGTTTCCCGCAGCGTGGCCGCGGCGGAAAAGTCGATATCGCCCATTGCCACCATATCGATACACAGCCATGAAAGCCCCGGTTGAGCTTCGCTCGCGAGCTTCGTCACCTCGTCCGCCAGTTGCTGGGCATTCGCGTAGTATGCGCTGTGACTGAACAGATAGACCAGCAGTCCGGGCTGTATCTGGGCCGGACTGGTGACCGGAACAGTCTGCCATCCCTCCACCGTGTCGGCGACGATGACGGCATTGTGCCCGCGGTAACCGTGTCGGACATGATCGAGAAGCGACAAGGCCATGGCCAGGATGATACCCTGCTCGACGCCGACAAAGACCACGGTCAGCGCCGTGAGCAACGCCACCCAGAACTCGGACCGCGCCTCGGCGAATATCTTGCACATTCCCCTGATGTCGATCATTTCCAGGCCGATGAGGAAGACGACCGCGGAGAGCACGGCAGTGGGCATGAATGCCAGCGGTCTGGTCAGGAACAGCAGCACCAGGAGGACGACGATGGCCGTCGTAATGTTCGAAATCTGGCTGCGCCCGCCCGCGCTATCGACCATCTGTGTCTTGGTCGGGCTGCCATTCACCATGAAGGTGCCCGACAATCCGGCGCCGATATTGGCGAGACCCAATCCCACCATGTCTGCATTGGCGTTGGAATTCTCGCTGTACTTGGCGGCATAGGCGCGCGACGTCGCCGCGCTTTGCGCCAGGATCACAACGAAGCAGGCAAAGGCGGTAGGCAGCAGCTTCTGCAGCAGATCCCAGCTCCAGGCCACGTGCGGCAGGCCGATCGTCGGCAATCCGCTCGGTACTTCTCCCAAAGTATGCATGTACGCACCGAGGTTCATTGCCCAGCTGACGACGATGGCACCGACGACCGCCAGCAGCCCCCCCGGGATCTTTTCGGAAATCTTCTTGCCGCCGAGAATGATGGCAAGCACGGCAAAGGAAACCGCAGCGGCGTAAGGGTTGGTATTGCCAAGGTGTTGCAGGTCGTGGGCAAGCTTTTCCAATGGCCCGTCCCCGACGCCCGGCAGGTCCAGCATGCCGGAGATCTGCCCGATCGCAACCTGGACGCCGACGCCGGTGAGGAAGCCGACGAGCACGGTCCGTGACAGGAAATCCGCGAGGAATCCCAGCCTGATCAGTCGGGCGATGAACATGAATGCGGCGGCCATGAAGGCGAGCACGGCGCAGAGCGCGACCCATTCGTCCGATCCGCGCACCGCGAGGCCGGTCAGTCCTGCCGCGAGGATCGCTGCCGTGGCCGAGTCGGCGCCGACAACCAGATGCCGCGACGATCCGAAGATCGCAAACAGGGTGATCGGGATGAGGATGGTATACAGGCCCAGAATCACCGGCACGCCGGCAATCTTCGTGTAGCCCATCGTTTCCGGAATGGCGAGTGCCGCCAGGGTCAGCCCGGCAATGATGTCACCCGGAAGCCGTGAGCCGTCGATCGGAAGAATTCCCTGAAACATCGGGAAACGAGATCCGTGGGTCTGTGTTCCAGTTGTCATTGACCATCTCCTGGTGTGTAGAGTGGCCGTGGCGGCGACTCGTGTCGGTGATCTGGGCAACGTCGCGGAAGCGCACCTGCCGCAAGGGCTTGATCCGACGTCGATCAGTTCGGATTGTAGGCGAAGTTCGAGCGGCCGAGGACTTTGCCGGCCTTGTCCGCTACCTCGACAGTCCAGTTTCCGGTCCGTTCCGGCTGCATCATGGATTTGCTCCAGGCAGCCTGGCGCACGCGCGTGACTTCGATCGCCACTCCCTGCATGGGCTTGCCCTCCAGGCTCCAGCGTTGACGAACCGTCTGGCCTTCGAGTCCGAACAGTTCGCTGTAGAAGAACACGACCGGCGTATCGTTGAAGAAGTCCTGCCTGTAATCAATGCTCGAGCCTGATCTTGAGTTAAGGAATCATGCGACGCTTCATTATCAACCAAATCGATTCAGCCGATGTGGGCCATCATGACGAATTCGTCACCGCGGCGAGCCCACGCTCGCCTGCTCGCCATGCGGATGCCCGGAAGCGCTCGCGGATGCGGTCGGTCCAATCAACTATCGCCAATGGCTTCAGATCACTTCGCCAGGTTTCCATGAAACAGTTACACTCATCCAAGAGCCCAGTCGCACTTTGGAGTCGAACCCGCCGAGGGGGCTTTGGCGGTGACGGTGACTTTGCTCGCGACCGATTTGGCAGGCGCCGCAGTGGGCAGCGCTAACCCGCGCTTTTTCTGACTGACTATTGGAGTGCCACAAACGTGAGTCCGGTTCTTGCGCTTTTCATCAGTCTGTTCACGACGCTCCTGGCGATCATCAATCCGTTCGAGGCATTACCGGTCTACCTGGGCCTGATCGACGGCAAGCCCGACACCGAGCAGCGACGGATAGCCCGGCAGGCATGCATCTATGCCCTGCTGCTCTGTTTCTTTTTCCTGCTTTTCGGCACGCTGTTGCTGCGTGTCTTCGATGTGCCGTTGAGCATGGTGCGGGTCGTCGGCGGGGTCATTCTTACCCGGGTTGGATTCGACCTGTTCAATCCGCCGCCATCGGGCGGGATCGTGCCGCGGGCGGAAGATGGCAATGCCAATGTGGCCTTCGTTCCACTCGCGATGCCGATCATGTTCGGCCCCGGAGCAATCGCCACATTGATCAGCATGGCATCGACGATCAAGCAGTCGCCGGGGGAAATTCTGCACTTTCTTGCGGCGAGTGCCGCGATCGTCGCCTGCATGGCGGTGATCTATCTTTTCCTAGTCTACGCCAAGCCGATTCTCCGCAAGATCGGCAGACAGGGCGTCGACGCGGCGACGCGGATCGTCGGGTTTTTCGTTGCCGCAATGGGCATGGGCCTGATCTTCCACGGTGCGGTCGAGTTTCTGGAGCCTTACAGGGCCGTCGCAAAGGTCGCGACCGGCACCTAGCCCGGGTACTGCCGGAGTCATTCTGCCTACGTTTCGGCACCGGCTTGTCCGACAGGCAAGCGAACGGCAAAGGGGGACTGTATCTGGCGTCAGTCCCCTCCGCTCATCTATCGGTCTCAGCCCAGATCGACGGGAATCAAGATCCTGGCATTGCCGCGGTCGACCAAGACAGCGACGCGTTTTCCGGCCTTGCTGATTAGGCTGCGCAACTGCTCCGTACTGGAAATCGCCTCGCCGTTGACCGCGATGACGATGTCGCCCGGCTGAATGCCGGCCTTGGCGGCCGCGCCGGCGACGTTCTGGACGACGACCCCGTTGCTGACATCGGAACGCCGCTGCTCTTCCGGGGTGAGCGGGCGGACCACCACCCCCAGGCGACCTTTGCCGGCGTCGGGAGCATCGTTCCTGGCCAGCTGCTCGTCACCGAACTTGCCGACCGCGACATCGACCGCGCGGGTTTCGCCCTTGCGCCACACCGAAAGCTTCGCCTGCTCGCCGGGCTTCATGGACGAGACGATAGCCGGCAACTCGTTGGAGGAGGCGATCTCCTTCCCGTTGATCGAAAGAATGACGTCGCCCGGCTCGAGGCCGGCCTTCGCCGCCGGACTGTCCTTTTCCACCGACCCGACCAATGCCCCCGCGGGTTTCTTGAGACCGAAGGAGTCGGCGAGCGACTGATTGACCTCCTGGATGCCGACGCCGAGGCGGCCGCGCTGGACCTTGCCGTGGGTGACGATCTGTTTTTCGACATTCATCGCCACCTCGATCGGTATCGCAAAGGAAAGCCCCTGATAGCCGCCACTGCGCGAGTAGATCTGCGAGTTGATGCCGATCACCTCGCCCGCCATGTTGAACAGCGGCCCACCCGAGTTGCCGGGATTCACCGCGACATCGGTCTGGATGAAGGGAACGTAACTACCGTCGGGCAGAGATCGCGAGAAGGCCGAGACGATGCCGGCACTGGCGCTGCTCTCGAAGCCGAAGGGCGAGCCGATGGCCAGGACCCATTCGCCGACGCGGGTGTTGGCGGCCGAGCCGATGCGGACTGCCGGAAGATCCTTCGCGTCGATCTTGAGGACGGCGACGTCGCTGGCGGTGTCGAGGCCGAGCACCTTGGCCTTGAATTCGCGCTTGTCGGTCAGCTTGACGATGACTTCCTCGGCGCCGTCGACGACGTGGGCATTGGTGAGAATCGTGCCGTCCGGACTGACGATGAAGCCCGATCCCAGACCGCGGGCGGGCGTATCGTCCCGGTTGTGCGGAGCGCCGAACCGGCGGAGGAAGTCCGGGATGGAATCATCGTCGTCGAATTGGGGCGATTTGGGTCCGCGCGAGCCTGCCTTGCGCGTGCCGGATACGCTGATATTGACCACGGACGGACTGTTGCGCGCAACGATGCCGCTCATGTCCGGCAATGCGGCCGCTGCCGCTGCGACCGGCTGGGTCGTCGTGATGGGAGCAGCGACTTGCGCCGCAGGGGTCTGCGACGCAGGGGAGTTGGCGTGGCCGAGAGTGTAGGCGCCGGTCAGCGCCGCCACAACGGCGGCTGCGCCTGCGGTCAGTTTGAGCTTGTTCGAGTTCATGGCGTTCTCCTGGGTGAATTCCGGACGGGCAAGATGCCCGCCGACAGGAGAAGCATGCCTCGGCAAGACTTAAGACTGACTTAAGGACAACTGCCGGCGGCAGGACCGGATGGGTGCGCAAGTCCGGCGCGATCAGGTGGGCCGGGCGCTGCCGGGAAACACGATCCTTGCGGTGAGTCCGCCTCCCGACGTGTCGTCGAGGCACACCTCGGCCTTGTGCCGCCGGGCAATGGTACGAACGATTGCTAGCCCGAGGCCGCTGCCGCTGGGGCTCTGGCCGCTGCGGCGATAGAAGCGGTCGAATACGCGCTCGCGTTCCTCCGCGGGAATCCCCGGCCCGTTGTCGGCGACCTCCAGCCAAGCCCTGCCGGCGTCAACACCGCAGCTCACGTCGACCTTTCCGCCAGCCGGGGTGTAGCACAAGGCATTGGCAACCAGGTTGGCGAGCAGGGTGCGCATGGCATCGCCATCGCCCAAGATGGTCGCTGCCGGGTCGAGCGCGCTGACGCCAAGGTCGATCTCCTTGGTATCGGCAAGCGCCGCGTGGTCGGCGACGACCTGGCGCATCGACTCGGCGAGCGATATCCCGGAAAACGCGCGCAGTCTCGCGCCGTCTTCGTTGCGCGCCAGCGCGAGCAGTTGTTGCACGGTGTGGATCGCCCGCTCGAGCCCCGCCTTGAGGTCACCCAGCGCCGCGGAGCGCTCGGCCGCGCTCTTCGCGCGTTCCAGCAGTCCCGCCTGAAGTTGCAGGGCGGTCAATGGCGTGCGCAGCTCATGTGCCGCATCGGCAATGAAGTCGCGCTGCACTTGCAGCGTCGCGCGCAGGCGTCCGAGCAGTTCATTGAGCGATACGACCAGCGGGCGCGCTTCGTCGGGAACGCCGCTTTCCGTGAAGGGATCAAGCGCCTCCGGCGTCCGCGTCCGCACCGAACGGGCAAGGTCGGTCAGCGGTCGGAGTTCCCGGCTGACGATCAGCCAGATCAGCACCGCGATGAGGGGTAACAGGACCATGAACGGGGTCAGCGTGCGCAATGCCGCTGTCGCCGCCAGCCTCGCGCGAACGCTTGTCGGCTGGGCGACGACAATGGTCTCGCCGCGGTATTGCAGGGCGTAGACGCGCCAGGTTTCCTCGCTGGTTCGTTCAGTGGCGAAGCCGAGGCGGGCGATCTCGGGCAGGGGGCGGTGCGGACGCGAGGAGTAGATGGTGAGTCCGCTGCGATCCCAGACGCGGATGACGAAATCGAAACTCGTCTCGCCGGCCAGCGCCTCCGCTGACCCCTGAAACGTCTGGTTGCGCAGCGCCAGGGCAATCTGCTCCAGGTGATAGTCGAAAATGGTGTTGGCTTCTTCCTTTGCCGCGCTGAAGGTCGCCCAGGCGCCGAGGAGCATGACGACGGTCATTGCCGCGGTGAGAGCCAGCATCAGTTTGCCGCGGATGGAGTTCATGCTTGTCGTGGCACCATGTAGCCCACGCCACGAACGTTCCTGATCAGTCCGCTGCCGATCTTCCGGCGCAGGGCGTGAATGTGCACCTCGACCGCGTTGCTGCCGATTTCCTCTTCCCATCCGTACAGCCGGTCTTCAAGCTGGCTGCGGGAAAGCGGAACGCCGGGCGCCTGCAGCAGGGCATGCAGCAGCGCGAACTCGCGGCCCGAGAGCTTGACTGCGACGCCGTTCAGGCGCACTTCGTGGGTCGCCGGATCGAGATGCAGCGGCCCGTGCTCGATTACTGGCGTCGCCCTTCCCGAACGTCGGCGCAGCAGCGCCCGCAGGCGCGCGGAAAGCTCGTTCAAGTCGAAAGGCTTGACCAGATAGTCGTCGGCGCCGGTATCGAGGCCGGCAATCCGGTCTTCGACCGAGTCCCTCGCGGTGATGATCAGGATTGGAACGGTGTTGCGCTTCCGCCGCCACTGCGCGAGCAGTTCCAGCCCGCCCCTGCCGGGGAGTCCCAGGTCAAGCAGGATCGCATCGTATTCGTTGGTCGCCACGGCCACTTCGGCGGAATTGCCGTCACGTGCCCAATCCGCCGTGTAGCCATCCTGGCGAAGACCGGTGCGGATGCTGGCGCCAATCATGGGGTCGTCTTCGACGATCAGGATGCGCATTGCGAATCACGCCGGATTGGCACAGTGTCGGCTGTGCCGGTGAAGATTCCTTGACATCGCGGCTTCCCGGAAGATGCATGGGGGACATTGTAGCGAGAACGCCCCAATCGAGCGACCGGCGGGAAAGAAGCATGGTTCACCGTCTCCCGGACTTTCGCTACCCACTGCCCCACCGGCTGGCACCGATCAGTTTCGTCAGGGACTGAACTCATTGGCGAGGTTGTTTGTCAAAAATCAGTTAGAGCAGTTCGCGCAACAGCATCTCCGGTTTCCATTCGACGAAACAGAAAGGAGAGTGTGCATGGGCTCCCTGGGTATTCGAGGACTCAAGGTCGTGGCGCTGGCGGCTGAGGATTTGGGGCGTGCAAGGCGCTTCTACGGCGAGACACTGGGCTTGTCTCCCGCATTCGAAGGCGCGCGTCAGGTTGGCTTCAGTCTGGGCAATGTCATCGTGATGCTGAAGTCCGCTGATGACGGCTGGTATGCGCTGCCCACCGACCAGCTCAATCCGCGCGTTACCCTGGCGACCGATCATGCGCCCGATACAGAATGCGAGCTCAAGGCGCGCGGCGTGACCATCGCCAATTCAGTACAGCCGTACCCCGCGGAAGGCTTCTACGTCGGAAGCTTCCTCGACAGCGAGGGCAACCGGATCTGGTTCTGCTCGCCGATCGAAGGTGCGGCAATGGATCGAACCTGACATCCCGGCCGGCGCCTTCGGGACCGTCGCCTGCTGGTTCGATGTCCGGGGTCCCGGCATTCATGAGGAGATCGATCATGGCCACTTACATTGCACTGATGAACTTTACGGACCAGGGGATCCGCAGCGTCAAGGAAACCACGAAACGCGCCGAAGCCGTCATGGAGGCGGCAAAGATGTTCGGCGCCAGCATGCCACAGATCTACTGGACACTTGGGCAATATGATCTGGTTGCCGTCATCGATGCGCAGGATGAAGAGTCTGCAACAGCGTTCGCCCTGGCAATCGGCGCCGCGGGCAATGTTCGCGGGCAGACCTTGAGAGCCTTTTCCAAGGACGAAATGAACGGAATTCTCGGCAAGATAGGATAGAGCCGATGCCGCCCGGCGCTCCGGTCGCCAGACGGCCAAAGGACCGGGAAGCGGGAGTCTGTCGTTCGCATCAAGCTGTTGGCGGGTCGGCCGGAATACTGGCTCCCCGACTGCACTGTTGCAACTTTGCCCAGATATTGGTTTGCAAACCAGGCATGCCGGCCCGGATTGGAACGTCGGATCACTGTCGCAGTGGCAAGCGCCGCTTGCGATGTCAGCGAATTCGCGCCGTGATTGCTCCTGTTGGCCGACGTTCACAGGTCGAATACTCACGGTCGATCATATAACCGACAGGAGGAGTCATGAAAGCAATGTCGACGATGAAATTGGCGATGTTCGCGGCTGGTGCGTACGGGCTTGTGTTCACGGGCGCGCAGGCGGAAGAGGAAACGAAGGCCGGGATCGACATCAGGCGTTACCCCGCGTACCGAAAAGGGTGAGGCCCTCAAGCTCAAGGGGAACTGGCGCACCGGCCAGAAATACTACGCGGCCTACTGCGAATCCTGTCACTTGCCGAGCGGAGCCGGCAATCGTGACGGCAGCATCGCGCAACTGGCTGGCCAGCACCGGACCGTGCTGATCAAGCAACTCGCCGACATTCGCTCCGGGGTGCGTTACAACCCGACGATGTACCCGTTCGCCAGAAAACTCCGTGATGCGCAGGCGGTGGCCGACGTCGCGGACTATGTCGGGACCCTGTGCTTTCCGCTGGACTCGGGCAAGTATCAAGGCGCCGATGCGGCCAGGCAGGTGGCCGAGGGCAAGCAACTCTACGACAACAAGTGCGCCAAGTGCCACCAGCCGAATGGCGAGGGAAGCAAGGATGCGCTCTACCCCGTCCTCGCAGGCCAGCATTACAAGTATCTGCTGCGGCAGATGACTGAAGTCCGTGATGGAAAACGCGTCGATGTCCCCGCCGAGATGTTCGAAGCCATCAAGAGCTACGACGATGCCAAACTGGTTGCCGTCGCTGCCTATCAGGCAAGCCTCAAGACTCCGGGGTTGCTGATGTGCAGAACCCCGACGGACAAGGCCAGGATGTAGGCTTGACGCCTGCCGCTCAGGCCTTGCCTGCGGCCAGGCCGAGCGCGGCGGCGATCCGCCCGCTGGCAGCGGGCTTCTCGATCCACCGGTAGAACGCCGTGGCGATGGCGATGCTTGCGGCCCAGGCCAGCGCCATGAAGGCCAGAGCGGCGTCCGGTGCGCTGAGGCCGAGGCGGACGAAGAGCGCGTTGGCCAGCAGGCAGACCGGGAAGTGGACGAGGAACAGCGCGTAGGAAATGCGTCCGAGGAAGGCAACGACGGTCCACTCAGGCCAGCGTTCCAGAAGGCCGCTGCGCCGGCTGAGGCCGAGCGTCAGTGCGACCGCAAGCGCAACGGCGATGCGCAGGCGGAAGTCGATGAATAGGGCGGCGAGGGCGACGCCGGCGATGATCCCCAGCCAGGCCGCCGGTCGCCGGCGGTCGCCGGTCCACCAGGCGGCGGCGCCCAGCCCGTACGAGCCGAAGAAGTAGATTGCCCAGATGTCCAGGTTCTCGTTGCGGTTCAACCAGAACAGCGAACCCGCCGCCATGGCGACAATGAGCCATTCCGCCCGGCCGCCCCAGCGTCCGGCCCAAAGAAGCAACGTCATCAGCGCGAAAAGCTGGAAGTCGATGGCAACGTACCAGAGCCCGGCCGACAGCGAATCGAAGCCGAGCACGCTCTGCAGCAGCAGGGCGTGGGCGGTCAGTTGCGCCAGCGTGGGCCGGGCCGGAATGGATTCGTCGTTCATCCAGACGCTGGCCAGTGCGGCGCCGGCGATTGCCAGCACGATGGCGGCGAAATAGGGAATGGCCAGCCGCAGGTAGCGCTTTCCGATCAGCGGCCACGGCGAACCGGTCAGCGCGCCACCCTGCGGCGACATACCGCGCGCCGCAAGAAATCCGGCGACGACAAGAAATATCTGGACGGCGATGCGCGCGTAATCGTAGAACCAGCCGATGGTACCCGGCGCGAGTTGCTGTGCGGCGCGGGCCAGCGGCCCGTAGGCGGCGAGATGGTGGAGGACGATCAGTTGTGAGCCGATCGCCTTGAAGGCGTCGATCAGCGGCATGCGGTTGGCGTTCATGGCCTGGATTCTACCGGAGCCGCTTCAGACGAAGCGGGCGATGAAGGCGCCCGCCTTCTCCGGCGGCAGTTCCAGCCAGACCCGGTGACCGTTGCCGGGGGCGACAGCGGCGCTTGCTCCAACAGCATCTTCCATGCGAGCGAGTGCCCACTCATGGTTGCCGGATGGGTGCACGCATTCGAGGTGGTCGCCGACGGCAAAGCGGTTCTTGACCTCGATCTCCATCAGGCCGCGCGCAGCGTCGAAGCGCACGGCGTTGCCGACGTAGAGGCTGCGGTCGGATTCGGAGTGGCCTTTCAGGTAGTTCTGGTAATCGGCATCGTGGTGACGCTGGTAGAAGCCGTCAGTGTAGCCGCGGTTGGCGAGGCCCTCGAGTTCGCGCAGCAGTTCGGGGGCGAGAGGCTTGCCGGCTACTGCGTCGTCGATCGCCTGACGGTAGGCCTGGCAGGTGCGTGCGACGTAGTAGGGGCTCTTGGTGCGGCCCTCGATCTTCAGCGAATCGACGCCGATGTCCACCAGTCGGTGTACGTGCTCGATGGCGCGCAGATCCTTCGAATTGAGGATGTAGGTACCGTGCTCGTCTTCTTCGATCGGCATCAGTTCGCCTGGGCGTTCCTTTTCCTCGAGCAGGATTTCCCGATCGCCGGGCGCGTACACCTGGTAATCCCAGCGGCAGGAATTGGTGCAACTCCCTTGGTTCGGGTCGCGATGGTTGAAATAGCCGGAGAGCAGGCAGCGGCCGGAGTAGGCGATGCATAGCGCGCCATGGATGAAGACTTCGAGCTCGATGTCAGGGCATTGCTGGCGGATTTCGGCGATTTCGTCGAGTGACAGTTCGCGCGACAGGATGACGCGGTCGACCCCCAATTTCTGCCAGAAACGGACGGCCGCCCAGTTGACCGTATTCGCCTGCACCGAAAGGTGGATCGCCTGTTCCGGCCACGCCTCGCGCACCAGGTCGATCAGGCCGGGGTCGGACATGATCAGCGCGTCGGGCCCGAGGGCGATAACTGGCGCCATGTCGCCGAGGTAAGTCCCTACTTTCGCGTTGTGCGGGAAGATGTTGCTGACGACGAACAGTCGCTTGCCCTGGCTGTGGGCCTCGGCGATGGCTGTGCCGAGCTTGTCGAGGTCGCCGAACTCGTTGTTGCGCACGCGCAGGCTGTAGCGTGGCTGCCCGGCGTAGATCGCGTCCGCGCCAAAGGCGAAGGCAGTGCGCAGCATCGCCAGCGAGCCGGCAGGAGCAAGGAGTTCTGGAGACTGGGCCATAGTAGAATGCGGCAAGCCGAGAATTCTATCCCCCATGAGCGAAGAAATACTGATCAATTACACGCCGCAGGAAACGCGCGTCGCCGTCACGCAGCAGGGCGTCGTTCAGGAACTGCACATCGAGCGTACCGCCAGCCGGGGGCTGGTCGGCAATGTCTATCTCGGGCGCGTCTGCCGCATTCTGCCCGGCATGCAGTCGGCGTTCATCGATGTCGGGCTCGAACGCACCGCTTTCCTGCATGTCGCCGACATCTGGCAGGCGCGCGAAGCGGCGACGGAGCGGCCGATCGAGCGGGTGCTCGCCGAAGGGCAGAGCATCGTCGTGCAGGTGGTCAAGGATCCGATCGGCAGCAAGGGCGCGCGGCTGTCGACGCAGATTTCCATCGCCGGCCGCATGCTGGTTCATCTGCCGCAGGAAAAGCATATCGGGGTTTCCCAGCGCATCGAGGCCGAAACGGAGCGCGAGGCGCTGCGCGAGCGGATCACCCGCCTCGTTCCCGCCGACGAACCGGGGGGCTTCATCGTCCGCACGATGGCCGAAAATGCCAGCGACGCCGAATTCGCCACCGACATCGCCTACCTGCGCAAGACCTGGGCCGACATCCGCGACAAGTCGCGCGTCTGCGCTCCGCCGTCCGCGCTCTACCAGGATCTTTCGCTCGGCCAGCGCGTGCTGCGCGACTTCGTCAATCCCGATACCAGCCGCATCCTGATCGACTCCCGCGAAAACTTTCAGCGCCTGAGCGGCTTTGCCGAGGAATACACGCCGGCGGTCAAGCCGCTGCTCGAACACTACACCGGCGAGCGCCCGCTTTTCGACCTGCACGGGGTCGAGGAGGAGATCCAGAAGGCGCTGGCCCGCCGCGTCGATCTGAAATCCGGCGGCTACCTGATCCTCGACCAGACCGAGGCGATGACGACCATCGACGTCAACACTGGCGGCTTTGTCGGCGTGCGCAATTTCGACGACACCATCTTCAAGACCAACCTCGAAGCGGCAGTGACCATCGCCCGCCAGCTCCGCTTGCGCAACCTCGGCGGCATCATCATCGTTGATTTCATCGACATGGAGAACGAGGAACACCGGAACGCGGTACTCGATGAGTTCACCAAGGCGCTGGCCCGCGACCATACGCGGTTGACGGTCAACGGCTTCACTGCGCTCGGTCTGGTCGAGATGACGCGCAAGCGCACCCGGGAATCGCTGGCGCATGTCCTGTGTCACCCGTGCCCGACGTGCAACGGGCGCGGCGAAGTGAAGACCGCGCGCACCGTCGCCTACGAGATTCTCCGCGAACTGCTGCGCGAGGCGCGCCAGTTCAACGCCCGTGAATACCGCGTGCTGGCCGGGCCGTCCGTGGTCGACCTCTTTCTCGACGAGGAATCGCAATCGCTGGCCATGTTGTCGGATTTCATCGAAAAGCCCGTTTCGTTGCAGTCGGAACCGAGTTATTCGCCCGAGCAATATGACATCGTTCTGATGTAGTCACAACAAAGGAGACCATTCATGACCCCCGATCCGGAATTCGCAAGCCTGGTTCCCGCGCAGTCGTTCGACCGCCGCAGTTTCCTCGTCACCAGCCTCGGCGCCGGCTTCGCGCTGGCCATGCAGCCGGTGATGGCGCAGACGGCGATCAGGACCGACGACACCGGTCTGGTCACCGGCGAAATCAAGGTGCCGGTCAAGGACGGCGAGATGGTCGCCTATCGCGCCTTGCCCAAGGGCGCGGTCAGGCCGCCGGTCGTTCTCGTCGTCTCCGAGATCTTCGGAGTTCATGAGCACATCCAGGATGTCTGCCGCCGGCTCGCCAAGCTCGGCTACTGCGCCATCGCGCCCGAGCTCTTTGCCCGTCAGGGCGATCCGCGCCAGCTTTCGAACGTGCAGGACATTCTGACCAAGATCACCAGCAAGACGCCGGATGCGCAGGTGATGAGCGATCTCGACGCCACCGTTGCCTGGGCTGCGTCCAAGGGTGCCGATACCGACCGCCTGGCGATCACCGGCTTCTGCTGGGGCGGGCGCATCACTTGGCTGTATTGCGCCCACAGTCCGCTGGTCAAGGCCGGCGTCGCCTGGTACGGGCGGCTGGTCGGCGAGGTCAATGAAGTCACGCCGCGTCACCCGATCAACATCGCCGCCGACCTCAAGGCACCGGTGCTCGGCCTGTATGGCGGCCTCGATACGGGCATCCCGCTGGAGACCGTGGAGAAAATGGAAAGGGCCCTGAAGGAAGGCAGCAAGGCTGCCAGACTTTCGCAGATTCACGTCTATGACAACGCGCCGCATGCGTTTCATGCCGATTACCGCCCGAGCTTCCGCAAGGAAGAGGCCGAGGATGGCTGGAAGCGGATGCAGGCCTGGTTCAAGAAGATCGACAAGGCCTGAGCGGGCTTCGGCGAAGCGCCGCTTCGTGCTACGCTTCGCTGCTCGCAAGGAACTCGCTCCCAGATGACTGAAGCCGACCACAAACCCGATTCGCCCATCGATGCGCGCGCCCTGCTCAAGGATTTGCAGGGCCGCTTCGATGTGTTCCGCAATTTCAGCCCACTGGCAATCGGCATCGACAAGCAGCTCATCGCGCAACAGCCGGACTTGAACCGCAAGGCGCTGCGCCTGGCGTTGCGCAGCCACACGATGTCGACGCGCTACCTGAAGGAAATGCAGATCGCCGGCGCGCGTCTCAACCTCGATGGATCGCCGGCCGGCGAAATCACCGACGAGGCGCGCACCCATTCCGGGGATCTGCTGCGCGAACGCTTCAGGAAGCAGGCCGAGCAGCGCAAGGCAGAACAGGAGTCAGCCAGAACCGCGCAGGAGGCTGCCAGGGCCGAGCAACGCCGCCTGGAAAAGCTCAGTCAGCTGACCGAAAAATTCGGGCGCAAGGCGAAGTGATCACGTTTGGCCATAGCAACCTGGCCAATAGATAACTCAACCCGGCCCGTCCTGATATTTTCCGCGTAGTCCAGCCAATTCTTCCCGGTCGGTGCCTAGTGATGGGTAACCTCGGCGGGTCGCTTTGACGCGAGCGCTTGCCGTGCAGTTCGCCTTTCGATCAGGGGTGATGCGGAGCGCTATGGCAAACGAGGTTCTTCCGGCAGCTACGACACGCTGTCGGGCTTCATCCTCGAGTTTGCCCACGAGATCCCGGCGCCCGGTACGACGATCGAAGTCGCAGGCATCAAATTCACCGTCCAGCGCGCGACACCGCAGGTCATCAAAAAGTGCAGATCCGCTGGTAGGCCGCTGCCAGCCTGGCCATCGCCTTAGGGTCTCGCAACCGTGGCGACAGGCGGACCATGTATATAATTCCAAGCTTGGTATGCGCGTAGCAGATTCTCGACACGCATCGCGCTGTCGACTGCCGACAACTGGGAGAAACGATGGACAAGCAGATAGTGGTTTGCATGGATGGCACCTGGAATGACCCGGTGGCGCGGACCAACGTGTACCGCCTGTTCCAGATGCTGCCCGGCGACGAACGGCTGGTCGAGGAGGACGGGCCGATCCGCTCGCACCTGACCAAGCGTGGCGACGCGCTTGCTGCATTTTACCTAGAGAGCATTGGCAACGGCGGGCGGACACAAGGGCTGCTCGGCGGCACGCAGGGAATCGGCCTGCACGACTGCATGATCGACGCCTATCTGTTGGTCTCGCAGGTATATGAGCGCGGCGACAAGATCTGGCTTTTCGGCTTCTCGCGCGGCGCCTGGGCCGCGCGCTGCCTGGGGGGCTTCATTGCCCGCTCGGGCCTGATCCCGGCGGCCAACGCCGATGGTGACGATGCGGCCGACCAAGCCGAGAAAGTCTGGCTGAACTACAAGGAAGGCCGTGGCATGAAGCGCGGCGGACGCTTCTGGCGGCACAACGACGAAACGCCGATCCGAATGATTGGCGTCTGGGATACGGTCGGCGAACTCGGCGTGCCGGAATTCAGCGGCCTGCACTTGATCGACCGCGACGAACTCCGCTACCTCAAGTTCACCGACCGTGAACTCACCACGCGTGTCGAGCACGGTCGCCAAGCACTGGCGATTGACGAGGAGCGCGCCGACTTCCCGCCGACGCTGTGGAACGAGCGCGAGGGCGTCAAGCAGGTGTGGTTCCCGGGCGCACATGGCGATGTCGGGGGCGGTTACGACAATCACGGGCTTGCCGATGTCGCCCTCGAATGGATGGTGCAGGAGGTCAACGACCTCGCTGCCGGGCTGCATCTCGCGCCCGGCCAACTCAGCCAGGCGTTCGCCCCCGACCCCCTGCAGGACCGTCACGACGAAACCCGTGGACCGGTCTGGCGGACACGCCCGAGAAAGGAACGCAAGATTCCTGACGATGCCGAGCTCCATCCCGGCGTGCTGCAGCGGCTGCGGGAGCGTGCCGACTACCGACCGAAGGGGCTCGCGGACGTTCCTGCCTGCGCCGAGTTCTACCGGGACGACCAGCCGCCGCCCGAAGAAGCGCTGCAGCAGGAGCGGGAAGACCTGCCGTTCCGCAAGCTGCCGGTCGGTGGTTCGACGCGCTTCCCGGCTTACGCCCACAAGTGGTGGAACGCTTCCGGCATCGAGGTGGACGTCGGCGAAAGATATCGCATCGAGGCCAGCGGCACGTGGGTCGACCAGGACACCCCGGCCGGGGCCGATGGCTATGAATCGACGGCATGGCTGCTTCATCTTGCCAAGGGCAGCCGCCGCCTGCAGGACCGCCCCTGGTTTTTGCTGGTCGCCGCGATTCATCCCCGGCCCGATCTGGAAGCGAACAATCCCGATTCGGAGAACGTGTTCACCGGGCTCATCGAGAGTACGATCAGCGGTGTCGCGCGCATCGACGACGAAAGTAGCCTCGTCCCCACGCCGAATGGCTGCGAGGTCGAGATTGTTGAGCCTGGTTTCCTGTACTTCTTCGCCAATGACTCGGCGTTTTCCTACGGCAACAACACGGGCTTCCTGATGGTCGAAGTGACCCGGCAGCCCTGGTTGGACGAAGACGGGAAGCACACGCCAACTCTCCAGTCGGTGCCGGGCAGCCTGGACGTGAAGCTCTACTTCTCTCCTGGAGCCAGTTCGCTGGCAGCGCATATTGCCCTGCGCGAAGCCGGCCTGGACTTCGATCTCGTCCGTGTCGACCTCCGCGAACACAGGCTGGCCGACGGTAGCGACTTCACAGCGATCAACCCCAAGGGTAATGTGCCAGTCCTTGAGCTTGGCGATGATGTCTGCCTCACCGAGGTCGCCGCGATAGTGCAATACATTGCCGACCGCATTCCGGAGAGCAGCCTGGCGCCGCGACCGTTTACGCTCGAACGCTACCAGTTGCAGGAGTGGCTCAGTTTTATCGGCTCCGACCTGCACAAGGCCTTCGCCCCGCTGTTCAAGCCGGACACGCCGGAGGACTACAAGTGCTCCCTCAGGGAGGGCCTCGCGGCCCAGTTGGGCTACGTCGCAGCGCATCTGGGCGGCAGGGATTACCTAATGGGCGACCGGTTCACGGTCGCCGACGGCTATCTGTTCACCGTCCTGGGCTGGTGCGGCGCGGTGGGAATCGATATCGGCCGTTGGCCGGCGCTGGCTACCTTCCAGGAACGGGTCGGCCAGCGCCAGGGCGTTCGCGACGCCCTGGCGGCCGAAGGCTGACGGAATCCTGGAAAGTAGAAGGCCCCGGCTGCCTGCCGGGGCCTTCTACTAAAATACCGTGGTGGGGCGCCAGAGATTCGAACTCTGGACCTACGGATTAAGAGTCCGCTGCTCTACCAACTGAGCTAGCGCCCCGGGTTCCCTGATGACTGGTGGGTCGGCCGAGATTCGAACTCGGGACCAGCGGATTAAAAGTCCGATGCTCTACCGGCTGAGCTACCGACCCGGCCATGGGAGCGCGGATTATAGGGACGCACGGAAATGCTGTCAACGAACAGGAAGGCGAAGGAGGACGGCGCCACAACGACGAATCGGGCGTCGGGGGGGTCGGGGGGCGTCCGCATTCGCGCAATCGGACCCTGCCAATTGTGCTGTTCAGGGAATGTCTTCTAGAATGAGCGCAGCATGACGATACCTGAACGGTTCCGGCATGGTTCCCCCCTTCTGATGGAGAAAGCAAATGAACAAGGAAGATATCTCTCACTGGCAGGATCTCATCGTGACAACGGCTACCGAGGTGGGCATCAAGGTGCTGGCGGCGGTCGCATTCTGGGTGATCGGCCGCTGGCTGATCGGTGTCGCGGTGAGGATGGTACGGGGGTCGCTGGAGCGCCAGAAGGTCGACCCGACCGTGTTGCGTTATGTCGGCTCGATCGTCACGGTGACCTTGAACATTCTGCTGGTCATTGGCATCCTCGGCTACTTCGGCATCCAGACGACGACCTTCGCTGCCTTGATCGCGGCCGCCGGCGTCGCCATCGGCATGGCCTGGTCGGGCCTGCTGGCCCACTTCGCGGCGGGCGCCTTCCTGGTGGTTTTGCGGCCGATGAAGGTCGGCGACTTCGTGACGGTTGCCGGCGTGACTGGAACCGTCACCGAGCTCGGCCTGTTCACGACCGTGGTCAACACGCCGGACAACGTGCAGACGATCATCGGCAACAACAAGGTGTTCAGCGACACGATTCAGAACTACACGACCAATCCGTTCCGCCGGGTCGACCTGAAGTGCCAGCTCTCCGGCGCTGCCGACCACCAGGCGGCGATGGCCCTACTGCGCGAGAAGATCGCGACCATCCCCAACGTGCTCGCCGAGCCCAAGGTCGATGTCGAAATCCTCGATTTCACGCTGGTCGGCCCGGTGCTGGCAGTACGCCCGTACTGCCACAACGACAACTACTGGCAGGTCTATTTCGACACCAACAAGATGATCCGCGAGGCGCTCGGCGAGGCCGGGTTCCCGGCCCCGATGCCGGCGCAGAACGTGATCGTGACTCAGGCTGCCTGAGTCCGAATCTCGGCCACAAGAAAAAGCCCGCGAAAAGCGGGCTTTTATTTTGGTCGACCGCGACAGCCAGCGGTCAGCCAATACGGCGGCAGATTTCCGTGGTCAGGGCCGACTGGTTCATGGAGTAGAAGTGCAGGCCGGGGGCGCCACTGGCGAGCAGGCGCTGGCACAGCTCGGTGACGACGTCGAGGCCGAAGGCGCGGATCGATTCGGTGTCGTCGCCGAAACTCTCGAATTTCTTGCGCATCCAGCGCGGGATCTCTGCGCCGCACGCATCCGAGAAGCGCGCGAGCTTGGAGAATCCGGCAATCGGCATGATTCCGGGGACGATGGGCACCTCGACGCCGAGCGCGCGCGCTTCGTCGACGAAGTGGAAATAGGCGTCGGCGTTGTAGAAATACTGCGTGATCGCCGAATTGGCGCCGGCCTTGACCTTGCGTGCGAAGGCGGCGAGGTCGTCCTGGGAACTGCGGGCCTGCGGGTGCCATTCCGGATAGGCGGCGACCTCGATACTGAACCAGTCGCCGGTTTCGGTGCGGATGAACTCGACCAGCTCGTTGGCGTGGCGGAATTCGCCGGCCTCGGCCATGCCCGAGGGCAGGTCGCCGCGCAGCGCGACGGTGCGCCGGATACCGGCGGCCTTGTACTCGTTGAGGATTTCGCGAATCTTGTCGCGGGTCGACCCGATGCAGGAAACGTGCGGCGCGGCGGGAAGCCCTTGCGCGGCGATTTCCTTGACCACGGCGAAGGTACGTTCGCGCGTCGAACCGCCGGCGCCGTAGGTGACCGAGAAGAATGCAGGCTTCAACTCGGCCAGCCGGGCCCAGGTGGCGCGCAGCTTTTCCATGCCTTCCGGGGTCTGCGGGGGAAAGAATTCGATGGAGATTTCAGGTTTCATTTGCTCAACCAGATGAAGAATTCGCGGTTGCCGTCGCTGCCCGCGATGGGACTGTCGAGCCAGGCGCGGACGCTCAGCCCGAGGTCATGCACGCACTCGCGCAGCTTGCGCTCGACCTCCATGTAGAGCGCCGGGTCCCTGACGATGCCGCCCTTGCCGAGGCCGCCGGGCCCGACCTCGAACTGCGGCTTGACGAGCAGGAGCAGGTCGCCGCCCGCCGCGAGCAGCGGCGGCAGTTGCGGCAGGACCAGCGTCAGCGAGATGAAGGAAAGGTCGCCGACGATCAGGTCGAAGCCGTCGGGCGGCAGTGCGTCGCCGAGGCCGGCGGCGCCCAGGGTGCGGCAGTTGATACCCTCGAACGCGGTCACCGCCGGGTCGCCGCGCAACTGCGGGTGCAACTGGTCGCGGCCGACATCGACGCCGACCACGTGCCGGGCGCCGTTCTGCAGCAGGCAGTCGGTGAAGCCGCCGGTCGACTGGCCGACGTCGAGGCAGCGCTTGCCGGCGGGATCGATGCCGGTCGCCGCCAGCGCGCCGGCGAGCTTGTGGCCGCCGCGCGACACGTAATGCGCTTGCGGATCGGCAGCCACGGTCAACGGCGTTGCTTCGGGCAATTCCAGCGCCGGCTTGGCGATGGCGCCGCCCGCCCAGCTGACCCGGCCTTCCCTGATCAGCCATTGCGCCGCCGTGCGCGACGGCGCGAGCTTCTGGGCGACGAGCAGGGCATCCGCCCGCGACATCCCGACCGGCCGCTCGTGGGCCGGCTGGAGTGCCGGGCGCGGCTTCTTCTGCCGCGCGTGGAAGGAGTTCATGCTCATCGCCGTTCGGCTTGCTTAATAGCGGTAGTGCTCGGCCTTGTACGGGCCGTCGACCGGCACGCCGATGTATCCGGCCTGCGCCTCGGTGAGCGTCGTCAGTTGCGCGTTCAGCTTCTTCAGTTGCAGGCGGGCGACCTTCTCGTCGAGGTGCTTGGGCAGCGTGTAGACGCCGACCGGGTAGTCGGCGGTGCGCGTGAACAGTTCGATCTGGGCGATCGTCTGATTGGCGAAGCTGGACGACATCACGTAGGACGGGTGCCCGGTGGCGCAGCCGAGGTTAACCAGGCGGCCCTTGGCCAGCAGGATGATGCGGTTGCCCGACGGCAGCGTGATGTGGTCGACCTGCGGCTTGATCTCTTCCCACGGGTAGCCTTCGATCGAGGCGACGTTGATCTCGGAGTCGAAGTGGCCGATGTTGCAGACGATGGCGTTGTGCTTCATCTTCACCAGGTGATGGTGGTCGATGACGTGGAAGTTGCCGGTGGCGGTGACGAAGATGTCGGCCTTGTCGGCGGCGTAGTCCATGGTCACGACGCGGTAGCCTTCCATCGCCGCCTGCAGCGCGCAGATCGGGTCGATTTCGGTGATCCACACCTGCGCGGAGAGGGCGCGCAGGGCCTGGGCCGAGCCCTTGCCGACGTCGCCGTAGCCGCAGACGACGGCGATCTTGCCGGCGACCATGACGTCGGTGGCGCGCTTGATGCCGTCGACCAGCGATTCGCGGCAGCCGTAGAGGTTGTCGAACTTGGACTTGGTGACCGAATCATTGACGTTGATGGCCGGGAACTTCAGCTCGCCGCGCTCGTGCATCTGGTACAGGCGATGCACGCCGGTGGTGGTTTCCTCGGTGACGCCCCTGATCTTGTCGAGGCGGGTCGAGTACCAGGTCGGGTCGGTCTTCAGCTTGGCGCGGATGCTGGCGAAGAGCACGGTGGCTTCTTCGCTGTCCGGGTGGTCGAGCACCGACAGATCCTTCTCGGCGCGGGCGCCGAGGTGCAGCAGCAGCGTCGCGTCGCCGCCGTCGTCGAGGATCATGTTCGAATAGCCGCCGTCCGCCCATTCGAAGATGCGGTGGGTGTAATCCCAGTAGTCGGCGAGCGATTCGCCCTTGACCGCGAAGACCGGGATGCCGGCGGCGGCGATGGCGGCGGCGGCGTGGTCCTGGGTCGAGAAGATGTTGCACGAGGCCCAGCGGACGTCGGCGCCGAGCGCGGTCAGCGTCTCGATCAGCACGGCGGTCTGGATGGTCATGTGCAGCGAACCGGTGATGCGCGCACCCCTGAGCGGCCGGGTCTTCGCGAATTCCTCGCGGATGGCCATGAGGCCGGGCATTTCGGTTTCGGCAATGCGAATTTCCTTGCGACCCCAGTCGGCAAGGGAAAGATCGGCAACGACGTAGTCTTTGAATTCAGCCACAGCAAGCTCCTGATGAACTGTGGCCGGGAGAGGGATGGGGCAGATTCGGCTCACCCGCCATCCCGTGCCCGGCACGGGGTTGATTGGGTGAGCGCGGTTCAAGACCGAGCCTGAGGGATGCTTCCCCTGCAGCGCTCCTCGGTAGGTTGCGGATTATAAACCGTTTTTTGTACCTGACGAGACTGTTGCGGTCGACCGGTGAAAAATGCCAAATTTCGACGGTTGACCGCAGCAGGTTTTTTACAGCCCGGCGTCGCCGCGCAGCAATGCTGCACGATCCGTATTTTCCCAGGTGAATTCCGGCTCGTCGCGGCCGAAGTGGCCGTAGGCGGCGGTCTTCTGGTAGATCGGGCGCAGCAGGTCGAGCATGTTGACGATGCCCTTGGGGCGCAGGTCGAAGTGCTTCCTGATCAGTTCGGTCAGCGTTTCGTTGTTGATCGTCCCGGTGCCGTAGGTGTCGACCATGACCGAAGTCGGTTCGGCGACGCCGATGGCGTAGGAGATCTGCACCAGGCAGCGGGAGGCCAGACCGGCAGCGACGATGTTCTTGGCAACGTAGCGGCCGGCGTAGGCGGCGGAGCGGTCGACCTTGGACGGGTCCTTGCCGGAGAAGGCGCCGCCGCCGTGCGGCGCAGCGCCGCCGTAGGTGTCGACGATGATCTTGCGTCCGGTCAGGCCGCAGTCCCCCTGCGGGCCGCCGACGACGAAGCGGCCGGTCGGGTTGACCAGATACTTGATGTCGCCCTTGATCAACTCCTTCGGCAACACCGGCTTGATGATCTGCTCGATGGTCGCCTCGCGCAGGTCTTCCAGCGAGATGTCCGGTGAGTGCTGGGTGGACAGGACGACGGTGTCGATGGAATGTGGCTTGCCGTCCACATAGCGGATCGTGACCTGCGATTTTGCGTCCGGGCGCGCCCAGGGCAGGCGGCCGTCCTTGCGCAGCATGGCCTGGCGCTCGACGAGGCGGTGCGAGAGGTAGATCGGCAGCGGCATCAGCGACGGCGTTTCGTCGCAGGCGTAGCCGAACATCAGGCCCTGGTCGCCGGCGCCCTGGCCGAGGTTGTCGTCGTAGGCGGCGTTGACGCCTTGGGCGATGTCCGGGCTCTGCTTGTCGTAGGCGACGAGCACGGCGCAGCCCTTGTAGTCGATGCCATACTCGGTGTTGTCGTAGCCGATGCGCTTGATCGTGTCGCGGGCGACCTGGATGTAATCGACGTTGGCGTTGGTCGTAATCTCACCGGCCAGAATGACCAAGCCGGTGTTGCACAGGGTCTCGGCGGCAACGCGCGAATACTTGTCCTGGGCCAGGATGGCGTCGAGGATGGCGTCGGAAACCTGGTCGGCGACCTTGTCGGGATGGCCTTCGCCTACCGATTCCGAGGTGAAGAGATAATCGTTCATGAAATGCTCCAGTGGTCCTTCGATCCGGCGTTACCAGCTTCGGACCACGAGCGGTGACGCTTTAGCAGTATTTCTGAATCGCCCTGCAAGTTGTCTGTTTAACTCGGCGAGTCGATAATGATAGCCTTTTTGCGGCAGGTTTCAACCCCCGGAGTGCCATGGTTTTTATTTTTCGCGTCCTTTCCTTGTTGCCGTTGAGCGTGCTGCACACGCTGGGCGGGGGGCTTGGCCGCCTGACCTATTGGTTGTCGCCGACCTATCGCCGCCACCTGCGGGAGAACCTCGCCGAGGCAGGTCTCGACCCCTCGCTGCGGGGTGCCGTGGCGGCCGAGGCGGGCAGGCAGATGCTGGAACTGTCGCGCATCTGGATGCGGACCCTGGAAGAGGCCATCGCCCAGGTGGTGGAGGTCGTGGGTTGGGAATACGTTGTGGCCGCACACCAGTCGGGCAAGGGCATTGTCTTTCTGACACCGCATCTCGGCTGTTTCGAAATCACGGCGCAATATCTGTCGGCGCATTTTCCGATCACGGTACTTTATCGGCCGCCGAAACGCACTTCACTGCAGCAGTTGATCGAGATGGGGCGCCAGCGCGCCCAGTTGCACCTGGCGCCGGCCGACCTGACCGGCGTGCGCTCGCTGATCAAGGCGCTCAAGCGGGGTCAGGCAATCGGGCTTCTCCCCGATCAGGCGCCGAAAACGGGAGAAGGCGTCTGGCTCGACTTCTTCGGCCGCCCGGCCTACACGATGACGCTGGCTGCCCGGCTGACCGAAACCGGGGCTGCCACGTTGATGACCTGGGGTGAGCGGTTGCCCGGCGGGCGCGGCTACCGGGTGCATTTTTCTCCGCCGCAGGTGGCGCTGGAGGGCAACACGATCGAGCGCGCGCAACGGATCAACCATGAAGTCGAGCATCTGGTTTATCAATGTCCGACCCAGTATCTGTGGGGCTATAACCGCTACAAGCGCCCGGGCGGCGCCGAGCCGCCGCCGGAAAAGGGGG